>Ga0209554_1001707_pt1 | contig 16278 bp, 15 predicted proteins | sample MarorgKNORR_S2LV_5_FD_188221 | JGI IMG/M metagenome (GOLD analysis project Ga0209554, IMG submission 188221) | Marine microbial communities from the Southern Atlantic Ocean, analyzing organic carbon cycling - Bottom_A/KNORR_S2/LV (SPAdes) (version 2) | ecosystem: Environmental > Aquatic > Marine...
ATTATTTGCTAACAAAAAAGCGGGTGTCACCCGGAATGTTGTAATCGACAAAACAGGGAAAATTGTTTTCCTGACACGGCTCTTTGAAGAAAAAGAATATCAGGAAATGCTGAAAGTGATTAAAGAGTTAGCATCTTAAACTGTAAACCCAATCAACTCATATTTGTTGTCACTTTCGATCTTTACACTGACGAATGTCCCCTTTTCAGCTTTTCCCTAGATATGAACAATATTATCAATATCCAGTGAACCAAATTCTGACCAGGCATTCTGATGGCCGATCAGCACAATTTTTCATTTGAAATTCCCTTTGATAAAATAATAATATCCTTTATAATCTGTACTGTACGTACAGTACCTAAATTAGGAATTTGAAATGATTAAAATTGGATCAGAGAAAGCTCGAAAAAAGTTACCAGAATTATTGGATAAAGCAAAAAATGGGGAACAAGCCATTATTACAAAACATGGAGTACCCTATGCTATTATTACATCAGTTGATCAAGGAATGCTAGCAACAAGCGACGGAATTTTGGCCCTTCTTGGAACCGGAAAAGGATTATGGGGAGATTCCCCCGAAAATTTCGTGGATGAATTGAGAGAAGAATGGGAATCATAGATTCTAGTATTTTGGAAGATGGCGCTTTAATTACCATTGATTCTGCACCTATCATTTATATCCTCGATGGGAAAACAGATTTTGCCAATATTTTCATCCCTTTGTTTCAGGATATAGAAGATGGACGAATCAGAGCCGTTATTTCTGCTATTACGATTTCAGAAGTTTTATCAGGTCCTTTAAAACATGGGAATGAAATTCTAGCAGACAGATATTACAAAGCGCTTACTAGCGGTGGGGGATGGAAGGTTCAGGACATTAATGCAGAAATCGGATTTATTGCTGCAAGAATTAGAATTCAATATAAATTAAAACTACCAGATGCGATCCAAATTGCTACTGCTGTCTTTACCGGGTCTTCTGCGCTTGTGACTCACGACCGGGATTTTAAGGGGATGGAAGAAATTCTTATCTTAGGAATATAAGTTGCTTAAGAATTAATCAATTACTCCAATCAACTCATATTCGTTGACGCTTTCTATTTTTACATTTACAAATGTGCCTTTTTCGGCTTTGCCTTGAATATGAACAATATTATCAATCTCAGGTGAGTCATATTCCGTTCGTCCCACACTCACTTCTTCCCCACTTGTATCTACCAATACTTTCATTGTTTTCCCCACAAAGGATTCATTCCGTTCCAAACTAATTTCGAGTTGAATCTCTTGGATCAAATTTTTTCGGTCATCTTTTACTTGTCTGGGGATATTATCATCCAAGTCTGCCGCACCTGTACCTTCTTCTTCTGAATAAGTAAAAATGCCAAGACGGTCAAATTTAATTTCTTCCACAAAATCTCGGAGTGAATTGAAATCATCTTCAGTTTCGCCAGGATAACCCACAATCAAAGTTGTTCGAATTGCAATTTCGGGAATGGCTTTTCGTAAACGATGAATCCTATCACGGATTCCATCTTGCCCAAGTCCACGACGCATAGATTTTAAAATTTTATCAGCAGCATGCTGAATCGGCATATCGAGATAATTACAGACCTTATCACACTCAGCCATGGCAGAAATAATCCGTTGGGATAAATGGGCCGGATGAGCATAATGGATACGAATCCAATCCAAATTTGGGATCGTATTCAACTCCCGAATGAGATCGCTTAAGTAAACTTTCGTTTCAAGGTCCCAGCCGTAAGATGTGGAATCCTGTGCGATGACCAATAATTCCTTGGTACCATTTTTAACCAATCTTTCGGCCTCATCCATGATCGCAGGAATCGTCCTACTTTTTTGGAGACCACGCATGAGTGGGATGCTACAGAATGAGCAACCATTATCACAACCTTCCGCTATCTTTAAATAGGCATAATGATTCGGTGTCATAAGGGATCGAAAAAAGAGCGGATCATCCTTAGCGTATTCTTTTCCGGTGAGAAATGAAACGATTTGGCGATGATCATTGCTACCAAAAATTCGGTCCACTTCGGGAATCTCTTTTTTTAATTCTTCCGGATATCTTTCTGAAAGGCACCCCATGACAACCAGTTCTTTTAATTTTCCAGTTTTCTTTAATTCTGCTGCCTGAAGAATGGTATCTACAGATTCTTCACGAGCAATATCCAAGAATCCACAGGTGTTGACAACTATTGTATCTGCTTCTTCGGGATTGTTTGTTAGAGTTACATGGGTCTTTTTCAAACCACCGAGAAGGATTTCAGAATCCACAAGATTCTTTGCACAGCCAAGGCTGATTAGATTTAATGTTTTATTTTCGTTCATAATAAGGGCGGGAAGTTAAAGGTATATTGCTTGTTTAAAAGATTGAATGTCCACCTACCCGAAAGCTTCGGCGATAAAATTAATTGGATGGATTAGGATTAATTGAAAAAGTGTTCGGAGTGTTCAAAGTGTTTGTGTGGACAATCGTTTAAAGGTTGGGTTCAGGGGATTTTATCCACCTTCACCATTATTTAATCCCAACAAGCCATCCACATACGAATCGGGGTTAAATGTTTCTAAATCAACCAAGTCTTCTCCCACACCAATGAATTCAACTGGAATCCCCAATTCCTGAAAAAGCGGAAAAACGATTCCGCCTCTGGCTGTTCCATCCAGTTTGGTAAGAATGGCTCCATCCAATTGCACGTGATTTCCGAATTCCTTGGCTTGGATCACAGAATTTTGGCCTAATGTAGCATCCATGACAATAAGGGATTTTAAATCAAATTCAGGAAATCGATTCTCCACCACGCGATACATTTTTGCTAATTCTCCCATGAGATTGGCATAGGTATGAAGCCTGCCCGCCGTATCCACGATTACAACATCACTTTCATTCGCTTTGGCAGATTCCAATCCATCGAACAGTACGGCCGTGGGTTCTGCCGTTTTATCATTACATACGAGATGACACCCCACGCGATTTCCCCAGATTTTGAGCTGCTCCACAGCAGCCGCTCTATATGTGTCTGCGGCAATCATGGTCACATTCAGTCCCATTTTTTTATACACATGAGCCAGTTTTGCACACGTTGTGGTTTTCCCGGTTCCATTCACGCCAATCATCATAATTATTGTTGGCTTTTGAAAATGAGATGGAATAAACGCTTCTGGCAAAAGAGACACCAGATGAAGTCTAACTTTTTCTATGAAATCTGATTTGGAATTTCGCTCAACCACATCAAGGATGGATTTCGTTGTTTCAAATCCAAGGTCTGCACCCAATAGTTGTTCTTCCAACGATTCAAGAGATTCGTCAGTAATTCGTTTTCCTGCGATCGATTTGAATGCATCAGCAAGAGTTGACCTAGATCGAGAAAGTGCTTTAAATAGTTTTGTTAGCACGATGCGTCCGAATTGAGAGATAAAATTGTTTTAAATATTGGACAGCGCTAATACTTAACAAAATTGCGGCTATATACAATGATCCCATTTTAAGCCAGGGTAATGCGGAAAAATTAAAGATATGAAGAAACACACCTAAAGCAGTAATCCCTGTGGCCCATTTCCCCCACCAATTGGCCTGTAAGATCATATATTCATAATTGATACAAAAAAGCGATAACCCTGCAATAACGGTATGCCTGATAAGATAAAAAGCAAAAAACCAAAAAGGGAATTGCCCAGATAGAACTAAATAAAGTACAATGGAAATAATGACAACAAAATCAGCCAATGGATCTAGCCATTTTCCAAAATGAGTTACTTCATGGGCTCTCCGTGCAAAATATCCATCCAATGCGTCTGACAAGACCGCTAAAAGAATCAGGATTGCTGTAAGCCATTGCCACTCAGGTTTAGCCATTGTATAAATAATTGGAATCGCAGATAAGGCTCGCAACATACTAATAAAATTAGCAAAGGTGAGTACCCGAGTTGGGTCACCTATTATTCTGTCTTTAAGCTTTCGTTTTTTCTGAGTATTCAAATTCAGTCTCTAATAAATATTTCGAATCAAGATCAATAATTTTATCGCACATAGATTGAATAAAGAGTTTATCATGGGAAACTATCACAAGATGCATCTTCGTCATGCATTCTCTTAAGAACGCCCGCAAAATTACACGTTGTTTCCAACCCAATCCAAAGGTAGGCTCATCAAGAATTAAGATATCAAAGTTACAATGAGCAAGAAGTACAACAGAAATACTTCTGAGAACAGCCCAAGGTAGATTGACCCCTCTTTTCAAGCAAATTTTGTCCCATTGAATACCAAATCTAGACAATCTATTTTTAAAAGTTTTTTCTAAACGAACATCAAAAATATTATTCTCAATTAAATTATTAATAAATTCTTCTGGTGTTTTTAATTGAAATAAATGTTCAGGAAATTGATCTGCGTATCCAACCCTAAGATCAGTTTTGCCATCAATTGTTAATTTAATTTCTCCAATTGTAGGCTCTAAATATCCAAAACATAATCCTGCAAATGTCGTTTTCCCTGACCCATTTTCCCCCAGAATTCCAATGGATCTTCCATTACGAATTGATAGCGAAAAATCTGAATAGATCAATCGCGAATTATCATATCTAAATGAAACATTTGAAAAATCCAATGAAAGATTACCTTTTGGAATTTGAATAGGAATATATCGGTCGTTTAATGTGGATTCAATAGATTGAAACTGGTGCAATTCTAATTCCCAATTTAAATCGCCAAAGCGATAATCATTCTTTTCAGAGGTCATCCAAATAATAATACCACTTTTTTCTGCTATCCAATTCTTCAACCAAGAAACCACCAATTGTTTATTTTCGTTTGATAAAAATGATAAACTATCGTCAATCAGTAGCACATCTACATCTGATTGAATTGAAGTAACCAAGTTCAGTAATTCTTTTTCGCCACCCGATAATAGTCCCGGGTGTGCATCTGGATCAATAGTATCTGGTAATATATCAAGGCCGTGTTCAACAATGGATTTTAATTCGGAATGCGATTTGCCTATACATTCTCCATTAAATGCCAATTCACCCTTAACAGATCGACCTAATATCTGGTGATCAGGGTTTTGAAATAATCTATAAATTTTTAACGAAGATAATTCACACTGGACCGAGAAATTAGATGAAAAAGAATTTAGTTTACCATCGAGAGAGTTTAAAAATTGACTCTTGCCTACTCCACTTTCACCGTAAATGACATTTATACCAGATCGGAAATTGATGTCTTGGGAATCCACCTGAAATTTATCAAACAAGATTTTAATCTTCATTTTAATCACGGATTAAGCTCCGGATAATTCGAGTTGATGAACCTAAATTTTGATGGATAACATTTGTTGCAGCTGAACTGGCGTTCAGAAAATATTCGTTATCTGTTATCAATCTCCTAAGTACAGTTTGAATTTCTTCTACATTCTGGATACAAAACCCACCCCCATTCTCTAATAATTCTTCGGCTTCGTGAGCATGATGGTATTTTGGTCCAAATAAAATGGGCAAACGTGCAATAGCTGGCTCCATTACATTATGAATCCCTTTTGAAAATCCTCCGCCTATATATGCAATTTGTCCTTGCCAATATAGTTTAGATAAAACGCCAACTACTCCCAAAATTAGGAGTCTATTATCAGGCAAGTTCAAAGATTTTTTTTTCTTAAATATTGTAGAATCATATCCTAAACTTGAAAATGAATTCTGGATTCGTTCTAGTTCTGGTGCCAAAGGTTCGTGTGGGGCATATAAAACCTTTATTTCGGGATATTCAGTCATTAAATCGGATAAGACCGGAATTAAATAGGTATCATCTTCAGAATGAGAACTTCCAATTATTATTCTTTTACATCGAGATAATACAGATTGTTGGTGATGTTGTGTAAAATCATCAGCCGTTTTCATCACCATATCATACCGAGGATTTCCTAATGATCGAATGACAGGTTTTTCTCTTTCCCCAACAATAATATTCATTCGATTAAAATCCTTATCTGCCACGGTATAAATTGTTGAGATTGAGCGGTAAACAGATTCGAAAAACCCAAGGAATCCTGGTTTCAGCTTTAAGGAGCCATCTTTTACTCGAGCAGCGAAAATATTCGTATGGACTTTTCTGTTTTCAGATATCCAAACCATATTAGGCCAAATATCATAGGATGCAAAAATAACTTTTTTAGGTTTTGTGATTTTTAGAGATTTTCTTACACTCCATGGAAAATCAAATGGCATATAAATTCGTAGATCAATAGCATCACTTTTAGCATGATTATATCCAGATGGCGATGAAAAACTTAAAAGAGTGATACAGTTTGGCTCCACTTCCTTGAGCCCTTCCATTACAGGTTTTACTTGGTAAAACTCGCCTAAGCTTGCTGCATGAAACCAATATATATCTTTATTAATCTCATTTTGATTAAAGTAATGCTTTAATTTAGAAATTGAACGGAACCGTCCCAGAACACCTTGACGTAATTTGGAATTGAATAAACAAACTATACATCCAACCACAAATAAAAGAGGATAAATAAGAACATTATATATTATTAACCAAACAAGTTTCATGACTTATCCGAAAGGAAGAGTTTGAATCACATCTGAAGTTGAAACGGAATCCATGCAAATTTGTGTTTTTCTATAACAAGGTCGTTTCCCATTTTGAGAACAGGGGCGACACCAAATACTTTTTTGAATATTGGTCGAAATTGGTAAATGGGTTCCTGCACCAGTTTCAGTAGATGTAGGACCTAAAATCATTGACACAGAAATACCTAAAGCTTCGGCAGCATGTGTTAATCCTGTATCACTCCCAATTACATGTGAAGAATTAGACAAAACTGCTAAAGCCTGACGTAAAGACGTTTTGCCTGCCAAATTGATAACATATGGTGCTTTATCTTTAATCTGAAAACAGATGATATCTTTCTTTGCTCCGAGCAAAACAACGGGTATTTTCAGATTTTGAATCAATTCAACATATTTTTTTGCAGTCCATTGTTTCTGTAACCATGCAGCTCCGGGAACTATTGATATAAATGGGTTTTGTCCAACAAGTTTAACTGCTTCACTTTTCTCATGCTCAGTTACAATTAAAGAAGTATTGGGGATTTCATCTCCATCCTGCCATATTTCCCCTAAATGATTATGATACATTTTTCGAGTTGAGAAATTTTCATCAAATTCATTTTGATGAAATAGGAAGAGTAAAAATCTATTCCAACGAGGTTTCCGCAATTGATGAACCGTACAGCCGGCTCTGGATGCAATAATATTTGATCGAATGGAATTGTGAAGATCAAAAATAATTGAAAATTTCTGTTTCCGGATATATTCAGAAAATTTCCATAAATTCAGTACTGACATTTTTTTACTGAGTGGAATTAATCTATCGATATCAGGGTGAAATTCCAATAACGGCGCAAAATTATCTAACGTTAAAAATGTAATTTGAGCAGTTGGATATGCGTTTCGAACCGTTGTTAATGCAGAAGTAGCAAGAACGATATCTCCGATCGAGCTGAATCGAATGATCAGAATTTTCTGATCGATTGACATGTTATTATTTAACCCGGAGCACGTTAAAAGCTACGAGATCTAATAAAGATTTCTTGACTGGAGAATCAGGATAAAAAGAAATCGCATCCAATGCATTATTTGAAAAATCATCCAACTTTTTTCGAGCATAATCAAATCCACCCGATTCATCTACAATTCCGCGGATTTCTTTAAGGACAGTTCTAGATTTCTTTTTTATGCCCATTAATTTTTTCAATTTTCGATTTTCTTTTTTAGTCATATTTGAATATGAAAAGATCAAAGGAAGGGTCATCATATTTTTCTTTACATCACCACCACTATTTTTTCCAGTATCACTTTCTTTTCCAAGTAAATCAAATAAATCATCTTTTATCTGAAATGCGATACCTAGGTTTTGTCCAAATTCATAGGTGGCTTTCCTATCTTGGGTTGTCTTAGATGTGGTAATTGCACCCAATTCACAACTGGTTGCAATTAAAGATGCGGTCTTCTGATTGATTATATCGAAATACACATCCTCTGTCATAGACTTGGTAATACTTTTTTCAATTTGAAGAAGTTCTCCTGCACTCAGTTTCTCTGCAGTACTTGAAATTTGTTCAAGGGCATCAAAATCTCTAATACCAATCATATTGATTAATGCTTTACTTAAGATAAAGTCCCCCATTAAAACAGATATCTTATTTTTCCAAACTTGATTAATAGAAGGCTTCCCTCGTCTCATTGTTGCATCATCTACTACATCATCATGAATCAATGTGGCAATATGAAGTAATTCCATCATGGCAGCTGCACGATAACTATTTAACGTTGGTTCTCCACACAACCTTGCAGATAAGATTGTTAAAATAGGTCGAATATTTTTTCCCCGATTTCGTATCATATATTTTGAGATGGAATTAATAAGACGTACTTCCGATTTCAGGGCATTATCAAATTCCTGTTGGAAAATTTTTAAATCATCCAATATGGGGGCAGTAATTTGTTTTAAGGTTATCAAATCTTTGTGCATAATAATGTTAAAATTAAAGAAGAATTAAGAAAACACTTTAGAAATCATTTTAGATGTTTGTAATGAATATTCAATCATTTTTTTCGGTTCACTAACCATGAAACGCCTATACTTATTTCATAAAGCAAGATGAGAGGAAATGCCATAATGAGCATTGAAACTGGATCTGGTGGTGTTATAAAAGATGATAAAATCATAATTACAATAATAGAATGGCGACGATAATGCCTCATAAATGGGGGCGTTAATAAACCAATTGCTGAAAGTAATAATGATACAACTGGAAGTTGGAATATCAATCCTGCCCCCAACATGAGCCATGTTAAAAAACTAAAATAATATTGTATAGAAAAATTATTTTCAACATGACCTGCACTTATCCCACTGAAAAACTCCAATGAAAATGGAATTAATATAAAATATCCAAAAGACACCCCCACCAGGAAGGATGAGCAAGCAAAGAAGACAACCGGAAATGCATATTTTTTTTCATTTATCTTTAGTCCTGGCGCCACAAACTGCCAAAATTGATAAATCAAAACTGGCAATGAAATCAATATCCCGGATATAAAAGAAATAAACCATTTTATTAAAAACATTCCTTGGACTGATAAAACCTGAAGGCTAATAGGGTTTGATGTATTTTTAGTTGGATAAAGAAGGATTTCTAAAATTTTATCGATATATCCAAATGAAAGAGCCGAGCCCACAACAATGGCACCTAAAATCTTAACCAGTCTCCATCTTAATTCTTCAAGATGGTCTAAGAATCCCATTTCTTTGGGCGTTTCAGCATTCATTCTATTGTTTAGCCATCATTTCTTGTGCCATAATTACCGGAGCAGATTGAATTGAGTTCAATGTTTCTGTGGTTTTATTGAGTAAAGATATTTTTTCTTCAGTCCAAAATTCTTTTTCTAGACTTTCCCGAATGAGGTCAGAAACTCTACTCCGATATCGCATTAAGCGGCGATCATTTAATAACCCTTTATCAGACATTAATTTTAAATGATCCTGAATCCCTATAAATAATTCTACAATTCCTTCTCCACGGCTAGCAATCGTGTTAAACACCGGTGGTTCAATTTTATCCCGAGACGTGAAATTGTGAAGAATATTTTTTAATAGAGATGAAATCCTATTTGCCCCATCTCGATCAGATTTATTAATTACAAATAGATCAGCAATTTCTATAAGTCCTGCTTTCATAAGTTGAATTTCATCTCCGGATTCGGGGACGAGAATTACAATTGTAAGGTCTGCAGCTTTTGCTACATCATGTTCCCCTTGTCCCACGCCAACAGTTTCAAATAAAATAATATCCTTTCCACTTGCAGCTAATACATCACCTGCTTCCTGTGCTTTTCTTGCTAAGCCACCTAAATCACCGTGACTTCCCATAGAACGAATAAACACTCGATTATCCCAAATATATTTATTCATTCTGACTCGATCACCCAATAGTGCGCCACCTGTAAAAGGGCTTGTTGGATCTACGGCAATAACGCCGACAGTTTTATTATTAGATAGGATCGTCTCAATTAATTCATTTGTGAGAGTACTTTTTCCAGCACCAGGGGGACCTGTAATACCAATCCGAATCGAATGAGATGAATTTCCGTGGAGATCACTAAAAAAAGAGTCTGGTATTGGTAAATCATTTTCAATCAGTGTAATGGCTCTGGAAATAGACCCTGTATCATTTGATAGAATCCCAGGTATAAGTGATTGGGGCATCTAAGAATTAAATTCCTTAATAAATCGATTATAATCATTTATAATAAGCTCTCTTCCATTGCGTTGGACAAATCCCTCTTTCTCAAGCAGTTTTAACGCTCTGGACACTGTTTCCCTTGATGTGCCTGACATATTCGCGATATCTTGTTGAATGGGCGCTTTAGGAATACTGACAAATCCTCTTTGGATAACTCCCTGTTCTTCCGCAATTCTAAGAATGCAGAGTGCAATTCTCTTTTCTGCTGCACTTAAGGATAGACTTGCAATTTGTCGATCACTTTTACGTAATCGATGTGCCATTTCTTTCAATAATAAAATTGCAATTTGTGGATACTCCTCCAATACACCTAAAAAATCTTTTCGATTTAGTGTTAGCACTTCAGTTTCTTCTAGGGCAACAACATTAGCAGACCTTGACTCACCATCTAGCAGAGACATTTCACCAAAAAAATCTCCATCACGCAAAATGGCTAGAATAACTTCTTGTCCTTTTTTATTAATACGAGTGATTTTCACACTGCCTTTTGTCACAAAAAAACATTGTTCCCCTTCAGCTTCTTCCAAGAGTATCATGCGTCCGGTTTCAAATGACTTAGACACCATTTTTTTGGAAATGTGTCCAAGCTCGTCTTCTGTAAGATCCCAAAAAATGGATACAGATTGTAATAATTCAATTTTCTTCATGATAAAAATTACAGCGTCCTTTTCATTTATCAAATTCTGATCAACATAAATATAACGAATGATTATATAAATAATCTCTATATTGATTTATGATTATTTTTGTTACAACAATCATAACAGTTTATTGACTCGGAGATTAAATTTGGTGTAATTTTACGGGCTTTAAACTAAAGGAAATTTATTAAATGGATAGACATCCGCAACAAATTAAGCGGGAACGCCAAGATATCAAAAGACGTGCAAGAAACATTGATAGTATGTCTCGTCTTCGTACCCATATTAAAAAAGTTTTATCGGCAACAACCAAAGCTGATGCTGACAAAGTGTATACTGCAGCTGTAAGTGTTATTGATAAAGCAGTGAGTAAAAATCTTATTCACAAAAATACGGGATCGCGTCGAAAGGCTCAAATTACCCGTCATGTAAACTCACTGAGTTAATTTAGTTTTATTATAAATTATCACCCATCTGAGATTTGATAGTTAGGGGCTTCCTTAACGATTCTGACTTCATGTGGGTGGTTTTCTTTTACACCTGATGCAGTGATTTGAACAAAATTTGAATTTTCCCCAAATTCTGAAATTGTTTTACATCCACAGTATCCCATAGAAGATCGCACACCCCCTATTAACTGGTGGATTGTATTACTAACAGTTCCTCGATAGGGGACCATTCCCTCAATCCCTTCAGGGACGAGTTTTGTTGCTTCAGCACCTTCCTGAAAATATCGATCTCCACTTCCTTTTTGCATTGCACCCATAGATCCCATTCCACGATAGGATTTATATTGACGTCCTTCATATAGAATTGATTCACCAGGACTTTCATCCATACCAGCCAGCATACTACCTAACATGACGGAATCTGCTCCCGCTGCCAATGCTTTTGCAATATCTCCACTATAACGTAGTCCTCCATCCGCAATGACGGGTATACCCAATTTACGAGTGGCATCCACAGCATCCATGATGGCAGTCAGTTGAGGTACACCTACACCAGCAATCACCCGAGTGGTACAACTGGCACCTGCGCCAATTCCAACTTTTACACAATCTACGCCTGCATCAATTAAAGCTTTTGCACCGTCCCCAGTCGCAACATTCCCTGCAATGACTTCAAGATTACTAAAGGTGCTTTTAATATTAGAAATTGAGTTTAAAACACCTTTTGAATGCCCATGAGCTGTGTCAATTACAATCGCATCCACTTCTACATCTGCGAGGGCACCTGCACGATCAAGTGCATCACCAGAAACACCAATTGCAGCGCCGACCCTTAACCTTCCATTTCCATCTTTACAAGCATCAGGAAAATCTTCTTTCTTTTGAATATCTTTCACAGTAATCAGTCCCGATAGGTTTCCATCAGAATCAATAACAAGTAATTTTTCAATTCGATGCTTTTGAAGTATTATTTTTGCTTTTTCTAGAGATGTTCCAATTGGGACAGTGACTAAATTTTCTGAGGTCATTCTAACAGATACTGCTAATGAGTTATCTGTTTCAAATCGAATATCTCGATTGGTGATAATACCGACCAAACGATCCCTATCTACAACAGGGAGTCCACTGATTTTATAATCAGCCATTATTTTCTTTGCTCCTGCTATGGTATCGGAAACATTTACGGTAATTGGATTCAAGATCATCCCGCTTTCAGATCTTTTAACTCGATCCACCATATTTGCCTGGTTTTCAATGGATAAGTTTTTATGGATGATGCCCATTCCTCCTGATCTAGCAAGGGAAATAGCCATTCCGCTCTCAGTTACGGTATCCATAGCCGCGCTCAGGATCGGAATATTCAATGAGATATTTTTAGTGAGTCGAGTGATAAGTTCTACATCTCGTGGCAATATAGACGATGCCTGAGGCACCAAAAGAACATCATCAAAAGTTAAAGCAAGATTAAAAGGGGGACGATTTTTCACATTTACTCCATAAAATTTTGTTTTGTTACAGCGTTTACGAGTTCACCATTCTTAATCACTTTTGCAATCGATTCTATTTCTCCAGATAAAATTCGATCGCCATTTTCATAATTACAGGTTGATGATAAAATTTTTAATACAATCCCAGTTCCTTTACCAGATCTTATTTTTTCAGATGCAATATTATTTGCCGCACCAGCAATAATTAGTTCCACTGCAATTATATATCTTACATTTTGTTGAATTTGTAAAAGTTTCATTCCTGCCCACGGCGCCATACTTACCAAATCCTCCTGACCACCCGACGTTGATAATGAATCTACACTTGCTGGGTGTGCTAAGGTTTTATTTTCAGATGCCAACGAAGATGCAGTTACGTGCGCTATCATATATCCCGATTCAACACCAGGGTTTTTAGTTACAAATGGTTCAAATTTCGATTTTACACCTTTCATAAAATAATGAGACCGCCTTTCGGAAATAGCACCTAACTCTGAAAATCCAATAGCAAGGAAATCCATCGCTTGAGCCACATGCTCTGCATGGAAATGTCCGGAACTCACAATATCACCATTTTCTAAAACTAATGGATTATCACTAACACTATTAATTTCATTATTTATCATAGATGCTGCATTTACGAATGTATCCCTTACTGCGCCATGAATGTGTGGGATACATCGAAAACTATATGGATCCTGAACTATCCCGCAATTAGAATGCGATTGAACGATTTTACTACCATTTAAGAGTTTATACACATTCCGAGCAACTAATTGTTGCCCTGGATGCATTTTAGTTTCATGAATATCTTTACGAAATACCTTTCGGCTTGCAAAACTATTCTCGACAGATAGTGCACCTGCAATATCCGCAGTTTTTAATAAATTATCACCTTCTAATAATCCTTTAATCCCGATTGCCGTAGACACTTGTGTTCCATTAATGAGACTCAATCCTTCTTTCTGTTTTAAAACCAAAGGTTTAACTCGAGCTATTGATAACGCAGTTTTAGTCATCATTTTCTTCCCTTGATAAAAAACGCTACCTTCACCGATTAATGCAAGAGCCATATGACCCAACGGAGCAAGGTCGCCACTGGCACCTACAGAACCTTTTTCAGGAATGACGGGGAGAATATCTTTATTTAAAAATTGGACAATCTTTTCAACAACGACAGGCCGAATACCGCTGTATCCTTTTGTATAGGTTAATAATTTTAAAATTAAAATGGATCGAACTAATCCCGGCTCAAGCGGATTGCCCACCCCAGATGCATGGCTTCGAACTAAATTGAGTTGTAATTGTTTTTGATCCTTTGGATCTATTCTAATCTGACTCAGATTTCCAAAGCCAGTATTAACTCCATAAATCGTTTCACCACTTTCTATTTTAGCAAGGAGTCGCTTATGGGAACGTTCGATATTATTCAGCGAATCTTTCGTTAGTGAGACGCGAACATTACTCTTAAAAAGTGGGGCAAAATCCTTGTAGGTAAAGGATCGAGTTGAAATACGTAGGGTTTCCATTGGTTAATTTATGATTTTGTATCATTTTAATCCAAATAATGTTCGAGTTGTTTTCATGAATTAAAAGTAACTCAATTGAATGTACATTGCAGAATACATTTCACTTCCCAATTAATGGTCAGACATTCTTACCGAATAGAATCCACTTCAGAAAAAGGGATCATTTCAACAGGTAATGATCGTGCAAATATTTCACCATATCGCTTTGTAACAATCCTATTATCGAGGCAAATAAATTTACCTTCATCATAAGTGGTTCTTATTAACCTGCCAAACCCCTGTCGGAATCGGATTGCACATTCAGGTACAGTATATTCCATAAAACTATTAGCGCCCTGCCGACTTAAAAATTCAGAATAAGATTTTATCAAAGGCTCGGAGGGTACATCGAAAGGAAGTTTGACTAATATTAAGATTTCCAATAGATCCCCCGGGAAATCAACACCCTCCCAGAAGCTATTGGTCCCAAATAGGATTCCATTCGGGTTTTGGTGCATTCCTTTAATAATTCCAGGACGGGAAGCACCACGAACTTGGGCGAATAAAGGTAAATCCCTACCTCCAGGTTTTCCTTTGATATAATTGGCTGTATCTGTTAAAGATTTCCTTGAAGTAAATAGGACCATAATCCTTTTCCCAATACTTTTATGTAAATGATATACTAAGTCTCCAATCATGGATGGATCATTTGACATTTCTCTGGCACCACCATATTGATGATACATAACTTGCTCATTATAAAGAAATGGGCTTAGAAATTCTTTCGTTTTAATTTTGTCAAAATCATCCAGACCAACCCGTCGTAAAAAATAGTCAAAAGAATTATTTACCTTTAAAGTTGCGGATGTTAAAAAACAATGATCGAACCGTTTAAAGAATTTTCCGTTTAACGTTTCAGCGACATCAATTAATGAAGCATGAAGCGATAGGATTAATTGTTCTCTAGATGTATTAGGATTCCGATATTCACCTTCCATCCAATAAACCCAATCATGATCTTGGTTTTCAGTTAACCTGATTAAAGATGTCATTAAACCACTGATGGTTTCTACTCCGCGATCTAACACAGAATGGAGAACCGGAAAATCCATTCGAGTGGGATCTAATTCTAAAACAGCCTTCCGAAGTCTCTCTAATATTCTAAAAACAACTTCTAGACTTTGTTTCATAGCATAGATATCAAGATTAACTGCAGCATAAACCTTTTCTAATTGACCTAGAATTGGTTTATCCTGATAAGCTTTAGACGGTGTAAACCTGTTATGATTGTCATCAGCTAAAGCCATCATAAATTCTTTTAAACTTTTTTGAGCTTGCTTAACTCCCTCTTTTAAATCATCTCTCAATTTTCCAACGCTAGGCTCCATTTCACTGATCCGGTGAATAATATTATTCCACCGTGCAGACCTTGGGTAAGATGGATCAACAGATTGAAGTAAATAAGATGTACCTTGCTCACTCCAATCGGTCTTGAATTGATCATAAGCCGATTTGACAAGATTATGCGCCTCATCAACAATAACAGAATTAAACGTTGGTAAAAACCCAGGTTGTGCTGCATCCGTCATTAAAAGAGAATGATTTACTACAATGATATGTGCCTGAAAAATGGCTTTTTTCAATCTTCCATAATAACATCCATTATGCCGATTACACACTTCACCGGTACAAAATCCGGGTTCACTACAAAATGTTGATTTTAACCATGTTCTTCGAGCATTAAAAAACCCCGAACATTCCGATAAATCACCTGTTTTTGTCCAATTCATCCAAAATAAAATAGGAATCAATGCTTCAACATCTAAAGAGTCCAGAGTTTTCGAATCTGATATAAGCCAATCAAGTCT
>Ga0209554_1001708_pt1 | contig 16274 bp, 27 predicted proteins | sample MarorgKNORR_S2LV_5_FD_188221 | JGI IMG/M metagenome (GOLD analysis project Ga0209554, IMG submission 188221) | Marine microbial communities from the Southern Atlantic Ocean, analyzing organic carbon cycling - Bottom_A/KNORR_S2/LV (SPAdes) (version 2) | ecosystem: Environmental > Aquatic > Marine...
GCCACCTGCAGGTCGGGAATCTTGGCGAGTGCGTTCAGGAGCTCCTCGGCGATCCCGTCGCCGAAGTACTCCTGATCACCATCGGGGCTCATGTCGGTGAAGGGCAGAACAGCGATGGACCGGATCAGGTGATCGTCGGCACCGGGCGCACGCGTCCCGCTCGCCCGGCCGGCATACCACCCCCCCCAAGCAGCAGGACCGCGGCGACGCCTGCTGACCGCGGGGAGAACCAGCTATGCGCCACCCCGTCGCTGCCTGTCTGAGACGGCTCATCCTCCGTGCGCTTGACCCCCTGCGAGGTCAGGTCAAACGACCAGGACAGCGCAAGTGTCAGCGGGAAGCCGAGCAGGCACAGAACCAAGACGAAAGGAAACGTCCACTCGGGGAAGACCAATGCCGGGAAGACGATGTCCGCGACCTGAATGACTACGAATACGACTGCACCGTACACGGCTGCCGCGCGCACGACTTTGCGCCGCTTGAGTTCTTCGAGGGAGGAAGGGGGACCACTCATGCGCGCCAAGATGCGGCTGACCAGGCCATAGAGCCAGCGAAACGCCGAGGTCGGTCAGTCCCCCCGCGCCTCCAACAACGCCTTCAGCATCTCCAGGTCCTTCTTATTCGCACGGCGCATCATGAACTCCATGAACGGCCGCATGAGCTTCGAAAAGCCGGCCGGTTCGCCTCGGTTACGGAGTGTCATTCGGGTCGCCCCCTCGCCAGCTGGACGTGGAGACATCGACGCTCATGGAGTCGACCATGCGGAGCGTCGAGTCCACCGGCAAGCCCGTTCGATTGCCCGATGCCCGCCGGGGACGGACATTGGCAGGAGAGAGTCACATCGACGTCCGCCACGCCCGAGAGTTGTAGACATGGCCACGAAAGCATACTCCGATCTGCGCGCGAACATGCGATACGCCGCACTGATAGCGGTCGCAACCGCAATCACGCTCACGCCGACTCTGTCCGCTCAGGACGTCACCATCAGTTGGGGCGAGCCGGCAGACGTCGGTATGTCCGCCTCGGTGCTCGACGGCGCGGTCGGACTCTACAAGGAGTCGGTCGAGCGCGGTGACCTCGTCGGGGCAGTTCTGCTCGTCGCGAAGGACGGCAAGGTCGTGCTCCACGAAGCCGTCGGTTGGAAGGACAAGGCGAATGGGCTCCGGATGGAGCCCAACACGATGTTCCGCATGGCGTCCAACACGAAGCCCTCCATCGCGACGGGCATCAGCGTCTTGGTCGAGCGAGGCAAGCTTCAGTACGACGATCTCGTGAGGGAGCACATCCCCTCGTGGGACAACTACAGGGCGGGCTTCATCACCGTCGGCCATCTGCTGTCGCATTCGAGCGGGCTGCGCATCAACACGCTCTTTCTGCAGCCATACATGCAGCCGTCGGCCGAGCACCCCGATGCGCCCACGCTCCAGCTCGAGGCGGCACGTTTCGGTCATGTAGGCGCCGAGGTGACGCCGGGCGAGACGTACAGCTACAACAACCCCGGCTTCAACACCCTGGGCGCGCTCACCGAGATGGCCTCAGGACTCCCGCTGGAGGAGCACCTCGACCGCGTCATATACACGCCTCTCGGTATGGACGACAGCTACCACCACGAGATCGACGACAAGATGGACGGCAAGCTGGACCGCATGGGCGTCGTGTACTACCAGCGGGGGGCCGGCGGCGAATGGCAGCCCGGATGGACCCCGGGTGACGAGCCCCAGGTCCCCTTCGTTCGCGCATCGGGAGGCATGATCTCGACAGCCAACGACTACGTCATCTTCTGTCAGATGTTCTTGAACGGCGGAATTTACGGCGGCCAACGCATCCTCTCCGAGGCTTCGGTGAGGGCCATGACGACGCCCAAGATTCGTACGAACCCGAATTCATCAGGAACGCCGAACTACTACGGGTACGGCTGGGGCGTGAGCGCCGACGGTGTGTACTCCCACACCGGCTCAGATGGCACGGCCGCTTATGTGGATCCCGCTCAGGACCTCATCGTCCTGATCTTCACCCAAACGCCAAGCGGGCCGAACCCGCGCAGGCGCTTCCTGGAAATGGTGAACCTGGCGATCGAGGGGTAGCGCTAGAGGGCTACATCCCTCCCTGCACTGCGAACTTCTGGACGCGCCTGCCTGTGGAGGCCTCGCCGACGTAGAGGTTGCCCTGGGAATCGATGCCCATCCCGTGCGGGCGTAGGAACTGTCCAACCTGACGGCCGCCACGACCAAAGTCGCCCACGACCTCGAGATCCGACCGGCGTAGTATCCACACCTTGTGGTTCGTGCCGTCGGCCAGGTAGAGCCACTCCTGGTCGGCGTCGGGCGAAAGCTGGATGACGAACGCAGAACCCGACGATAGCGTGCGCGGCATGATGATCTTCTCGGTCACGTACTCGCCGCTCTTCTGGAAGACCTGAATGCGGTTCCCACGACGGTCGGCAACGTAGATCAGCCCGTCGTTCGAGCCGACGAGCCCGTGCACCGTCGAGAACTCGCGCGGCGGATTCGCCTCGTGCGTGTCAGGGCCTCCGTCGTAACGGTACTCGTCGTCGGGCATCTCGCCGTACGCGCCCCAGTGCCTGATGTACTCACCGGTATCGCCGTTGAAGACGATCACTCGGCGATTCCGGTACCCGTCCGCGATGAAGACCTCGTTGTTGCTCGGGTCGACCCAGATACCGGCGGGCCCCCCGAGAAGGTTCGTATCGTTGCTCCCCCCGTTCACGTCGTATTCACCGAGCGTCATGATGTGCTCACCGCTGCGCGTGAACTTCATGACGCGGTGGTGCCGAAAGCTACCGATCCAGACGTTGTCGTTGTGGTCCACGAACAGACCGTGCGCGTTACGAGGGAACTCCGACACGTCTTGGGTCGCAGGATCGCCCCACCCCTGGACCACCTCTCCGTTGGCGTCGAACTCGACGACGACAGGCGCCGGCTTGCAGCAGATACCGATCGGTGGGTCCTGGACGGCCGACAGCTCCTCCGGCGTGAGCGTCTCCGGAAGGTGCGTCACCCACACGTGGTCCTGAGCGTCCACGAAGACCGAGGTCACGGAGCCCATGATCCAGTCGTTCGGCATGGTGAGGGGCCAACTGGGGTCCACCTCGAACGAGGGTATACCGCCGCTCGCGGTCGCTGCGGCGCTCCCCGCTTCCGAATCGGCGCCGCAGGCGCTGGCGAGTGCGATGAATACGGGCGTCAACGTCATGGCCAAGATGCTTCGAGATCGGTGAATTCTTCTCATGTTCCTTCAACTCCAGATGGGCTGCGGGTCGGCGCGACCAACTTGTCTCCTGCGGGCGAGACGCGCGACCCCGCCGCCTCCCACGTCAAACAACGAGCGCGCCGCTCGCACGGGCTGTAAATTCTGTAAGGCCCTGGAACAGGAGACGATGGCTCATGATGGGTGGTACCTCCGCGACCCGTGCACTCGGCACGCTTCTCGTCCTAGCCGCATACGGCTGCTTCGCCCCCCGCGAGAATCTGCTCGAGGGTTTCGAGGAGGTCGAGCCGCAGGAGGTCCCGTGGGCGCTCATCTCGGGCTGGCTGGTCATTCAGGCGCCCAGTCGCGACGGGTCCATCACGCTTTACGATGGCGAGGCCAAAGAGGTCAAGCGTCTCGCGTCGGGGCGCCTCCTCCGTAACCCCGCGATCTCGCCTGACCACAGCGTGGTCGCCTACACCCACGTCAACCCAGACCTGAGTGAGGGTATCTGGGCGATCCCCCTCATCGAGGGTCTGACGCTTCATTGCCCGGCGTCCCCGGACGAGGGGTGTGGCGTCCGACTCAGGGACGACTCGGACGTAAACGAGCGGGGGCCCGCGTGGTCCACTGGGGGGCGACTCGCCTATTTCGTCGAGGAAGCCTTTTTCGTGGACGGTGAGATCGCGCACGCAGAGGGCTCGGTGCAGCGCTGCTGTTCGGGCAGAACGCCTGGTTGGGCCCCCGACGGCACGCTCGTGGTGTACCTCGACGACATGGAGCCCGGGCTTTACCGCGTCGATCCGGACAGCAAGGAGGTCAGCCTCCTCTTCGCGGACCCCGATCCGAACGTGTGGCTCGCCGATCCGTCCGTATCCCCGGACGGGAGCCGCCTGGCCTACACACGGACCCTGGGCAACATGCCCAGCCAGATCTGGGTCTCGAATCTGGACGGTTCAGACGCGAGGTTGGTGACCGACGGCGCCGAGCCTGTCTGGTCTCCGGAGGGCAACGTCCTCGCGTATGGATCTGGAACTTCCGTGTTTCTGATCAACCCCGACGGTGGAAGCCCGACCTTCCTGGCGAACGGCAGGTCCCCGAGATCGCAGCCGTAGGGGCTTCTCGACACGGGCTCAGTCCACCCAGCCCGTCGATAGACGTCAGTTCGCTGAGTTTCTCGCCCACTCCCCGAACGAAGTCGATGGAAGCGCGGTCCTTCGACGCCTCGGCAGCCTCGCTCGCCCGGGTGAGCCAATCCCCGCTGTCCTCCGCTTCCCCGCGTGCGCCCAATAGGAGCGCCACGTGGGCGGCCGCCTCAGCAACGCCCTCTTTGAGACCGCCTCTCAGAGCCGCATATCGGTCGTGAGCCTCCTTCCACAGCTCGATCGCCTCATCGGTAGCGCCCGATTCATCGACGGCAACGGCCAGGTACCGGATCGCATTGGCGAGATCCAGTGACGGAGCCTCTGAGTGCCTCCTGTAGAGCGAAACTGCCTCCCGTTGGCACGCCTCACCTTTCTCCGCTTCGCCAGCATCGCGATGCAGCATACTCAGGTGCCGAATCGTATGCGCGAGCCGCAGCGGCTCGTCGAGGCCTCGGAGAAGCGAGACGGCCTCCTCGTACTGAACACGGCCCTCGACGAAGTCGCCCGCGTTGCGGTGGATCTCCCCAAGATTTCGCAGCGCCACGGCCAGAGCTATCGAGGGACCACCCTCTCGGGCGCCAGCGACGGCTGCACGGGCGGCGTCCAATTTCTTAGCGATGATGTTCCGCATTTCCCCCTCGTGCTGGGGCACGCTACTCGGAACTCATCGGAATCGGATCGTCCGATCCACCAGCGACCGCACCAGGCCCATTCGCTCACGGAGACTATATGTGATCACAGATTGACCAGAGTCTTGAAACTGACCGATCGTGACCCGCTCCAGCACGAAGTCGTCGGAGTTGGGGTCCGAGACCGTGCGGGACCACCGATACCCATCCCATGCGCCGATCGGATCTGAGGCCGACGACTCGTGAACCTCCTCGCGTACCTCGAGGTTTAACTTTTGGGTCTGCACGATCCAGGTCGTGAAATCGATTCGGAGCCCATTCAACTCCGGGATGCCGCTCAAGATAAGAGTCACCCCTGAGCCCGTTTCGCGAATCTCGAGCTCCGCTCGGCCGAGCACGACGGTCGACCCACTGTCCTGAAGGGCCCAAAACCGATCGAACTCCCTCTCGGTGAGGCCGAAGACCGGGGCGAAACGAGCGTTCCGCGCGCGGCGCGTCCTGGCCACGTATTCCGTGAGCCAGTTCGGGTCGTCTCGATGCCAGTCCAACATCTTGTCCATCAGCCGCTGGGCATCTGGATGGAGGCGCGGTTCGATGAGCTCGACCTCGACGTGCCGCGGTGCCAGGAGCTCCTCGACGTCGGGGAGAGTCTGCGCCTCGGCAGGGCCCGCGCAGAGCGCGCATAGGACGGCCGCCCTCATAAGCCTTCGAGACTTCACCTGCTTACGCCGCCGGAATCTGCCGAACGTGATGTAGAACGTGCAGGGCCTGGAAGTGCACATAGCCATCCAATGGGCCGACTCCGAAGACGCCGCTCACCACGGCCTCTATGGGAGGATTCCTTTCGTGAAACGGCGACCGAGATAAAGACCGAGACCCATCCCAACCATGCTGACAATGAACGCGGTGAAGATTGAGATGTAGGCGCTGATCATCCAACCCAAGTAACTGCCCGCTGTCATCGTGATGATATCCAGAAGTCTTTTCATTTTCCCTCACTAGCTTTCGTGACCCTCAGTGTCGACCCACGACGACTGAATGAGAGCGAGCCGGTACGTCCGGCGCAAACTCCTGCTGACTATACTGTGGTTCGGCGACTTCTTTACTGCTGTTGGCGATACTCAGAATCGAGCGTCGTTTTAACTTCAGGCCGTCCACCGACCCGCACATCCAGCGAGACGCACGAGAATCACATGGCTCCCGAACGACGCTACTCCGAGGACGAGGTCTCCCGAATCCTCGACGACGCGACCGAAGTGCAGGCCACCGGAACCCCTTCGGCGTCGGGCACCGACGGCATGACCCTGACCGAGCTCCAGGACATCGGACGCGAGGTCGGGATTCCAGAGGACGTGATCGCGCAGGCCGCTTCGCGTCTGGATATAGCGCCCGTCGTGAGTTCCCCGCACCGCACGTTCCTGGGCGCGCCAATCGGCGTGGGTCACACCATCCAGTTAGACAGGGCGCTAACGGACAGCGAATGGGATCGGTTGGTGGTGGACCTGCGGGAGACGTTCGACGCGCGAGGCAGAGTCCAGACACAAGGGGCCTTTCGCCAATGGACGAACGGTAACCTTCAGGCGCTGCTCGAGCCGACCGAGTCCGGAGCCCAACTACGTCTCAAGACCGTGAAGGGCAACGCGATAGCGTCGCTCGGTATGGGTGTCGCCGTCATCGCCACCACGCCGTTGCTGGCGGCGTCCATATTGCTCGGCGGGGCGCTCGAAGTCCGCGACCTCATGACGATCATGCTCGTCGCTGTGGTCGGTGCCGTTCTCTACGGCGGTAACCGACTGCGCCTCCCGGTGTGGGCGGACACGAGACAGTCGCAGATGGCGGCGGTTGCCGCGCGCCTTGCCAGTCAGATCAACGTGCCCGCCGAGAACGACGCCGAGTAGGCGCGTTCGGCTATTTGCGGCAGCGTCGGATCAGACCGATCGCTGGACCCACTTTAGTTCCCGATCACCAGGTCGACGACGATGGGTCTGTGATCCGAGGCCACGGGTTCAGTGAGGACTCGCTGTCCCACCACCTCGAAACGACCAACGGGCCGCAGGAGCACGAAGTCGATCTCCCGGTCAGGTCCGTAGCTGGGGAAGGTGAAGTGGTCGTTGCCCTTTTCGACGACCGACCAAGACTCGCTGAGGTGGTTCATCACTTCCGAATCCGGCGTAGAGTTGAAGTCACCCGCCAGGATCGTCGGCACGGCGTCATCGCCCAGCAGTTCCCCCAACCGCATCGCCTGGGCCAGGCGCTCCTCTTCCGTCCGATAGAAGTGGATCCCCACGAAGCGCAGGGTCCGCCCGGTCTCGGGCGATGTCACGTCGGCGCTGAGCGCGGTGCGCGGCTCGGCACCGTCCGGAAGTCGCAGGTTCCGGACATCGTCGATGGGCCAGCGCGACAGCACGGCCATGCCATAGGCGCCGCCTTGGTACGCCATGAAGCGGCCAAAGGCCGGGTTCAGGCCGGTCAGCCGCCCCAACTCAGCCGCCTGGTCGACCCCGTTCGTGCGGGTCGTCACGCTGTCCACCTCCTGCAGCGTCACGAAGTCCGGGTCCACCTCCCGAATGAGCGATGCAATTCGCTCGAGGTCGATGACCGTATCCATCCCCTCACCATGATGGATGTTGTAGGCGAGGACCCTGATCGTGTCCTGCGTGCTCGTCGGCAGCTCTGGCGCCTCACGGCCCGCGCACGCGCAAACCACCAGAAGGCCGGCGAGCGAGACCGATCGTGACAGACCACGGCGGATGCTCAACTCGACTCCGCCTCATCGAGCTTGAACGAGAACATCACCGATTCCTCCGGCGGCTCGACCCCACCGAGCAACTCGTACAGCCGTTGAGCCGGAACATTCGAGCGCTCGGTCAAAACCCAAGCGACTGCCTGATCGAAGACGTCCTCCGCAACGTCCGCAAGCACCTGCCCGTCCTCGGGCCCCAGAATCGAGATTGCGGTCATCTGCCCTGAGCCCGTGTCCTAGGTCCGAGGTTGGCGCGACTCGGACACACCGCCCTCGCCGCGCCACCAGTGTGATCGGAGCCATGGCCGGCTGCAAGGTGGAGGGCGACCAGTCCCGCGTGCATCACCTTGCCCATACTAAGAGCGCCGTTATATAGAGTGTCAATATATAGAGTGTCGATGGTTAGCTGACTGAAGCCTCTCTGCGGAGGGACCGGGCATGGCGACTGAGAAGGACTTCGACGTCCAAGGATTCGCGCGTGACATCCACGAGCTGCTCGTGCTCTCCTCTCTCCGGAACGGCACCAAGCACGGATATCAGATCGCGTTGGATGTGGAAACCGACAGCAACGGGCTCTTCCGGTTCAAGCACGGGACGCTCTACCCCATCCTCCATCGCCTGGAGGGGGAGGGGCTCATCCGCGGTTCTTGGTCCACGGACGGAGGCCGGCGCAAGAAGATCTACGCGCTCACGCGCTCCGGCCGAGGGCACCTGACCGGAGAGACCGGAAGAGTCCAGGAGATCGTGTCCCGCCTGATGGACCTGCTGCACCGCCCGGACCAGGCCCCGGCGTGAGCACTGAGGCGACACGGACATTCCTGCCCACGCTGCGGGAGATCGAGAGTCGCCTGAGGGTGCCGATCCCGGCGCGCATGCAGATTATCCGCGAGCTGGAATTCGATCTCGAGCAGCTCCAGGCCAACTTCGTGGCTGAAGGGATGACCGCCGAGGAGGCCTACGCTCGCGCGATGGAAGCCTTGGTGCCCGACCCAAGGGCCTTGGAACCTTCACGAGGCTCAGGGACTACCTCCGTTCACTAGTTCGAGAGCACCAAACCCTTGCCCACGAGCTTGCTCGGATCGGCACCCGGCTTCGGAACGAACTTGTTCATCCAGCCGCCATCCCAGCTCGCGATGTAGAGGTTGCCCTCTGAGTCCACGTCCATCTGATGTGGACGGGAAAGGCCCCCCGGGAACCCACCCCGCGTGCCTCCGAACGCGCCCATGTAGTACTGGAGCTCTCCGTCGGTGTTGTACTTGAGGATCCGGTTCAGGGACGCGGAAACGACCCACACGGCGTCGTTCTCGTCCACGAAGATGCCGACCGGATCGGACACGTCCGGCCACTCCTCGATGAACTCGCCGTCTTCGGTGAAGATCTGGATGCGGTTGTTCGTCCGGTCTCCGACATACACCCTGTGATTCCGATCGACGGCTACACCGTGAACGAGGTCGAACTGTCCGGGACCGTCGCCGAGCTCGCCCCACTCCATCAGGAACTCACCGTCCGCGTCGTACTTCACGATGCGCGAATTCCAATAACCATCCCCGAGCAGAAAGCTGCCATCCGGCAGGAAGGCCAGCACGGCCGGATCGCCGTACGTGTACGGACCCGGGTTCGGATTCGCGCGAGCTTCCGCACGGGTTGTGGGGTGGTTGGGATCGACCAGCCTCATCACCAGCTCGCTTCCATTGTTGGTGAATTTGAGGATCTGCATGTTCACGCCCCTGCCACCACCGCGCTCGACGACCCAGACGTGTCGGTCGGGATCGTAAGGGCTGATGTAGACCTGGTGTGGCTTGTTGAAGATCGAGTCCCACTGAGCCCAGTTCTCGGTGATGTTTCCGTCGCGATCGACGGCCACGAGGTAATTCGAGCCACCGGGTCTCTCACGCCCCTGCGCGTCTCGGTCTCCCCAGATCACCACGAGGATCCGGTCCGGCGTATCCGCCGCGACGCCAGAAACCTGCCCCCATGTCCAAGGACCTTCATGGTCGGCTGCCGGCTTCCACCAGCCTTCGACGGCATCGTACTCGCCGGTTCTGTCGTCGCCGCCCTTTACGATCGGGCCCTCCGACCCGACCTGGGGCGCGGCTTCGCTCTCACTTGCACAGCCCGGAAGCACCGCCAGACAGGCGACGAGGACCATGGCCAAACCCGTACGCTCGAATCTCATGATGCCTGTTCCCTGGTGGGCTTTCGAGAAGCCTGTTGAAGCGGTCCTGGACGTGGTTTCGTCACGCCGGAGGGACAATGTGCGGGCAGGTACGACGGCGCGCGAGCCGAACTACGCTCAGAGAGCGGCCCCGTCTGAGCTGCTGAGCCCTGTCCACCGATCTCGTCGAAGTATGTAGGCAGCGAGCTCTACAGGCTCGACGAGCTTCTCCCACTTCTCGACCACCAGGCCAACGAACTCAAACCCGCACTTCTCTAGGACGCGACGGGAACCGACGTTCGCCGAGATCGCCGAGGTGACCACGCGATCGAGCTCGTCGAAGGCGCCGAAGCCCCACTGCATGATTGCGCCGACAGCCTCGGTCATGATGCCCTGGGGTTGGAAGCGTACTCGAACACCGCAGAAGCATCGTGGTCTTCGAAAGCGCGCAGCCAGAGGTCCCCTTCCTCGGCTCCATCCATCAACGCCGCGACCCGCTTTCCGGCATACGTCTGCGGGATGAAACCGTACAGAGCAGGAGGCAGACTCGACGTCCGCTGGGCGCGATCGACCTTCAGATATCTGCTCGCTTTGTCGATCTCGTACTTCACGAGATCGAACGGCGTGATCTCCACGTAGGCGTGAAGCTCGGTTGGTGGATCGGGACCTGGGCTCAGGCCATGCCAAGGATGCGGTCGCGAACGAGAGTACGAAGCCATCCCGGCATCCCCCAATCAGAGTTCAGTCGTGGCGCCGACCCGCATGCCCAAGCCAGTGCCTGCCACGTGACCACCTTGCCCACGCGGATCGCGCCCCGCAACCCGAGGCGGGCCGTTCCCGTACGGAGATCGACGGGACTCGCGCCGCTGCGACAGGTTGGCCGACGGATCAGAGGTCACCTATCGTGTGGCTGCGAGCTACACCAACATCGAAGGAGCATCGCGTGGACTGGGATGGAATCGGATCGGTCGCCTTATTCCTCGGTTGGGGAGCCATCGGGGTGGCCATCGTCGCCTTGAGGGCCTACAAGGCCAAGCTCGCCTCGAAGCTGGATTGGGAACGCCTCCGTCTATCGAATATCCAACGGGACGCGGACCCGCTCCTTGCCGAGCAGATCCAAGACCTCGAGATGCATGTGCTCCGGCTCACGGAACGGGTCGACTTCACCGAGCGGCTGCTCACCGAGGGGAAGACTGATCCGGTCGAGAGCGAGACCGCGATTTAGCCAGTCAGCTGAGAAAGCGTTACGAAGCTGTACCCTGACTACTCAGCCAGACGGTAGCTCACGACGCGCCGACCAGCGCCCGAGAGCGTCAGGATCTCGACCTCGGTCGAGTAGGGGCGCAGCAGCTCACGAGTCTCTTCATCGGATAGGAAGTGCTTGATCACCCGATGTCGAGATCCGTCGGGCAGCTCCCGCACCTGAAGGTGATTCCCGTCTCCGTCATGCACCCCCGTGAGCGAGCCCGCGCGCGGCAGTCCATCACAGAAAACGACGCGTGATCCGCTTTCCAACTGTGCGTGCAGCCCTACTAGGAACTCGTGCATCCGGGAGTTCGGTACATGAGCGAGCCAGTCCACCGCGAATGCGGCGTCGAAGGGCCCCAGATCGGAGGGTAGCTGGTACGCGTCCACCTGCTCGATGCGCACGTTGGGCACACCTGCGAATCTCTGGCGAGTAAGCGCGAGCACGGAATCGTTCAGGTCCGTGGCGACCACCGATTTCGCGAACTTGCTGACTCGCTCCGTCCAAAAGCCCGGCCCGCACGCGACCTCGAGCACCGATCGGCCCGAGAGCGCGTCTTCTAGCGCTGCAACCACAGGCTCCAAACGGGCGACCCTCTCGGGATCGTCGTACCCCATCGACGCATCGTAAATGGGGGCGCGCTGGGCGTAATACGCCTCCATCTCGGCGACAAGGTCGGCAAGCGCTGACGCTCCTCGGCGGTGAACAACTCCGCTCGTCGACTCGCTTTGAGTCATTCCGCGTTCATACGGTCAGGACGACCGGATCTCTGACGGATCCGCGCGCACGACCGATAGCTCCTGGAGTACCGGATAACCCACCTCGTCCAACGCTCGCGCCCAAATCGTGCTCCCTCCCGAGGAAAGAACCTTTGAAAGACAGGTAGTCGTCCGGCAACGCTAGCACTCCTAGATACTCGCCTCGGACCGAGAGCAACCGCCACCACCTACGCCCGTGCGGCAAGATCGGATTTTCCGCAGCGCGTCGAAGCTGGCTGGTGAACATGCCGAAGACGGTGTCGTTGACCGCGTACAGTTCGTTTGTCATGGACGTCGGTCCTGGCCTCATCCCTGAAGCCATCTCTCCGTACAGTTCGATCTGATCCTGGATGTCTCGATCGGTGATGCGCAGCCGCGTAAGCGGCAACCGAATCTTTCGTACCGGCGCACCGTCGCCACCATAGACCATAATCGACGGGTGATCCGTCCACATGCCCACGACGGCGCCCGCTAGCACCGTCCACACATCGCGTCCTTGCTGGATATTACCCGGCTCGGCGTAGGGAGGCTGGTCGGGGAGTCGCAGAAGACGCTGCACGTCACCAGACACTGCGTCGACTCGCTCGATCTCCCAGTGCCATTCCGTGCCAGAGGACAGGAAGCCCTCCACGAAAAAGCTCCTGCCATCGGGTCCACGCAGCGCCTTACCCGCCACACCCCTCGGAACGGAAGGCTCTGCTCGACAGTGGCTCTCCACTCAAAGAGAAGCGGTGTAGTTGCCGGTTACCGGCATCCAGGATGATCAGCTCGCCGTCGACCTCCGCAAACGTCAACCGACCCCCTAGCTCACCCGGCCCCTGGCCCGAGCTTCCAAACCGCACGACGGCGGACTCGGAATCGGGATCGATAATGACAAGTGGGCGGTCGGCTGTGGGATCCTCGACAAGCAGCAGCCCGTTACTCAGCGCGAGCGCTTGAGAAGGGTCGCATAGGAGCGGCGCCTCGTCGCCGTCCCGAACCGTACGCACCTCGCGCAGCACCTCGAGCGTCCACATGTAGTCCGGATCGAGCATCACCGGTATCGATCGGAGCGTTGCTACCTCGAGGCCGTCAGACTCCTCGAGCACCGGCAGGATGCGATCCTGCTGGTCCCGGCACGCGGCGAACACCGTGACGAAGAACAACGCTGGGCCAAAACATCGCATCGTCGCAGGCGCACCTCATCGAATTGGAGTGGTACTGGACAGGAGTGGGGACTCGTAGTTCTTCAACTCGAAGATACGACGGCCATTCGAATAGGCCTCGCAGTACTCCTGCCAATCGACACGCCCGAAGACACCATGGAGAAGGTGGAAGAGAAGGCCACCATGCGTGACCAGGAGCACGTGCTCTTCCGGAGGCCCCGCGCGGAGCTTCCCCAACAGAGAACTCACTCGGCCGTCTACATCGGACCGTGACTCGCCAGACGGATAGTATCGTGAACGATTCTGCTCCTTCCACTCGAGTCGCTCCGCGTCGGGACGATTCTCGAAGATCCCGGCGTTCACCTCGATCAGCAGATCCTCCCGCCGCGCCGTTACACCCCAGCAGTCCGCCAGGATAGTGGCCGACTCGACGGCTCTCCTCAAAGGTGAGTACAGAATCAGGTCTAGTCGTACTCTTGCTCCGCGATGTGCTCGATCTGCTCAACACCCACGGGCGTCAGCCCGTACAGGTCCTTGTTCACCAGGTCCGTGCACTCGATCCCGAGCACGTTGTTCTCGGACTCGCCGTGCCGTAGAACGGAGACCCTCAAGCCACCGGGCAGAGGGTGTCGTAGCCGCCATCCGGATAAGCCCACCTCGAACCGACCGAGAGCAGAATCCGTCACGGCCCGAGATCGTCCGGCGTGGGATTCTGCATCCCCGCAGCCCAAAGATCCAACTCCTCGTCCGAGACGCAGAAGGTGAGGTCGGATTGGCCGACTCGCCGCGCCGCGAGGCGCTCCAAGAGCATGTCGCGCGGCGGGTTGAGGAAGACGACTTCGACCCTTGCTCCGAACTTCTTGGCTTGTTTGCGCAGCTCGTCGCGCTCGTCGCGACCCCACAGACCCCAGTCGATTATGACGTTGATGCCGAGCTCGAGAAGCCGCTTTGCCACGCTCCACTGAAGAGTCTCGAGGGGGGTGCGTAACGCATCGTGATCCTCGCGCGTCCAGTCAGGCAGATGGATCGCTAGGAGCCAATCATCCGGAGTCAGGCGAACGGCGTGGTGTTCCTTCTCCAACTCCTTGGCGCGTGTGGTCTTCCCCGCGCCGGGAAGACCGCACATCAGGAAGAGCCTCGGGCCTGAGCCCGGATCTGATTCGGTCATACGTCCTCCTCAGTCCAAGCCTACCCGGGCTTCATGCCGAGTGTGTACCCGAACCTCATCGTCTCCAAGAACGTCCCCTTCGAATCGTGCTCCAACAACGCTTTAGTGAGCTCAGCTTCGAAGTCGACCCGCCCCTGCCCCAGACTGGAGCTCAAGTTCCCGGACCCCGAGTAGAGGTTGCCGATGATGCTTTCCGGAGTCCACTCGTGTGGGTGCAAGAACTGATAGTCCCTGACCTCCTCGAACCCTACCCAACACAAGACCTGACCGTCGTGCGCCGCGCCGCGGGCCCGATGCACCGGCCGAGAGCGCCGGGGCATGCGGTCCGCATCAGCCCAGCGGTTCAATACGTCGCGTATGATCTGTTGCCAGGGCTCACTACCCGTCGTGAGTCCATAGCACCCGAGACTCGCGATGTGCCCACCCGGCTCGAGCCACGCGAGGGCCTGAGCCCCGATCACCCTCTGATCCAGTCGGTGGAACGCCTCGCCAATTGTGATCAGTTCAGTCGACGCTGCGTCGAGCTCCAGGTCCTCCGCCCTACCCACCTCCCAGCGCACATTCTCGATGCCGAGACGCACGGCGTCGGCGCGTCCCACCTCGACCATCTCGGGTTCCTGGTCGGTCGCCACGACCTCGGCAAACCGCCCGGCCAACGGCAGAGCGACCCGTCCCGGTCCACAGGCCAGATCGACCAGCCGTCCCGTTCCCGTGACGTCAGCTCGCACGCAAAGGTCGTCGAGAAGAGCATCGGAGTATGGGACCCGATACTGCGAATAGAAGTGAGCCGTGCCGGAGAAGAGATCCGCAGCATAGTCAGGGGCCAACGGCTCGAAGTCGTCGGGCACGAGGTCGCGTTCGCTCACGTCACTGCCCAGCATACAGAAGTTCCGCGACCTCGGGGCTGAGCGCCTTGAGACTCATCGCCTCGCGGATTCCGTCCTGGCGTTCTTGGCGGTCCCGTCGATGAAGATCCGACAAGACATCCCGTTGGGCGGTCGTGATGGCGTCTCGAAGCTTGGTCATGGCATCAGGAGGGCGCGTCGCTTGATCCACGAACATGGCGGCAACGGGACGGCCGGCATAGGCGGCTCAGCCACGTATTCTGTGGGCATCGGCCAGCACTTCCTAGTCGGAGAGAGCGTGCGACCTAGACCGATGAGTCGCTATCCAAGCTGACCGTGGACCGCATGAAGAACTCCTCTGACTCGATCACCAGCTCGGGTAGTTGTCGACGGTACTCCTGTGCCGTGATCGCATCGGGATCGGCCGCAACAGCGGCACAAATGCGCTCGTAGTGCTCAGGACTGTCGTACTCCCACACCGCCACGACCCGGAAATCGTCAGTCTCCCATCGGCCGACGAGTCTGGCTCCGTGACGCTCCTGGACGGGGAGCAACTTTTCGCGAAAGAACCGGTAAAAGACTTCGAGGGCCTCCGGAACTGCCTTGTAGATCCGCATACGGTAGTACATGGCGCGACTCCTGCTCACTCCGCCGGCTTGATCGCGACGCCGATGATATGAGGCCCCGCTTCGATGCATCCGGGCTCGCCGCAAGCCTCGATCTCCATCTCCAACAGCTCTTCCCACCTGCTCTCATCCGCTCGGATCTCCGCGAGCCGATCACTCCAGCCCGCCGTAAGGGTCATAGAGAAACTCGGATTCGATTTCGTCGAGCGGACCGAGGACGAGCGCGGCTCATTGGTCTGGTATTCTCTGCCGTCGGAAGGCTGAGCGCTGTCAGCTGTCTAGCCCTCCCCCCACATCCGCCCCGGTCACCCACTCGTATCGACCGTCAGCTCGAAGCACTGCCTTCCCGCGCCGTGTCTCCAGAAGTCAGCGGAGCTCCTCACGGGAGCCGTCGACTCTCCGTCAAACGTGGCGCAGAGCTCATAGCTCTCCTCACCTGACACGACGTAGTCGTACGGCTCCGCCGAGCCCGGATCCACATTGCTCACCTCGGCTCGCGCATCCTCGGTCAGTTCTTCGAGGGACTCCGGCAGGCGCGCATTGCGCTCCCAGAACGAATCCGTCGCCGACATGATCCTCTTAAGGTCCTCCACACGCGTGGAATCGA
>Ga0209554_1001710_pt1 | contig 16269 bp, 12 predicted proteins | sample MarorgKNORR_S2LV_5_FD_188221 | JGI IMG/M metagenome (GOLD analysis project Ga0209554, IMG submission 188221) | Marine microbial communities from the Southern Atlantic Ocean, analyzing organic carbon cycling - Bottom_A/KNORR_S2/LV (SPAdes) (version 2) | ecosystem: Environmental > Aquatic > Marine...
CCGACAAGGTAATCCCCAAGATGATCCTGGTGTCGCCGCCGCAAGCCGGTGGAGCGATAGTCACACGGAGTTTTATCCCGCATAAATGCCACGCCTCGATCGGGGTGCTGGCAGCGGTGACCGTTGGCACGGCTTGTCTGTTTCCAGGCACCCCGGCGGCTAAGGCGGCCACCCTGCCGGTCGGCGATATCAAACGCCTGGCCATCGAGCATCCGAGCGGTGAATTTACGGTCGAGTTGGAAGTTGAACACATTGACGGCACACCGCAAGTGCGGCGCGCGGCGTTGCTTCGCACGGCGCGAAAGCTGTTCAGCGGCGACGTCTTCGTGCCGGGCGAAGTCTGGGCCGGCCCATAAACGATAAGGAGGGCCGTCCCATGGCCTGGACCAAAAAGGACTATGACGACATACCTGGAACCTTCGTCTTCGACGGTCGCCGGTCGCAAATGGGCTGGCCCTTGAACAAGATGTGCATGTCGTTCAACGCGCAGGCCAACCGCGACGCATTCAAGAACGACGTCGACGGCTATTGCCGCACATATGATCTGACGGTGGACCAGACCCAGGCGGTCAAGGACATGGATGCGCTTCGTCTGCTGGAACTCGGCGGAAGCATCTACTATCTCGCCAAGCTGGCTGGGATTTACGGCCTGAACATGCAGGATTTGGGGGCGCAGATGCGCGGTATCAGCGTCGATGAATTCAAGGAAATGCTGTTGGCCCAGGGCCGGGAGGAGGTCTGATGGCGACCATTGTCGGCGGCGTCACCAGCTCGCATATCCCCCGGGTCGGCATGGCGACAAGCAAGCGTTTGTTTGACGAGCCCTATTGGAAGCCGTTTTTCGACGGCTATATAGCGGTTCGCGAATGGATGGATCGTATCAAGCCGGATGTGGCGGTGGTGATCTACAACGACCACGGCCTGAATTTTTTTCTCGATATGATCCCAACCTTCGCCATCGGCGCGGCCCAGACTTATGATAATGAGGATGAAGGCTGGGGCCTGAAAACCATGCCGCCGGTGCCCGGTGATGCCGAATTATCATGGCATATTATCGAGACCCTGATCGCTGCTGAATTCGATATCGCCATCTGCCAGGAAATGAAGGTCGACCACGGCCTGATCGTGCCCATTCAGGTGATCTGGCCGGATGCCGACGCCTGGCCGATTCAAGTGGTGCCCGTGGCGGTCAACATGGTCCAGCACCCGATCCCGTCGGCCAAGCGATGCTTCGATCTGGGCCGCAGCATCGGCGATGCAATCCGCTCATACCCGGAAGACAAAAAAGTCGTAGTCTTCGGCACCGGCGGCATGTCTCATCAATTGCAAGGTCAGCGCGCCGGGTTCATCAACAAACGCTTCGATCTGGATTTCATGGAAAAACTGGTCCATGAGCCGCAAACGTTGACCCGGCTGACCACCACCGATCTGATCCGCGATGCCGGAGCGGAAGGGGTCGAGCTGATCATGTGGCTGACCATGCGCGCCGCCATGGGGGACAAGGTCAATCTTCTGCACAGCAACTACCATGCGCCGATTTCCAACACCGGCACCGGCGTAATGCTGCTGGAACCGGCGGCATAGCATGGCGGCGATGACCAGCGATATTCCCCTGTGCATGGCCCCCGATCCCCATACGCGGACGCCCGATTTTGCGCCGCCGGCCGATGCCTGCGATTCCCATTGCCATATCTTTGGTCCGGCGGATCAATACCCGTTTGCCCCTGACCGCAGCTATACGCCGCCGGATTCGGGTCTGGAAAAGTTCAAGGCATTGCAGAAAACCTTGGGCCTGAGCCGGGCCGTGCTGGTCAACGCCAGTTGCCACGGCACGGACAATACGGTGATCCTCGACGCCATCGCGCAATCGGGCGGTCGTTATCGCGGCGTCGCCAATGTGGATGACGGCTTTACCACGGCCGATCTGCAACGGCTCAATGACGGCGGGGTCAGGGGCTGCCGGTTTAATTTCGTCAAACATCTGGGCGGCATACCGGACATGGATGCGTTCCACCGCATCATCGTCCGTATCCGGCCCCTGGGCTGGCATGTGGTGCTGCATTTCGACGCCCAGGATCTGCGCCGCTTCAAGAACATGCTGGTCAATCTCGACGTACCCTTCATCATCGATCACATGGGCCGGGTGCCGACCAGGGACGGGTTGGAACAACAGCCGTTCCTGGATTTGCTGGATATGGCCGGTCTGGATCATTGCTGGGTCAAGGTCTGCGGGGCCGAGCGAATTGCCTGGGAAGGCCCGCCGTTTACCTCTGCCGTGCCGTTCGCCCAGGCGATCATCGACGTCACCCCGGATCGCGTATTATGGGGCACCGATTGGCCCCATCCCAATATTAAACAGCACATGCCCAACGACGGCGATCTGGTCGATCTCATACCGCTGTTTGCGCCGACTGCGGAAGGCCGGCAGAAACTGCTGGTCGACAACCCCCATCGCCTCTACGGCTTTGGCGCATAATGAAGGATAAAGACCGATGTCTGACGATGTGAAAAAGACCGCCCTGGTGATAAGCGCCCATGCGGCTGATTTTGTCTGGCGGGCGGGGGGAGCCATAGCCCTGCATCAGCGGCGCGGCTACGATGTCACCATTGTCTGCCTGTCTTACGGCGAACGCGGCGAATCGGCCAAGCTGTGGAAACAGGACGGCGCGACCCTTGAACAGGTCAAGGCGACGCGGCGCAAAGAGGCCGAGGCGGCGGCCCAGGCCCTCAACGCCCATGATATTATGTTCATGGATTGCGGCGACTATCCGCTTGATATGGACAAATCCGCCAAATTTGATCTGGTCGATATTATCCGCAAGGTCCAGCCAAGTTTCATGATGAGCCATTCGCTCTATGACCCCTACAACACGGACCATATGTACGCCACCGCTGTGGCTATGGAATGTCGCATGATTGCTCAGGCCTGGGGTCATAATCCGGGGGAAAAAGTCCTGGCCGCGCCGCAGCTGTATCTGTTCGAGCCTCATCAGACCGAACAGATGGGCTGGAAACCGGATGTATTCCTCGACATCACCGAGGTCTGGGACAACAAGCGCGCGGCCATCGAATGCATGGCCGGCCAGCAGCATCTGTGGGATTTCTATACCAATGTGGCGGAAAACCGCGCCAATCACTTCCGCCGTAATTCCGGTGGCCAGGCCGGCGGCCGCACTGCCCGCTATGCGGAAGGCTTCCAGTCGGTGTATCCGCGCACCGTCGATGAATTGTAGGGGGCGCACGGTATGACCTTCGATCTCGGCGTTTGCCGCAGCAACACCAAACGCGCAGCCCTTGATCTTATTGATGGCCTAGCGGAAATGGGCGTCGCCACGGTCCATGAAGCGCAAGCGCGGGTCGGGCTTATGCAGCCCAGTTTGCGACCCCTGTTCCCGGCGCGCATCGCCGGCAGCGCCGTCACCGTGCTGGCCCAGCCCGGCGACAACTGGATGCTGCATGTGGCGGTCGAGCAATGCCGAGTGGGCGATATCCTGGTGGTCGCCCTCACCACCGAGAACAGTGACGGCATGTTCGGCGATCTTTTAGCCACATCCTTGCAAGCGCGCGGGGTGCGCGGTCTGGTGATCGACGCCGGTGTGCGGGACGTGGCCGATCTGCGCGCCATGAATTTTCCGGTCTGGTCGAAATCCATTTCGGCCAGGGGTACGGTCAAGGAAACCCTGGGATCGGTCAATGTGCCGGTGATCTGTGCCGGGATGCTGGTTCATCCGGGCGATACGATAGTGGCCGATGAGGACGGCGTCGTCGTTGTTCCACGGGATCGCGCGGCAGCGGTGCTGGAAGCCTCGAAGATGCGCGTTGCTAAAGAGGAGGTGACGCGAAAGCGCCTCGCCGCCGGTGATCTCGGCCTGGATATCTATGACATGCGCCCCCGGCTTGAAGCCAAGGGGTTTCGCTATATCAACTAAGAATAAAAGCCGGGTCACCGGTATTTCGAATGAAACTCAATCAGGAAATAGAATGGAAAACCGAAAACTCGGCCGTGAAACAATGGTGTCCGCCATCGGCATCGGGGCCATGTCATTTTCGGATTTTTACGGGCCGACGGATACGGACAAATCACATGCGATATTGAGCGAAGCCCTGGATTTGGGCATTGATCATATCGACGTCGCCAATGTCTATGGCGGCGGCATCGCCGAGGAGCGCATCGGATCGTTTCTCAAAAAACAAGGATCAGGGCGTCACGATTTATTCAAAATCGCCACGAAAGCAGGCATTCACCGGGACGCCGACGGCAACCGATATTTCAACAATAGCCCACAGCACCTGACCGATGAGTTGGATAAGTCGTTGCAGCGTCTCGGGGTTGATCAGGTAGAGCTGTTTTATGTTCATCGCAGAGACCAAAATCGCCCCATAGAAGACGTCACCGAGACCCTGGCGGGGTTCGTGAAATCAGGAAAAATCAGACAATTCGGATTTTCCGAGATCGCGCCCACATCGCTTGCCCGTGCGGCGGCGGTGCATGCCGTCGGGGCCGTGCAGTCGGAGTATTCGCTGTCAACGCGATCACCGGAAATGGGATTGGTGCAAATGACGGCTGCCCTGGACGCTTCGCTCGTCGCCTTCTGCCCGGTCGGGCGGGGCCTGCTGACCGATACGCCGCATTCCTCCGCCTCGGCGCAAACGCTTTCCTTCCTCAAAAACAATCCACGTTTCATGGAGCCTAACTTAAGTCTGAATATCGAAGCGACTGCCGGATTTCGTAGGCTGGCGAAGGACATGGGCGCATATGCATCTACGCTCGCCATTGCGTGGCTGTTGCACCAAGGCCCCCACATCCTGCCCATACCCGGCACGCGATCGGTCGATCATTTGAGAGAGTTGGCGAAAGGTGCGGCGTTGACGTTGAGTCCGGCGGAACTCCAGGCCATCGCCCATACGTTGCCGGTGGGCTGGGCCCATGGTGACCGATATTCAAAAGACCAATGGATCGGTCCCGAGAAGTACTGCTGATACATAGCGTAATTCCGGCGGTCACTCTCCTTGTTGGGCCCATTGGGGCGTTGCATTACAACCCCGTAGCATAGGCTCGGGAAAGTGACCGTCGTAATTACGCTATGTATTAGCCCCTAGTGGCTCGAACCTAACATTTTAATTCTGGAATAGCAGAAAGAATTTTATCTAACGATTTCAATGCTTGGATAATTTTATACATAAACGAATAAGCTAGGGGTTCGAAACGTTAGATTCGTACCACTAGCAGAGTAATGTTGGACTTTTTCTTTGGGGGCTACCCCCATGATCAGCCGCGTGGTTAATCAACATATTGGTGATCGGGGCCCGTCCATAATTCATGCGTAAAATTAAAGCCTGAAGCTTACCTAGCGCTTACCCGGATAAAAATGTGTTAGATATTATCGACTAATCCATTGATTTAATTGGTGGGCGCAGTAGGATTCGAACCTACAACCCGCTGATTAATAGCCAGCGGTCCAATTACAAATTGGCATAATCTAGCTGCAAGTAACGCCGGTTCGCGCATTGCGCCATACCACTGAACGCCATATCGCCGAGGTGGACAGGATCGTCGCCGGATATTTTAACCAGCGCGATAGCCTTGAACCGATTTCTCGAAAGGAACTTTTGGCGTAGACAAAGGCGGGGCCGGTAACCGTGCTCGATGTTCGGCCCGTGGAAGAATACCAGGTCGGTCATATTCCGGGCGCCATCAATCTGCCGCTCGGGGATCTCAAGAAACGCCTGAAGGATTTGCCGAAGGAGCAGGAAATTATCGCCTACTGTCGGGGGCCATATTGCGTCCTGGTGTTCGAGGCCGTCTTCGCATTACGAAAGAAAGGTTTCGATGTGCGGCGATTGGAAGAAGGCTACCCGGAGTGGAAAGCCTCCGGTCTGCCGATTGAAACCAGCACCGCCGAAGCTTGATGGTTTCCACGGTCTCACGGCCGTTGTAGTCGCTCCTTCATTAATCCGCTCATGGCCGTACCGCGACATGGCAATCGATCTCGACCGCAGCGACGACCGCCGCGGGCGGTGTCAGACTGGCTTTGTCAAAACTGAACTGCGCCAGACTTTGTCACATGACCCTCCCACGGCTACCGCAACGCGCCATAAGAAACAGGATCGAATTCGCTGACCTGGATGACCTCATCGCGCAGGCGTTCCACTTGTTCAATCAGGGCGCATTCCGTTTCCGATAATATACCCTCGGAGACGGCCGAGGCGGCCATGGCGGTGACGCTATCCTTAGCCAATCGTCCGTCGCGCCGCGCCTGCTCGATTTTGGCGCGGACCGGGGCGGCGGCGCGGATTCTGGCGAAGGCATGATCCTGGCGGCCCAGTCCCGGATCGTCTGGACCGGGGACGAAGATATCCGCCGTCAGGGCGTCCCGGACATCCATATCGGTCGTGATCGCCTCCGCAACGGCATCGATTTGCCTGTCCGTCGGGGCCGAGCGGGTCGGCCCGAGGGGGAACGTCAGAAATTTCGCGAACCCGGCCGCAAAGCGGTTCGGCAGGTTGGCGAGAACACCCAGCAGCGCGCTCTCCACCTGCTTGAGGGCATGGGCGCAGGTCCAGTCGAGCAGGGCTCTTTGGTTAATCGGGCGGCCGTTGTCGTGGAAATGTTTAAGCGTCGCCGTCGCCATGAACATCCAGGCGAAGGCGTCGGACAGGCGACCGCTGAGATATTCCTTGCGTTTGAGCGCTCCCCCCAGGGTTGCGAGAGCGATATCCGAGATCAGCGCGAAGGCCGCCGAGAAGCGCGCGATATCCTTGTAATGGCGGGCCTCGTGTCCGCTGACCGGCGACGACGCCAGCCGACCCCCCGACAGCCCCAGCAGGAAAGCGCGAGCGGCGGTCCTGAAGATGTGAACGACATGGCCGAAGAAGGCGCGGTCGAAAGCCCGGACGTTGCCGCCCTTGATGGCCTCCATTTCGTCCATGACGAAAGGATGGCAGCGCATCACACCCTGGCCAAAGATGATCAGCGAGCGGGTCAGGATGTTGGCGCCTTCGACCGTGATGCCGACAGGAATGGCGTTATAGGCGCCCGAGAAAATATTCTCCGGCCCCCGGCAGATGGCGCCGCCGGCGTGAATATCCATGGCGTCATCGATGCACGACCGGGATCCTTCCGTTAGGTAGGCCTTGACGATGGCCGAGATCACGGAGGGCTTTTCGCCGGCGTCCACGGCGCCAACCGCCAGTCGGCGTGCCGCGTTCATGAAATAGGCATGGCCGGCGATACGGGCCAGAGGTTCGCGAACGCCCTCGAACTTTCCGATCGGCAGGCCGAACTGTTCGCGCACCGTGGCATAGGCGCTGGTCGAGCGGGCGGCGAGCTCGGCGGCGCCGACAGATTGCGAGGGCAATGAAATGCAGCGTCCGACGGCCAGGGATTCCATCAGCATACGCCAGCCGTTACCGGCGCCGTCACGCCCGCCAATAATGCAATCCAGCGGCACGAAGACGCCGTCGCCGGAAACCGGTCCGTTGTGGAATGGCACGCCCATGGGATCGTGTCGGTTGCCGATGACAACACCCGGCGTATTCCTGGGAATCAGGGCGCAGGTTATGCCGAGATCCCGGTTCCCGCCCAACAGGCCGTCGGGATCGTAGAGCCGGAAGGCGAGGCCGACGATGCCGGCGACCGGCGCCAGGGTGATATAGCGCTTGTTGAAGGTCAGACGGATGCCGGTGATCTCCTTGCCTTCCCACATTCCCTTACAGATGACGCCCTGGCTGCGGCCGTTCGCGGCGTCGCTCCCGGCGCCCGGTTCGGTTAAGGCGAAACAGGGAATATCCTGGCCGCTGGCCAGGCGGGGCAGATAGTGGTTCTTCTGTTCGTCGGTGCCGTAATGCAGCAGTAACTCGCCGGGCCCCAGCGAGTTCGGCACCATGACGGTGACGGCGGCGGTGACGCTACGGCTCGACAGCTTTACGATGACCGCCGAATGGGCGTGGGCGGAAAACCCGAGCCCCCCGTATTGCTTCGGAATGATCATGCCGAAGAAGCCGTTGTCCTTGAGGAAATTCCAGACTTCCTCCGGAAGATCGCGGCTCTGGATGATTTGCCAGTCGTCGAGCATGGCGCAGAGATCCTGCACGGGGCCGTCGAGGAAGGCCTGCTCTTCCGCCGATAAAGGCTTGATTTCGAAATCCAGCAGCTTGCTCCAATCGGGCTTGCCGGAGAACAGCTCGCCATCCCACCAGACAGTCCCGGCCTCGAGCGCGATCCGTTCGGTGTCTCCCATCGCCGGCAGGGCGCGTCCGACTATTTTCATGACCGGGGCGGAAATGACGGCTCGCCTTATGGCCGGAACGACAAACAGGGCGATCAGTCCGGTGGCAAGAAGCAACAGTATGATTGTCGTTGTGGTCATAGTCGTCAGTTCCTCAGTGGCTTGCCCTTTTTCAGCATGTGTTCGACCCGCGCCAGAGTCTTATCCGTACGGGCGAGCTTGAGGACTGCGTCGCGCTCAAGCCGCAACACCCAGTCTTCCGAAACCGTATCCAGGGTATCGGTATCGCCGCCGCTCAACACGAGGGCCAGTTCGCCGGCGATGACGCCATCATGGATCGAGGCGACGCCCTTGTTGATGAAATCCCGCACCCCAAGGGCGAGCGCCGTTCGTCCCGTCGGTCCGGGGAGTCGTATCTCATAAGGTTCGGGCGGGCTATAGGTCTCGGCCATTTCGAGCGCCCGCGCCTTGGCCGCCGCCAGCACCCGGTCACGATTCATGACGATACCGTCGCTCGCGCGCAGGAAAAGAAAATTCCTGGCTTCCATGGCCGATTTGGCGACCTGGGCCATGGCGATGGTTTCGAAAGCCTTCATCACGGGCGGCATCGGCCCGCCCGGACGATCCTTCGCCACCGTCCAGCGACCGAGCAGTTCCTTGCAGCCGCCCCAACCAGGAACGATGCCGACGCCGGCCTCGACCAGGCCCATATAGGTCTCGGCATGGGCCTCGACGGCGTCGCAGTGCAGCAGCAACTCGCAGCCGCCTCCGAGCGCCATGCCGGACGGTGCGCCGACAACGGGGAAAGGGGCGTAACGCATTTTCTGGAAGGCATCCTGACCGCGTTTCAGCAACCAGCGAATAGCCGGCCACAGCCTCAGCTTGGCCCCATAGAGCAGCAGCGCGATGTTGGCGCCGACGGAAAAATTGCTGCCCTCGTTGTGGATGACCAGGGCTTTGAACCCGCGGTCGGGCAACTCTCTGACCGCTTTCTCGATCATCCACAGAATGAACGGGTTGAGGGAATTCATCTTCGAGGTGAATTCCAGGCAGGCCACGCCATCGCCGATATCCCACAGGCTGGCCGACATGTTGCAGGCGATCGGCGGCGCGGCGCGTTTGACGTCTTCCAGCAGTAGCACGCCTTCCGGACGACCGATATTTTCGTAGCCGGCGCCGGTGAATTGCTGGCGCCGCCCCTCGCGGACGCGATAGAAAGACCCCGCCCCGACGGCGGCAAGCAGGGGCGGGACCGGCCGGCCGTCTTTTTCCAGCGCTGCCACTAACCACCTCGGCCCGAGCCGGTCGATCAGCTCGAAGGGACCGAGTTTCCAGTTATAGCCAAGGCGCATGGCGCGATCGACGGAATCGGCATCGTCGGCGATTTCCGGCACCAGCGCCGCCGCGTATGCCAGCGTCGGAATCAGGACGGACCGGGCATAACGGCCCTCGGCGCTGTCATGGTCCAGGGTCGCCCGCAAGCCGCCTTTTTTCGAGACCATTGCCGCCGCCGGCTTGGGACGCCGCGCCGGGGCATAATCGCCGGTTTGCAAATCGATGACTTCCTTGATCCTGTCGCCGCCGCTCAGATTGAGGCGGTAAAAGCCTCCCTTGCCCTTGCGCCCGGTGTAGCCGTCGGCGATCATCCGCGCCAGCAGCTCGGGCGCACTTCCCAGGGCGTGGAAGGGATCGTCCTCGGCCAGCGCGGATGCGAAACTCGACAGGACATGCGGCATCAGATCGAGGCCGACCAGATCGAGCAGCCCGAAAATGCCGGTTCGGGGAATTCCGGCGGGCCGCCCGAGCACGGCGTCGGCCCGCTCGACGCCGATGCCCTGGCGGAAGGCTTCAGTGACCGCGGCATGGAGCCAGAAGGTGCCGATACGGTTGGCGATAAAACCGGGCGTGTCCTTGGCGGTGACCACGCTTTTGCCCATGTTCACGTCGGCGAAGGCGCGGACGCGCTGCTCCACGGCGGCATCGGTATCGGGGCCGATGACGATCTCCATCAATCGCATGTAGCGGGGTGGATTGAAGAAGTGGGTGATCAGGAAGTGGCGTCTCAGGCCGTCGTCCAAACCCTCCGTCAGCACCCGGAGCGGCAGGGTCGAGGTGTTCGAGGAAACGGCCGCGCCGGTCTTCAGGTGGGGCTGGATGGATCGATAGAGCATCTGTTTGATGTCGGTCCGCTCGACGATCGCTTCGATGATCCAGTCGCAGTCTTCGATCAACGCAAGGTCGCCTTCCGTACAGCCGGGGGTTATCCGACTCGATACCGTTGGGTGCATGAAGGCGGCGGGTTCGGCCGTCTTCATCCTCTCGATGGCGCTCAGGGCGGCGTCGGGCACGACATCCAGCAGCACCACGTCGACGCCCGCATTGGCGGCCTGGGCGGCGATACCCGAGCCCATGACGCCGGCGCCGATGACGCAGATTTTTTCAATCTCGCTCATGACAGCGATTCCAGGACCGTGGTGATGCCCTGGCCGCCACCGATGCATTGCGTGGCCAAGGCATAACGCCCGCCGTCCCGTTTGAGGATTTGCGCCGCCTTGGCCGTAATCCGGGCTCCGGTGGCGCCCAGCGGATGACCGAGCGCCAGCGCGCCGCCGTCGATATTGATTAACGCTACATCCAACTCGAGGTCGCGGATCGCGGCCAGCGACTGACTGGCGAACGCTTCATTGAGTTCGATGACGTCGAGGTCGGCGGCCGTGATGCCGGCCCGCTCAAGGGCTTTTAGGGATGCGCTCACCGGACCTATACCCATGATTTCCGGCGAGCAGCCGGAAACCGCGATAGAGCGGATCCGGGCCAAGGGCTCAAGGGCGCATCTCTCGGCGAAGTCTTCGGTGGTTATCAAGGTCGCCGCCGCCCCGTCGCACAAGGGCGACGATGTGCCGGCGGTCACCGTGCCGGTATCGTTGAAGGCCGGCTTCAACGCGGCCAGGGCTTCGCTCGTCGTATCTTCACGGATGCAACCGTCCGTAACGATGTCTCCGGCCTTGCCCTGAATGGGGATTATTTCTTCTTCCAGACGGCCTGAAGACCGGGCCGCCGCTGCTTTCCGGTGGCTCTCGACGGCGAAGGCATCCTGCGCCTCACGGCCAATATGGTATTTTACCGCCAGGTTTTCCGCCGTTTCCCCCATGCCCATGTAAGCCTCTGGATAGCGCTCATAGAGGCCCGGATGGGGCATCGGGTTGAAACCGGTCATCGGAATGCGCGACATCGATTCGACACCGGCGCAGAGATAGGCCTCGCCGGCGCCCATTTGCAAGGCGCCGCAGGCCATGTGAATGGCCTGCATGGACGATCCGCAGAAGCGGTTGACGGTCACCCCGGCGACGCTCAAGGGCAACTCGGCCAGGAAGCCGATCAGCCGGGCCATGTTGAAACCCTGCTCGCCTTCGGGAAAGGCACAGCCGACGATCAGGTCTTCGATTTTCTCAGGGTCGATGCCGGTGCGTCGCAACAGCCCGCAGACGACCTGGGACGCCATCTCATCGGGGCGAACGCGGGCCAATTCTCCCTTGAAGGCGGGGGTAAAGGGCGACCTTGCATATCCGGCAATGACGACGGGGATCATGGCGTTATCTCCTCTTTAAGGCCCGGGAGAGCCGACAGCGAAGGCTGGTGAGTTCAACATTGGCGTCGGCCATCAACTCTTCAATGCGCTTGATCGCGCCCTTCATGACGGCGGTATCGCGATCGGCCTGGAAGGCCTTGATCTCGCCGAGGCTGAAGCCGAGTCTCTTGGCCCGCAGAATATCTTCCAGGGCCTGCGCGGCGGCATGCGGGAAGCACAGGATGCGCCCGATGCGCATCGGCTCCAGCAGCCCTTTATCGATATACAGACGAATGGCTCTGGGCGTGGCGTTACCAGCTTTCGCCAATTCGTCAACGGAGTAAAACTTATCCATGATTGAGTTTCTCCAACGCTTGGCGATGTTCGGAAACCAGTTCCTTTTTTGAAAGCTTACCGATCATGGTTTTCGGCAATTCGTCTCGGAATTCGATTTCCGCCGGGTGCTCAATGGGATTTAGGATTTTTTCGACGAAGCCGAGTAGCTCGGCTTCATTGGCGCTCGCCCCGCCTTTCAATTTGACATAGGCCTTCGGCGTTTCGCCGCGGTAGTCGTCGGGGATACCGATGACGATGACCTCGTCGACATCCGCGTGCCGGTAGAAGGCATCCTCAATGACGCGAGGGTAAACCTTGTAGCCGGAGCAGAATATGACGTCCTTCAGGCGGTCCGTCAGAAACAGATAGCCGTCTTCGTCCCGATGGCCGACGTCGCCGGTCATCAACCAGCCGTTCCTGATCGTCGTGGCCGTTGCTTCGGGGTTGTTCCAATATCCGGCCATGACCTGCGGTCCCCTGACAGCGAGCTCACCGCGTTCTCCCTCGGCCACCGTGGTGTCCGGTTTGTCGAGGTCGCGGAGCTCGACCTCGGTCCAGGTCAGCGGCAGGCCGATGGAATTAGGCTTGTTTTCGGCATCGGGCGGATTGCAGCTGATCACCGGAGAGGTCTCCGACAAACCGTAGCCTTCGACGACCACGCAGCCGGCCGCCGCCTCGAAGCTGGCCTTGACGGCGTGGGGCAGCGGCGCACCGCCGGAAATGCAAAAGCGGATGGAGGAAAGATCATAACGGTCCAGCCCGTCATATCCGGCGAGGGCGTTGAATATGGTCGGCACGGCCGGAAACAGGGTGGGGTGCTTGGTGTCGATGGTCTTCAGCACATCCACAAGATTGAAACGCGGCAGCAGAATCAGTTCCGATCCCGTTGCAATTCCCAGATTCATCGCGGCGGTCATGGCGAATACATGGAAGAAGGGAATCACGCACAGTATCCGTTCGCCGTTTGGATCGACATCTCCCATCCACAACCGCACTTGCTCGGTGTTGGCCGTGACATTGGCATGGGTCAGCATTGCGCCCTTCGGTATTCCCGTGGTTCCCCCTGTGTATTGCAGTAATGCGATGTCTTTTTCCGGATCGATTTCGACCGGCTCGACGCGGCTTCCCTGCGAGACCAGCTTGTCGAAAGGAGTGATGCGAAGATCCTCGCCTATGTCCGCAATCTGGTGGCGCTTGAGGACGTTGAACAACAGTTCCTTGACCGTCGGAAGGGCGTCGCTGAGCGAGCAAACGACAATCGATTTCAACGTGGTGCCATCCAGGGCCGCCGCTACCTTCGGATAGATGGTTTTCAGGTCGATCGTCACCATGACGGTGGCGCCGCTGTCGATTATCTGGTCGCGGATTTCGCGCATCGTGTAGAGCGGGTTGAAATTGACCACCGTAGCCCCGGCCTTCATGGCGGCGAAATAGGCGATCACGTAATATGGGCAGTTGGGCAGGCAGAGCCCGACGCGATCACCTTTTCGAACGCCCAGGTTCTGGAACCCCTTCGCCGCGCGGATGACCATATCGCCGATTTCGCCATAGCTGTTGGTTTGTCCCAAGAAATCCAGGCACGGACGCCCCGGCATGCGGGCAACCGTATCGTCGAGGATGGCGTACACCGGCCTGACCGCCGGGCGCGGCGGCGGATTATGGCGGCTCCATGAAGCGGCGCCCGACCCGGCGCGTTCAATGAAATCCGTCAGCAGCTTGCAAGTGCCGCCGATATCTTCATTCAGGATGCCGTGGCGGCTGGAAGAGACCCAGTGTAGAGCCTTGTCCCGCGTCGCCAGCTCATCGAAGATAATTCGCGCACTGTCGGGTTCGACGACCGGGTCGTCGTCGCCCTGGACAATCAAGGTCGGCACGTCAATCCGCGGCAAATGATCCTGTAGTTCCCCGGTCATGACGCGAAGCTGGTAAAGGCCATGAACCGGGACATTGCGGTAATTGATATCCGGATGTTCCGAATCATTCTCACGGAACGGCATGACGCCCTCGAAATTGGGCAACCAGTCGGCCAGCTTGTTTAATCCATGAACCAGCGGCACAAACGACAGCTTACGGTTGACGTAGGCCAGCGGGGTCGATACGGACGCCACGCCGAGCAGTTTTTCCGGATGTTTCGTGGCCAGGATCAACGACAGGGCGCCACCGGCGGAGAATCCGATGACGACGATTCGATCGGCGAAGGCCGACAGAATCCGGTAGCCGCGGCGCACCGATTTCAACCATTCCCGCCAGGTCCGGCTTTTCAGATCCCAGGGAGACGTGCCGTGTCCGGCGAGCCGCACGCCCATCACCGCGTATCCCTGTTCATGTAGGCGATGTCCGAAATCGCTGAGTTCCGCCGGCGAAGCCAGGAAACCATGCACCAGAAGAACCCCCTTTTTAGCCCGCTCCTTGGGCAGCAAGAGATAGGGGGCGCCGCTTTTCGTGGCGGTCTCCGTGTCGTTGATCTCGCGATGGAGTTCTTTAGAGAAATGGTCGCGATTCCAGGCCTGCGCTCTTAATTCGTCATCGAACAGGAAGTGCGCGAGTTCCTGACCCGTTACCGTGGAAAACTTTTGCAGCGCCGCTTCGACGGCTTCCCCGACCGCCGCGATCGGAGCGACCTCATTGGCATAGACAAGAATGGGATTTTCGATGCGGATTTCATCGAATTCATATTCCTGGCGAAGCTTGTCGAGAAAGCGATAGGCGTCCGGCGTCTTGTCGACGAGACCGGTTCGTTTGCAAAGGCCGAGAAAACGGTCCAACTCGAAGCTTTCTCCATCCAGCAGGCTGCGGTACCTGTCCGGCCAGTCGAGGCTGCGATGCAGATGGACATTAGCGGCGGCCTGAAGGTTCTTCAGCGCCAGGTAGAGAGCGACGTGGAAATCGACAATCCCGATCTCCATGCGGTTGCGCCAGATCAGCGATGTAATGATTGAGGACGCCAGATGGCTGAGATTGATCGTCGTTCCGGCATAGATTGCTTGCATGTATTGATCGCGTATACGGTGCGTTTCATTGCTGATGCAACGCGCCAGCATCCGTTCGGCGAAACCTTCCGCCCGGTCGCGAAGGGAGAACAGGCCGTTGAGAGAGCTGATTTTCAGAAAATAGCGGTTCAGCAGTCTTTTCTCCCACCACCGCCATTTCTTTGCGGTCTCGATGGGCGGATTAAGGCGGATATCCATGTCGGTGTCGCGGAAGATCAGGTTGCCCTCCACGAGCATTTCTTCGGCTATCTTTTGCGGCAAGTCTGTGGAGAACAGGCTAACCGCCCGGCTTAGGAAGTTTTCCTGCACGCGGATGGGATAAAACGTGATGGTCGCGGGAACGATCAGGGTCGGCTCGTTCGCCCGTGCCAGGAGTTGTTGCTCGTCTTCAAGGCCCAATACCTCGACCCAGCGCCCGATACGCTGGACGTCGCCCTTTTCGTGAAGATCGAGAATACGTTTCTTGAAGATATCCAGGGTAAGCGCCAGAACCGCCGCGCCGCGATGATGCTTCCGGCGCTCCTTGGCCGTAGACGAAAAAATACCGAATTTGCCGTCGCTGTCGAGAACCCGGCGGTCTTTGACCATGCCGCCTTCGGGGAACATCACGACCTTGCGCCCGCGCAGGATTTCGGCGGCCAGGAATGCCAGCAGGCCCGGCTGGTTGTTGGGCATGGCGCCGAAGCCATGCAGGAATCCCGACAGCCCTTCGCTGATTTCGAACAGGCTGTGATCGGCGACGGAGCGGGTATACGCCCCGGTAGCGCGATGGATGATATAGGGAGGGATGACGGTCTCGAACCGTGCGAAATGATTAAACAGGAAAATATGACCCCGTTTCAGGAGTTCATCGTCGGGATGAACCTTGAGGTTTAGACCGAGGTGCTTCCTGATGGCTTCATACGTTCTGATGCTCCAGTCGTAATAGCCGTCATTGATCGCAAACGCGCCTTTATCAGCATCGGTCATTGTGGCACCTCTTGGCGCCCCCCGTTAATTACATATAGGTCCTCGGTGGGACGTCAGCGTTACGATTATAACGCCCGCGCGATAAACAATTCTTGGGGCTGTCCCAGATAACTAGGATAATCTCTGTTTAACCCACTGTTTTATCTGCCTCAATTGTGCTTTTGGTTTTGGGTTGTTA
>Ga0209554_1001711_pt1 | contig 16259 bp, 17 predicted proteins | sample MarorgKNORR_S2LV_5_FD_188221 | JGI IMG/M metagenome (GOLD analysis project Ga0209554, IMG submission 188221) | Marine microbial communities from the Southern Atlantic Ocean, analyzing organic carbon cycling - Bottom_A/KNORR_S2/LV (SPAdes) (version 2) | ecosystem: Environmental > Aquatic > Marine...
AGATTATCCAAATAGTTTAGGAAATGACCCCAAATTATATTATGACTTTTCTAAATCAAAAGATGGAATTGTGTATGATTTAAGTGGTAATGGAAATCACGGTATCATGAGTGGTGGGTATATGAGGTCAGAACCTATTGATAAAATACCAAACACAACATTGCCATATAGAAATCGACCAGGAAGATATAAATCATTGTCACATCCCCGTAACGACATAGTTGGAAATAGATTCGTTCATCAAAAAGATACAAGTGTAAATGAGAAACGATTTGTAGAAGATGTTCAAGGTGGATTAATAAATACAGACGAAGATGGACTTACAGATTTAAATTATAGTGTTGTTAAAAAAGAAAAATTATTTGGAACTAAACATGAAATGATAAATTTTAGATGTGAACAAGATATTCCAAGTCATGTGGAGTTTTAATGATTGTTTTAGGTTATGATTTTTTTACAAATGAAAATGGAATAGAAAAACCGAATGGTTTAATTGGCCAAAAAATTACTGATAAAAATAAAGATATTTCAAATATTTTTCAATTATATTTACCACCTTATTTAACAGAGATGTTTAAAGGGGCTGAAATTGATTTCAAAATTTATTCCGTTGATAATATTAAAAAACAAAATTTAAAAAATAAGTGGGTTTATGTTCTTGATTGTATTGGAGATCCACGTGGGTGGTTAGGAAAATATGATGAAGAAGATGAAAATTCTATAAAATCATTGTTTAGTGGTATAAGTGAAAAGGCATTAAAACAAGTAAGAGAGAATAAAGCAGTAATTATGATTTATCAACCAATGGAAGGTTATTCTACTGATTGGTTAGGTAATGATGTTTTTGAGATAGTATACGATGAAATAATTAAATATAAATTAAATTCAAAAAATATTTTATATGTAACTGGTAATTGTAAATTAAAAGAAGATTACAAAAAGTGGAAACCTAAATCAAAATATTCTAAATTAGATGATATTGTTGTACATTCATTTAATAATGAGAGGTATTTAGATTTTAGATCCAAGTGGGATATTGCAGATTTAAAATCTAAAAAGAAAAGAAAAAAATATTTTTTATGTTACAATAGAACACCGAGAGGTCATAGATTATATTTATTATCTTTATTACATGGTTGTGGGTTAATATCAAAAGGTTTTATATCTTGTCAAAAGTTTGATAGTTCGTGGTTAAATGGTTATTTTATTAATTTAGGATTTGGTAGAAATTTAAGAAGTAGAATGTTAACACTTATAAAAGAATTTAATAAGGGAACACCATACATTGTTGATGTAGATGAGTGGAATACAAATCATTTTGATACTTCTCCAGCTTGGCCATATGAAGAATCATTTTTTTCAGTTACTACTAATACTTTATTTGAAGAAGATTCTATTTTTTTAGATGAGAAAGTTTGGAAACCTATATTGAATTATCATCCGTTTATTTTTGTTGGATGTAGTGGTAGTTTAGAGGAATTAAGGCGACAAGGATTTAAAACATTCCATCCGTTTATTGATGAATCGTATGATAAGGAAAAACATCCTGTAAAGAGAATGATGCTTATTTCAAAGGAAGTAGAGAGACTTTGTAGTTATACTTTCGAAGAAATGGAAAGTTGGTATGAACAATTATTACCGAGATTAAAACATAATCATAACCATTTATTTAATCGTGCAAGTTTTAATGACTTTTTAAGAGTATTAGAAAATGCAATATAATTTTATATTTGATGAGTATAATATTCCTATGGGATTTTTTGATAGAGTAGAAAATGTTGGTATAGAAATTAATAAAAGAAAAATTAATGATTTGGATGAAAATAATAATTTTTATATTTTGTGGAGTGGATGTGGAAATCACCTTGATAAATCGAAAGTTGAATTGATTAATCAAGGTAAAATGAAATTACTTTTAGTGTCTGACGGTGAAGCTTTACAAAGAATGACTTTAGATTGGGTAGTGGATTTAATTAAAAAATTTAATTTAGATTCAAAACAAGTGATTTTTATGTCATATGAATTACGAAGTGATGAAACTTATAAATTATTATTAAATGAGTTTCCTAAATTTAGACAGTACCCAATTAATGTTATTGCTATGGATACTTATGTTTTTGAGCCATCATCAAACTTTGGAGATTTACCGTTACCAACTGAAGATATTAAACCATATAAATATATTTGTTATAATGCAAATGCAAAAGAATACAGAATGTTTTTAGTTACTGAGTTATTTAGACGAAAACTTGATAAGTATGGATTAATTTCTCTTTTGTTTAGATATGGTTCATTTGAACAAATGAGTAGTAATTTCACAAGTGATTTAGGATTTGATATTACAAAGGGATATGGAAAATTAGTTGATGATTATGCTAAAAAAGAAATGGTTAAACGAGTTCCACTTATACTTGATCAAACTATGGAAGAGGTGGATAAAAATGATAGACCAGTTTCTATATATCATATTAAAAATTCTTATTTTAATATTATAACTGAAAGTTATATGTATAGTAAATCATTACCACAATCTCATAAAACTATTTTTGAAATGAGTGAGAAAACTTATAAGGCACTTAATTGTCAACCATTTATTCATTTAGGAAGTTATGGTGTATTAAAATATATGAGGTCAATGGGATATAAAACCTTTCCTGAATTATTTGATGAGAGTTATGATGATATAGTAAATCATACAGATAGGTTATTAGCTGTAGTTGATTCTATAGAAAAAGTTTGTAAAATGGATGATAATGAATTTCACAATATATATTGTAGAGAGGTTATACCAAAGGTTATTCATAATCGAGAACTGGTACGTTCAAAAGAAATAAAAGAAAAGATATGGAATAAATTTATTAGGGATTTGTTGAGTTTATGAAAATAACAGAACATTGCTATACAGCAGAGGATTTTACTTTTGAAGAATATTTTGAATTGTTAGATAAAAATAATGGTGTAGTAGAGTACATTGAAAATTTTGATATTTATAATACTGATTGGGTAGGGGATTTGGGAGATTTGGATAAGATGTCAATAAATCATAGTGGTATGATGCATGGTGAGTCTGGATTTTATTCTCAAATTACTCAAGGTCTTTTTTATAAAAGTTACGAAGAATTTGGTAAAGTTGGCCATCATTTTTGGTTACAGAAATGGATGTGTCAAAGTATTTTGGAAATAGGATTTACTTATCCACTTGGTATTATTGGATTAGATTTATCGAAATTTAAAGATAAGGACGTTGAAGGTGTTATAGAATTAGGTTATAATCCAGGTACAATTATTCCAGGTGGAGAGGTAAAGAGTCTCAAACATCCTAATTGGGCATTTGGTCTTCACCCTGGTCAAGGCAGAATTATGGTTTCTTATTTTCTTGGATTGGATAGAATACCAGTATTATTTTTTACTAATAAAAAATATGAAATGAGTCTTGGTGGAATACGAATAACAAATTATGAACAATTTAAAAAATATATTATTGATAAAATAAATTATCCTGTAATTTTTGAATGGGATGTTGGAACAAAAGCTAATATGGATAGAAAAAATACTCTTGTTCCAAATGATGAAAATACAAACTTAGCAGCAAGTGCACCAAAAGTAAATATTTTAAAATTTGATTTGATACATAGAGCTGATTATAAAATGGCAAGTTGGGTAGATGATTCACGAATGTTGTATGCAAAAATAGCAAGAAATAGTTTTCCTTTAAATGTTTATATAAAATCTAATAATAAAAAAGAATTTGATGCGTGTTGTGATAGAATAGAAAAAAATAGAAAGCAGTTTCTTGAAGAAGAAAAATTTTATTTTGAGGGAGCAACAACATGGTTTGAAGAATTTCGGTTTAAGTTTGAATTAAAATTTATAGAAATAGATGATATAAATGATATTCCAAAATTAAATAATTATAAGGGATTTTGTGTATTTACCGAATCAAATATAAAATGGAACAGAGATATATTTGAGTTGTATTATTTTGGTCATACACAAAAAGCTTTTTCTACATCTGATAATACTGTTATATTTTTTAATTGTGAGCATTTAAGTTGGAAATATACAGATAATCCTTTAAAAGACCATATTGGATTGTTACCAAAACATTATAGTGAAATAATATGAATAGTACATGGAATGAACATGGGTGGTATTTAGCATCTTTATTAGATGATGAAGAAATTTTAAATGGTAGAAAAGAGTTAGATAGATTATTTTTAAATACTGATAGAACTATAATAAGGAATTTACATTTAAAATCAAAATATTTTAATGATTTAATGAAGAATAAAAAAATTATTAATTTGGTAGAAGAGTTTATTGAAGATAAAGTTGATGCATTACAAACTTGGTCATATTTAAAACCTCCTGGTGAATTGGGTAGAGATATTCATCAAAATGTTTTTTATACAAAAACTGAACCAAATGGGATTTTAAATATTTCAATATCTTTTGATGAAGAAATTAAAAGTAATGGTTGTTTATTTGTATATGATAAATCTCATATATTAGATGAGTTACCAATTAACATTGATGAAGAACGACTAATAACTAATCAAATAGGATGGTCGAATGAAAGAGGCTCTGCTTGTGTTATGCCAAAAAATTATAATTTTAAGAAAGTTTATATAGAAAGAAAAGCTGGAAGTTGTATGTTTATACATTCACATTTAGTGCATGGATCGGATTCTAATTTGTCTAAATCACGGTTTCGTAGAAGTTTTTTAGTTGGATATATTAAAAGGGGTATATATTTTAGAAGTGGACATAGTATGAAGAGAGAAGTAATAAATGTATATTAAGGGAGTATAATGAATAATTTTGAAAATGATATTATGATACCAGATGGTTTTTTCCTACTTGAGAAACCATTACGAAGAGTAATTGAAAATAAATTCGATGGAGTTTACTTTCCATTTATAGATAATACTATTCATAATTCTGCAAATAGACAACCGATAAGTTTTGATTTTAGAAATGCTCCTTGGTTAAAAGATTGGGATAGTCGATTTAAACCAAATAAAAAAATATATGTAGTACATGAAGAAGATGAAATGAATTTAACTATTTTTGAGTATAGAAAAGTATTAAATTATTTCAAATCTAAGGGAATTGATAGTAAAAAAGTTTATTTTATATTATCTGCACATAGTTTTGATAAAGTAATTAATGAACCTCATTTACTTATGTTTACTTCGAGTAATCAAAGTAGTTCTAATGGATTACTTATAAATCAAATAAATGTAAGAGAGTTTAAGGGAACTGGTTTTTGGTCATTTGTATTTATGAAATATTTTAATGATGATAAATTTTTAAATAGTTTACAATCATCAAAAATTCCAACTAAATTATTTACATGCCCTATGGGAAATTCTGGTGAGAGTAAAATTAGAGAAAATATTTTACGTAAAATAAAACAGAATAAATTTATTAGATATCTAAAAAAACATGATTTTAAAAATGATAAAGCTTATGTTTCTGCTGGTTGGTTTGATAGAAAATTAAATATAGACGATATTATATATATAAATCCTAAAAATTTTATATTTGCATTGAAAGAGTATGTAAATGATTCGTTTTTTTATTTAGTATGTGAAAGTGAAATTGGATATAAAAATACCTGGACAAGTTTAAAAAAAAATACAGGTCTTTTTCCATTTCCGTTGTGGTTAAGTACAAAGGATGATGAACGCGAACAATTAGAAAAAGTACCACCCATACTTTTAAATTTAAATTTATCAAATTGTGAATTGATAAGAGAATCCAATGATATGAAAAAAATTGATCCAATTTACTATGAAGATAAAAATAATAAAAATTGGATTAATAAAGTTGTATTAAATAAAAAAGAATCTATAATGTTTAAAGATGATTTTGGGTATAAAGGATACTGGGTTAAAAATTCAGCAATACCAACTAAAAGTAGAGAATATTTGGATTATTTACAACAGGGTAATAAATTATTATCTCATAATATAAAGGAAAATTTTTATGATGTACATTCAAGACTTGGTGCCAGATTAACTGAAAAAACACTTATTCCAATTATGTATAAGAAACCGTTTTTTCTTTTAGGACCTATGAATGGACTTGAATTATTAAAGGATTATGGATTTAAAAGTTTTTCTGATATTATAGACGAATCATATGATAAAGAAAAAGATTTAAATAAAAAAGTAGATATGGTTATGACTGAATTATTGAAATTATCTAAAAAGTCAAATGAAGAATTGGTTGAAATAACAGAAAAAATTAATTCGGTTGTTAATCATAATTATAATATATTTATAGAATATACATCCAATGATAAATTTTTAAAACAGTTTATAACAAATAAATTAGAGAAGGAGTTATTAAAACTATGAAATATGGGACAAAACATGAAGGTTCAGTATTAAAATTCGTGTTAAGTTATAATGATACTATTTATTTTGAAAATCGTGGTGAATTAAAAGGTGATCATGTTATTGTAGGCGGATGTGGTAATGCATTACTTTTTGATGCTAAAAATCCTGAAATTTTTTACGAAGATATATCGTTTGGTTCATTTGATGATTTATATAAGTTAATACCTTGGGAAGATTGGGATTCTGAAGGTCCATATCCTTTTTGGATTCATGAGTATATATTTGCAGTTCCAACAGGTAATGGTATTGCTTTAAGAGGTGATAGGTATCCTTATGAAGATGGGTTATTTGAGAGATGGTATTCAAATGGACACAAGAGATATAAATGGTATTATAAAGATGGAAAGCATGTAGATGGAATATCTTATGGTTTTCACCAGAAAGGCCAATTAAAACATGAAATTACTTGGAAAAATGGCCAAAGACATGGAGTAAGAAAACATTATTATGAAAATGGTAACATAGAATTAAAGGGGGTTTACAAAGATGGAAAAAAAGAAGGACGGTGGATTGAATATCATGAAGAAACACGAAAAATATTAAAAGAAGAAGTTTATGAAGAAAATAAATGTATTCAAGTAATAAAGCGCGAAAGGCAGTCAGAATGAAATTATTTTTAGATTCGGCAAATATCAAAGAAATAGAAGAATTAGGTTCTAATGAATACGTTTACGGACTCACTACAAATCCAACTTTTTTCTATGAAGAAGGAATTAAAAGTACTGAAGAATTTTTATCAATATTAAAAGATATCATGCCTGATAAAGAAATTCAGTTAGAGGCAATGGGTAGTGTTGATGAAATTCTTAAAACGGCAAGAGATTATGTTGTTTCGCCATCAGGAACATCATGTGAACATAATATAGTTTCTAAAATTCCTTTTAACGAAGAAGGATTAGAGGCAGTATCAATTCTCTCTAAGGAATCAATTAGGACTAATGTTCATTTGGTTTATTCTGTAAATCAGGCAGTATTGGCAGCACAATGTGGTGCAAATTATGTATGTCCATTACTTGGCCGATATGATGATAGTGGCCAAAATTCAACTGAATTAATTAAAGATATAAAAACTGCTTTTGATAATTTTAAAATAAAAACAGAAATTTTAGCGGCAAGTGTTAGACATCCAGACCATGTAAAACAGGCAATATTGGTGGGAGTTGATGCTATTACTATTCCATATAAGGTATTTAAACTAATGATGGATCATCCTTTAACGGAAAGAGGAACAAGGTCATTTGAAAAACATGAGTTGGGAAAATAAATTATGAGTTTTATTGGAACAAAAGAAGAACTGGATAAATTAAAGAGCAGACATCTTGATTGGTTTCAACCAAATATTGTTGAAGGTAAAGGAAATGCTCTTAAGTGGATTGAGTCAAAATGTACGTGTTGTGGTCAGTATTTACATCATCCTGAAAATGGATTGTTTAAAGTTTATTGGAAGGATGTAATTTCACCACATGAAGGCAATGTAACATTTGATGAAAATGAAGGAGAAGGGTTACGATATAAATGGTATTACAAAGATGGAAAAATGGCAGATGGTATATCCCAAAGTTGGTATCCAAATGGTCAATTAAAATCAACAACTAATTGGAAAGACGGGCACCGAAATGGATTATGGATTTCTTGGTTTGAGAATGGACAGAAAAAATGTGAAGTAAATTTTAAGGATGGTTTAGAGAGTGAATTATCTATTTGGTATGATAGAAGTGGACAGATGGAATCCAGCCCCACAATTGAAGCTTTGAAAGCAATGGCAAATCCTGGTGGTGCACCACCGGCAGTGGGTCCACATAGAGATGAAGTAAATATTTATAATCCTGTATTTGCAAATAATAAAATAATATATGATGGATGCCGGCGAAAGATAGAAAACCAACATCTTAGATTAGATTTTATTGATGTAAAGGGTAAGACTGTAGTGGATATTGGTTGTAATAGCGGATATATAACTACACAATTATTAAAAAGGGGTGCATCATATTGTTTGGGTATAGATTTACATCGAGAGATGATAGATATTTGTAATCTCATAAAAGAAATTGATAATTTAGATAATATTGATTTTGTGCAATCACCAGCCTATGGAGATATTGGTTACAGAGATGAACCACCAATAAGGTGTGTCGTAAAAAATTATCCTAAGTTTGATATTGGACTATTATTATCAGTTCCGCATGGTTATAATGAGACTTTAGAATGGGTTAGTGAGTTAATTATTGAAGATTGGGCAGATATTTGGTATATTGAATCTACGAATCATCCCGACCATAAACTTTCTAAAGAAGAAATTAAAGAGTGGGGTGAAACAGAATTGAGTAAATATGGTGATGTGGAATTTTTAACTTTTACTGATTATCAACATAGAGGACTTTTTAGATTAGATGTTAGAAAAGAATAAATTAACAGTAATATCGGGACCCTGTGTTCTTGAAAGTGTAAAACATGCCACTTTTATGGCAAAAGAGATTAAATCTCGCTGTGATGATTTAGATATACAACATATATTTAAAGTCTCTTGGGATAAAGCCAATAGAACGGCATTAGACCATTATAGAGGTTATCCTTTGGACGAAGCGATTGATATGTTTCGTGAAATAAAAAGTCAAGTGGATGTACCGATATTGACTGATTTTCACGAGAGTTGGCAAGCAGAAAAATTGAAAGATGTTATTGATGTTTTACAGATACCTGCATTTTTATGTAGACAAACTGATATGTTAGTTTGTGCATCTAAAACGGGATTACCTGTAAATATAAAAAAAGGACAATTTGTCTCCGCCGAAGATACAGAAAGAATGGTTGGTAAGGTTGGAGATGCTGAGGTATGGTTGACAGAACGAGGAAATATATTTGGTTATGGAAGTTATATAGTAGATATGAGGAATCTTGTTATTATGAGAAAATATGCACCAGTTATTTTTGATGCAACACATTCAGTACAACAAGGAGCTAAAGGTGGAAGTAGTGGTTCACAAAAGGAGTTTATCGAACCATTAGCAAAAGCAGCAGTATCGGTGGGTGTTGATGGGGTATTTATGGAAGTACACGATAATCCAACTGAGGCTTTATCAGATGGAACAAGTAGTTTAGATTTAAAAGATTTAACACCACTTTTGAAAAAATTAAAAACATTATATGAAATTAATAATACCATATAGATTAAAAAGTAGTAGATTTCCAAATAAATATATTACTAGTTTTCTTGGAATACCACTAATAGAACATTTTTTGAGATTATGTGAAGAATTTGGTAACGATGTTATTGTAACTGCACCAAAAGAAGATTTTGTAAAAGAAGTTTCTGATTTACAATATCATTATGGATTTCAGTTTATTCCAACACCACTTGATTGTCAAAGTGGAACTGATAGAGTGATAGAGATTTCAAGAAAAATTAGAGATGATTATTATATTTTAATTCCTGCAGATGAACCATTAATTGATAAAGAAGAATTTAAACGAGTTTTATATAGAGAACAACTTGATGATTTTAATTTATGTTATAGTGACTTTTATTGTGAAGAAGATTGTGTTTCTAATTTATCTGCTAAAATAGTTTCTACTCGGGACGATTATTTATTATATCAATCAAGAAATATTATTCCTACTAAAAAGAATGGTGAATTTGATTATACGGATTGTAAGAAGTGTGTTGGTTTAAAGATATTTTCACAAAAAGGGCTAGATGAGTTATATAAATTGAATCATAGAGAAACTCAACTTGATAAATTTGAAGGGTTAGAAGAATTAAGGATAATAGAACTTGGATTCAAATTTAAATTACATAAAATAAAACATATTGGTTTTGGTATTGATATACCAGAACAAGTAAAATTATTGGAAGATAGATATCATGCCAATACCTAATACAAATGAAGCAAGAATAGAAACATCAACGGCGTGTAATGCTGCTTGTGTGTTTTGCCCATGGCCTACTGATGACTTTACTCGTAAAAAAGAAATAATGTCTTTGGAAGATTATAAATTTTATATTGATAAATTAAAAGATGAGATGGTAGATAAAATTGAAGAAGTAACAGTTTCGGGATTTGGTGAGGCATTTTTAGATAAAACTCTTTTAGATAAAATGAGATATGCTAAAGATAAAGGATATGGTATTCATGTTTTGACAAATGGTTCTTTATTAGACGAATTTAAAATAGATGAAATGTTTGATATTGGTATTATGGATTTAAGAGTAAGTTTACATACTACAAATCCAGATTCTTATGGTCTGGTATTAAATTATAAGGGAAATAAACATACATTAGAAGACGTATTAAAAAATTTAGATTATGCTATTGAAAGAAAACCAAATGAAACAGAGATTATTATTACTGCAGATATTGTAGAAGAAAATAAAAATGATGTGGATAAACTTATTGAGGATTATGCTGATAAGTGTAGTTTAGAAGTTTGGTATCCACATAATTGGGTGGATAATTATGAGTATAGAGATCATGATAGTCCATTAATACACAAAACTTGTGGACGACCAGAAACGGGCCCTATTCAAATACAGGTAGATGGTGATATTATAATGTGTTGTTTTGATTTTAATGATGAAATGATATTAGGGAATTTTAAATATCAAACATTGGAAGAAATATTTTCACTTGATAGAGATAATTTATTTTCTAAAATTTATAAACATCATAATGATGGTACTTGCGGAGAATCAGATTTATTATGTTCTAATTGTGATCAATTAAAACTTAGTGGTGAGGTGGTTATTTATAATAATCGTGTAGAGGATAAAGAGGATAGAGTTAAAAAGGTAACCACCAATCTAAAGGATATAAAATAGTGAATAATATTAAATCCATTTGGAGTATTATTAATCTTACTCCAGAAAAAAATGCAACACGAAGTGTTGGACTTGATATTTTGAGGATACTTGGGTATGAGATAGATCCGGTTCCCAAATGGAAACAGATAGCTTTAGATGCAGACGTTACAGAAAATATCATCCCATCAGTCTATCCACAACCTTATTCAGAAGTTGATCAAAGGGGATTTCTACAATTATTTGATTGGAATATGTTTGTTTTTATGTTTATAAGAAATCCATTTGACAGATTCGTTTCTTCATATATGCATGTCAATCGTGATATTATGGGTGGGAGTAATATTCTCCCGGAGTATATTGATAAAGATGTTATTAAGTTTGATTTACCAATAATCAAAGAAAATCAATTAAAATGTTTTAAAGATTTTTGTTTTTTAATTGTTGATGGTTGGAAAGATTTGCAAAGTAAAGGGGAATTGTTTAATCATAATCCACATATAATTAAACAGACGGAAGTTATAAATGCTTATGTATGGGGTTTATGGTGTAATAGTCAGTGCGAAGAACTTGAAGGTTATGATATAAAAGAATATATAAGAGATGGAAAAGTTAACCTTTATAAAATAGAAAATTATGTGGAAGAATTTAAAAGATTGAAATTGGATTTAGAAAAAAAAGGAATTAAGATTTTTGAGTTGCCACTACAGCCAAAGAAGATTGGTAATACGTCAAAATATAAATTTAGTACTGATTATAGAGATTGGTATGATAAGGAAACTATTGATGTGGTTACACTTATGTTTCAAGATGAGTTAGAGATGTTTGGTTATGAATTTTAATAAAATATTTTTAGAAAATTTATATATTGAAAATCCTCCCGATAGTAATAAAGAATTATTTTTTTATTGGGATAGACTTCCAGAGAATTCTTTTCATATGAATTTGTATGCAGATATTGAAAATACAAAAGATGATGAAAAATATATTTTTTTAATTAATGTTAACTTTAATCCTTGGGGTCCTTTCGAAGAAAGACAAGAAACAAGAGATGGAGTTTTAAAATCATTAAAAGAATTTTCGGATAATAGTGATAGATTCAGACAATGTGTTAATGATATAAAACAAAAAAAGGCATTATTGTGTTTTATTTGTTATGAACCAAGTAATTTTTATTTTGAACCATATACTAAATTATTTTTAGATTTTTGTAATTACTTAGGAGTTAATCAGAAAAGTGTATTTTTAATGGCCCCTGAAGATTATCATGTAGATATAGAAACTAATGGATTTGATGTTATATTTTATCCTGGTCATTCACCACGTGGTTTAGAAAATTATGAGGAATTGGAGGAATATATAACTTTTTATAAATTTTATAATAAAAATACAAGAGATATGTATAGAGATAAACATTTTATTTCTTTGAATAATAGGGAACAATTTGGTAGGACTAACATTTATAAGATAGTAGATGATAATAATTTATATGACAAAGGATATTTTTCATATTTATATACTGGAAATTTAAGTTATGAGGAACTGAAACAAAATTTACATTGGTTTGAAGAACCCCATTGGTCGCCACAATATAAAGAATATAGAAAAAAACATAATTTAAAGAAAGAATCTATAAATGATGAGTATGTAAAAAAGTTATATGATAAGTTGCCAATTGTATTAGATATAGAAAGAATAACATCAGGAGAGAAATATTATTTACATCCAGGATTTTTAAATTCTTATTTTAATATAAATTGTGAAAGTTTTGAACAAAATGATGAGTGGAGTTATTGTAGTGAAAAATCATTTAAACCATTAATTTCTTGTCAACCATTTATATTAGTTGCAGGACAAAATCATTTAAAGACTTATAGAAAATGGGGATATAAAACTTTTCATCCTTATATTGATGAGAGTTATGATGATGAACCAGATTATCATATACGGATGAAGATGATTGAGAATGAAATTTTAAGATTATGTTCGTTTACTAAAAAAGAAATACATGAATGGTATTGGAGTCTGAATGATATATTATTACACAATTTAAATAACTTTAAAAAGTCTATAACTATTGATGCACAAAAACGATATAAAAAGATTGAGGATAAATGGAAAAATATATAATAACAAGTGGGTGTAGTTATTCTGATGTATCAATGGGAGCTTGGCCTAAACATATTAATGATTTTTTTCCTGATATAATTGTTAAGAATTATGGTTCTTGTGCTCGAGGAAATGATTATATTAGTAGAACAATAATATCATCAGTACAGAAATTATTAGACGGTGGAATAAAACCAAATAATATTTTAGTTTTAGGATGTTGGTCAGGATTACAAAGACGAGACATACTAATAAATAAAGAAAGTATTAAACAGCATTTTTCACTATCTCATCATACAAAAAATGAAAATCAATTAGATTTTACAAAAGATTTACCAATAGGAGAGTGGGAAGGATTTAATAATGAGTGGTGGAAATTGATATCAGATGAACAAGGTATTATAATTTCATTTGAAAATATGTTAAGGACTCAATGGTTTTTAAGAGATAAAAATATTGATTATAAATTTTTTAGTTTCGTTAATATTTTTGTAGATTCTCATTATTTTGAAGAATGGAATTCTAAATATAATATAGAATCTAATGTTAAAATTATAGATAAATATCCAAATACTAAATATTTATGGGATATGATGGATTGGGGCAAGTGGTGGTTTTGGAAAAATTATGGTGGTGTTGGAAATTGGGTATTAGAAAATGTTAGTGGTGGGTATGATAAAGATGAACTTAGTGGAATGTTAGGACATAATCATCCAACAGAGAAGGGTTGTCGAGAATTTACAAAAAAAGTAGTTTCTATTTTTATTAATAATACTTATAATAAGGAGTAGTTATAAAATATGATTTTTTTGGATAAATTTTGTGATGAAGTTGATATTTCGAATGGGATGTGTGTTCATGTAGGAGCTAATTGTGCAGACCAACAAGAATGGGAATCTTCACCAAGTTCTATTTTTACAAAAAACGGACATAAAACATATTATTTTGATATGCCATATGAAAAATTGATTGGTTATGTAGGGGAGCCATGGATGAAAGATTGGGATGTTTCTTTTGAAGGTTTGAAAAATACTTTTCCAGACGAAAATATAGGTGATATAGAACAGATAGAATTATGGGTTGGTATTTGTAATCATAGTCGATTTGAAAATCTTATTGAATACACCGATGGATTCAGAAGTTTAACGATAGATATTGATGGATGTGATTATTGGGTTTTTGCAAGTATTGAACAGGAATATGATATTATTATCTGTGAATTTAATCCCCGATTAATGGGTAATTATACAGAATACAATTTTCATAATATTCAGAATGGTGATGTAATTTATGAAAAAACAGATGAGATTCAATCTTACATAGATGGAAGATATATTGGTAGTAGTTATGAAGCGTTAGTTAATTTAGCAAAATTCAAAGGTTATTATACTGTAGCACATGGAGATGAAAGTCCAAATCTTGTTTTTTTGAATAATAAATATAAATCAAAATATAGTGAATTGACAAAAACTTATTCAGATATTTTTAATCACTATAAAGAAATGATTGTTCAAGACAAGGATTATGATTATGATAAAATATTACAAAACCCACCAGTTGAATTTGAAAAGGAGTTGATATGTTTAAATATATAAAATATCTTTGGTTTAAAGTTAAGTCTTGGTATCTTTATAAGAAGAAAATCAAAGAGATTAGAAAACGAGATCCGTTTATATATAAATAAAATGGAAATTATAGGTTTTGGTGATAGTTGGGTTGCTGGCCACGGAGTAGAAATTGACGAGAGATATTCTGATGTTCCTAATGAAAAAATACCTGATGATATATTAAAAGTTCGTTTGAATGGTTCTTTAATTTCACAATTAGCAAATAAATTGGGTTTTACGTGGAAGAATTATGGGTTATGTGGTGCAAGTAATAGTGAGATTTATAATTCTTTTGTAGAATGGTATAATGATGTAGAAACTAAAGGATATGTAGTTATTGTTGGATTTACAATTACAAGTCGTGATGTTATACCTTCTAAGACTGAGAAAGAACGAGGAGTGAATCGCGAATTAATAGATGAATCAGAACAAATTGCACATTTATTATTTATTTATGATAGGATTCTAAATTTATGTAGAGATAAAAACATTGGTTGTATTTTCTTTAATGCGTGGGATTCAAGTTTGGATAATGAATATGAAAACTTTTGGAAACCTGCCGATACTATGGCTAATTTATTATTGAGAAAAGAAAAGGATGTGTGGCAATATGGATGGGGAAAAAAGGATTATTATAAACTTATTGGTAAACGAGGTGGTTGGCATCCAAACATCAAAGGATATAAATATATTACAGAAGAATTATATAATTTTGGATTGGAATTAAAAATATGGTAAATAGGTTATTAACAATGGGATGTAGTTTTAGTTGTAATGCTCATCCTGAAGTTTTACAAGAAAAACTAAGTAATGTAGAAGTTGATAATTGGTCAAGACATTCATGTGGAAATGAACATATAATGAGGTCAGTTATATTTGCCTGTTACAAACATTATCAAAAGCACAAAACTTATGATAATTTATATGTTATTGTACAATGGTCGGGTTTACATAGAGTAGAAAAACTTGTTACAAAAAAAGAAACCGTTGAATATAATGATTATGTAAAAAATGCAGAAGTAACACCGATAGTTAATTGGGATGATTGGGAAAATGGAATTAAAAAATCAGGTTGGTTATTTGGAACGGGATGGTTTCACTTACCTATTTGGAAAAGGTGGTTTCAAACGATAGAAACTGATGAGTTTGCATTTATTAGAACTATGGAAAGTATTTTAACTCTTCAACATTTTTTTAAATCTAAGAATATAGAACATAAAATGATATTGATGGAAAATATATTTAATGATTATTCTGTTGATTATTTCAAGGGAGCAACTATAGCTGAACCAGATTCACAAGATTCTGGGGTTTTATGGAATCATCTTAGTAAAGTGGATT
>Ga0209554_1001717_pt1 | contig 16202 bp, 13 predicted proteins | sample MarorgKNORR_S2LV_5_FD_188221 | JGI IMG/M metagenome (GOLD analysis project Ga0209554, IMG submission 188221) | Marine microbial communities from the Southern Atlantic Ocean, analyzing organic carbon cycling - Bottom_A/KNORR_S2/LV (SPAdes) (version 2) | ecosystem: Environmental > Aquatic > Marine...
TCAATTCCTGAATTTGCTAGCCATCCTCCGTCAATATAGAGATCCTGACCAGTCATAAATCTAGATGCATCTGATGCTAAAAATATACATGGACCTACAAGATCATCTTTTTCACCCCATCTTCCAAGTAATGTAAGCTCTTCCCTAGCCTTTCTCGTTTTTTTGTTATTGTATCTTCCTTTTGTGATATCAGTTTTAATAAATCCTGGACCCAAATTATTTATTCGTATTCCTAACGTTCCCCAATCTTTTGCAAGCGCTTTTCCTAACATCTTCAGTCCCCCTTTTGATGCAGTATATGCCGGATTACGTGGAAATCCTTGTTCTGCAACAATACTTGTTATGTTGATGATGGAACCAGTAGAATTTTTAATCATATATTTTATCACCGCTTGGCTACAGTTAAAAGCCGCAGTCAAATTCACGTTTATTGTAGTCATCCATTTCTCTATAGGATAGAACGTATTTTGTTTTTGTTCTGAGAACGACACACCAGCGCAGTTAATTAAAACATCAATTTTTTTGTGTTTCTTAAAAATTTTATCACATATTTTTTCAAATTTTTTATAATTAGTTATGTTGCACTTTTCTTGAAATAGAAATTTGTCAACATTTTCATCTATCTTCGGAAATTCAATATCGACAGCATAGACATATGCACCTCTCTCAGCCATATTTTTTGCTAAATTATATCCAATACCTTTGCCACCACCAGTAATTATGATTACTTTATTTTCAATAGAAAAAATATCTTCCATTTTCAATTTATTAAAAGTAGTCATTAAATTCAAAAGTAAAAACTCACTAATTAACTTACTTTTTATTGCATTTATTCAAAAATGCATCATGAAAGATAGAATATTATTCTGGTTAGATTCTGGTTTGATATACTATGGAATAGCTTATTTTCTAAATCAAAAACATGATTGCGAAATGTATAGTATAATTGAAACTCATGAGAAACCTAGAAAATTTTACGAAAATCAAAAATTAACACCATTTAAAAAAATATGGTTTTTTCATGATTATGTTTCAACTCAAAACAAAGAACCTGACCTAAAATATCTTTCTTCAATTGAAAAAAAATATGGAATTAATATTTGGCTAATTGCTTATGCTGAAAGATTTTTTGCTCAACAGAGTGAATATCATAAATTTACTAGAAATGAAATTCTATCGCTAATTGAACAAGAATGCAAACTTTTTGAACAAGTTTTAGATGAAATAAATCCAAATTTTTTGATTATGCGTGATGTTGACATGCATCATGTGAATCTTCTTCACCAAATTTGTAAAGCAAGAGGAATAAAAATTCTTAGTCTTTTTCCTGCTAAAATGGGCTCCAAATGGATAGTATCTGATACTGATAGACTGACTATTGAACCCATTAATTTAAAAAATATTCCAAAAAACAACAGATCTTTTAATGATCTACAAAATTATTTGAAGAAATTTAATCAGAAAGATTGGGTTGATAAATATATATCATCTTCAAAAATTAATTTTTTAAATAAGAGAACACTGTCTTCAATTTTTAATCTTTTTTTTATTCAAAATAAGGAAGATCGTAAAAAATTCATGAGTATAGGTAGGTCAAAATCTAAAGTTTTTGTTGTTATGTTATCATTACTGCTAAAACGAAAATATCGGCAGTTATTTTTAGACCGTCATTCTAAAATGGAGATAAAAAATGATGAAAAATTTGTGTATTTTCCATTACATGTTTCTCCTGAAAGGTATGTAGATATTTCAGCTCCTTTTTTTTCTAACCAACTAGAAGTAATCAGAAATATAGCAAGATCAATACCTGTTGATTACAAGTTATATGTAAAAGAACATTATGCTATGGTTACAAGGTATTGGAGAAAAATTCCTTTTTACAAAGAAATTTTGGCTTTGCCAAATGTAGAATTAATCCACACATCACTCTCTTCGGAAGAAATCATAAAAAAATCTTCTTTGGTTATAACCATTACAGGCACATCTGCATTGCAAGCAGCATTTTATGAAAAACCTTCTATTGTAATGTCACATGTAATGTACTTAGAATTTCTTCCCTTTATACGTCGAATTAAAAATTTAGAAGAATTACCTTATGCAATACGTTCTGCCTTAAAATCTAAAGTTGATTTAACAGATCTAAATAGATTTGTTGAAATATTAGAAAAAGAATCTTTTGATTTCAAATCTCACATATTTAATAATGAATATAATCCAATTTTTAATACTCTAACTTCTAATGTAGAGATTTCCGAGTCCCAAATGAAATCTTTTCTGGATCATAACCGTGAAACTTTTGAATTATTAGTCTTTGAGCATCTTAAAAAAATAAAACAAGGTGACTCTAAATATGCTGTCACTAATGAAAAGAAAGAAAAAAGTGTTTGAGTTTATTCAAATTAAAATTTTTTGTTTAAGATTATACATTTTGACAAGCATTTAATACAAATTTCATTTCCTTATCAGTCATAGAATTATAGATCGGCAAAGTTAGTGAATTATTATATATTTTATTAGAATTAGGGCAATTATTCATATTTAATTTTGAATTTACTGGTTGATCAGAGAGAGGCAACCAAGGCATTCTAGCGTCAATATCATTTGTCCTTAGAGAGTTTAAGTACTTGTTTCTAATTTGTTGGTTTTCTGCAAATGCAAAGAACATCATGTAGCTATGTTTGCTCACATAGTTAGGAATATGTTGAAAAGAGAAATCTTTGAGATTTCTTTTATATTCTGCAGCAATTTTGCTTCTTGTTTTAAGAAAATTATCTATTTTTTTTAATTGCTCAATACCAATAGCTGATTGCAAATCTGTTGTTCTAAAATTTGAACTGATTATATTATGAATATATTCTCCTGAGTTTGACCTACCCAGATCTCTTGTTTGAATTATTTTTTTTATAAATTTTTCATTATTTGACGAAATACAACCTCCCTCTACAGTGGTAATTTGTTTTGCGGCATGGAAACTAAAGATTGAAGTATGATCAAAAGAACCGATCTTCTTGTTTTTATATTCTGAACCTAATGCTTCTGCAGCATCTTCAATAAGGATAAAATTGTAGCGACGTGAAAGTTCAGTAAAGACATCAATGTCAACTGGCAATCCTGCAACATCAACAACAATTACCATTTTTACATCTTCAGTCTTGACAATTTTTTCAACACTTTCAGGATTAATGTTTAATGTAGATTCATCTACGTCGACAAGAATTACATCTGCACCTAACATTTTTGGAATAGAATATGTTGCAAAAAACGTAAAATTAGGGACAAGTACTTTGTCTCCAGGTTTTAATCCATGTGCTAATAATGCACAAGTTAAGGCAGATGACCCATTATTCACAGTAATTACATTTGAAGACAAGTATTCTGATAGTCGTGTTTCAAATTCCCGAGTTATCTTTCCTTGAGTTAACCATCCACTTTGAATCACTTTTTGTAAAGATAGTAATTCTTCTTTACCAATCGAAGGTTTACTCCAAGGTATTTTGAATTGATTTTGCACAACCTTCACATATTTTATAAGTATAAATATTGTAAAATGAGGACAGGATAAAATGAAAAAAGCATTGATTCTTGGCGTTACGGGACAAGATGGATCATATTTGGCGGATTTTCTTTTAAAAAAAGATTATGAGGTATTTGGGAGTTATAGACGAACCAGCCATAGGCAATTAGAAAGGTTAGAGGCTATGAACATATTTGGAAAAGTTAAATTAATTTATGCGGATCTAATTGATCAGATTTCGCTTAACCGAATTATTAAAACTACACAACCTGATGAAATCTACAATTTAGCTGCTCAATCATTTGTAGGTGTCTCATTTGTAGAACCTTTTCTTACTACTGAAGTGACAGGTATTGGAGCTCTACGCGTTTTTGAAGCTATACGTGAATTCAGTCCTCATTCTAAAGTATATCAAGCATCATCGAGTGAAATGTTTGGAAACTCTAACGAAGTTAAAACGGAAAATTCTAGATTACAACCTGCTAGTCCGTATGGAACTGCTAAAGTATTTGCACATAAATCTGCACAAATGTATAGAGAATCCTATGACATGTTCATTAGTTGTGGCATTTTATTTAATCATGAATCTCCTTATAGAGGACTAGAATTTGTAACTAAAAAAATTACTTCTTGGTTAGCAAAAATTGTGACAAAAAAAGCAGATAAAATTTATTTAGGAAATATAAATGCAAAAAGAGATTGGGGATTTGCTGGAGATTATGTTAAAAGTATGTGGATGATGTTGCAACAAGAAAAACCATCAGATTATGTTGTTTGTACAGGAGAATCTCATTCAGTCAAAGACTTCTTGGAGGAATCATTTAACTATGCTGGTCTTGGAGACTGGCAAAACTATGTAGAAATTGATGAGAAATTTTTTCGACCAACAGATATTGACAATCTTGTTGGAGATTCATCTAAAGCTCAAAATGAGTTAGGGTGGAAGCCTGAAATGAAATTTAAGGAATTAGTTCATCTCATGGTAGATCATGACATAAACTTTGAAAAGAATCAATGATGTTTGAATTATTAATTATTCTATATTGACAAATTTTTGAAAAATGACTAGTTACAATAATTTGAAATTAAGCGTGTTTTTTTACTAGAAAATTTTGTAATACTAAATATTCTAATCCACTGTTGTAAAATGTGTTGAGGGCATCATCTGGAGATAAAACTATTGGTTCACCATTAATGTTAAAAGAAGTATTAATAATTACAGGAAAATTTGAGAGTTTTTCAAATTCTTCAATAATTCTATAGAACTGTTCATTATGCTCCTTTTTAACAGTATGAAGTCTACCGGAACCATCTACATGAGTGATAGCAGCAAGGTCATTACGATATTCTTCTCTAACAGGAATAACTTTTTCCATGTAGTTACATTCAAAATTTTCTGAAACTTCAAAAAATAGGTGAGCCTTTTCATATAAGACCGAAGGAGCAAAAGGACGATAGTTTTCTCTATATTTTATTATTGAATTTATTTTATCTTTCATTTCTTTTTTTCTTGGATCTGCCAATATTGATCTATTACCTAAAGCTCTTTCTCCAAACTCCATTCTCCCATTAAAATTAGCAACAATATTTCCTTCATTTATTAATGAAGCAATTTCGACACTGGAATTATTCAATTTTTCAAATTTTATTTTTCTGCGGGTTAGTACCTTTTCAACTTCATCACTAGTAAATGAGGGACCAATATAGCTAGAATTAAAGGAAAAATCTCTTTTTTCATTATGAATACAATGAGAGACGTATAAAGCGGCACCAATACTATTTCCCAAGTCCGCAGGAGCATAAGAAATATAGAGATTTTTAAATTTTGTTTTGTTTAGTATTTTGCCATTGCAAACTGAATTCATAAAAAAGCCTCCACTTAAAACTAAATTTTCACATTTTGTTCTTTGGTAGAGGTTTTCTAGAATATGAAATACAATTTCTTCGGCAACAGTTTGCATTGCTTTGGCTACACAGAAATGCCAAGTTTCAGGTTCCTCACCTGGAACACCTTCTCTATTACCTAATAAAGATAGTAATTTGTCAGTATACAGTTTTGGTTTATCTAATATTGCACCTTGATAGTATGACTGATCTAATTCAAACAATCCATCTTCAGTAAGAGATATTGTACCACGAATTTTTTCTAAATAATCACTATAATCAACATCAAAGGCTGAAAGCGCCATAACTTTCCATTCATCATTATCAGGGCGGTATCCAAGTAATGAAGTGTATGTACCATAAAACATTCCCAGTGAATGAGGAATTTTTTGAGTTGCCAAAACTTGGATATTGTTCTCCTTTCCAAATCCAAGCAAAGTTGAATCAAATTCCCCTCTCCAATCACAGGTAAGTATAGCTGCTTCTTTAAATGGAGAAAGAAAAAAAGCATTAGCAGCGTGTGCAAGGTGATGTTTTACATAATATACTGGAGGCATGTTTGTGTCATCAGAAAAAGTTTGTAAAATCCAATTAGGGGAATTTCTATCGGTAAAATCATAAAGATTATCTGGTACAGTATAAAGATAATCTTCTCTCTTTATTCTCATTTGAGAAAGTAACGGGTTATACTTTTGCCAATATTCACCAGGGTTCCACCCTTGTGCAATAAATGAGCAATCAGCTAATGTAATATTATTTGATTCTAAACAATATTCTGTAGCTTTTTTTGGAAATGATTTTGTTCTTTTGTTTCTGCTAAATCTTTCTTCAGGAGCTCCGGCCAGAACTTTGCCATCTTTTATTAATGCAACAGAGGAATTTATCTCACCATGATTTAATCCTAGAATAATCATTATAATCAAATAATTCGGTGATGACATAATAAGTTTTTTTAGAAATCAATTTACTGATGATGAAGTTGAAAAGGTACTACCCGCAGAAAAATAAAATTTGAAAGTTTGAAAATACTCATAAATTAAATCAGATTGTAGAATTTTCAACAATTTCCATGTTACGTTTAATGTGATTAATATCCAAATTCATGGTTTCTAATGTTATTGGAATATTTTTAAATAATTTTAGTTTAGATGTTTGCCAACATTTTTTTGTTAAACTTTTATGTTGATCTTGTTTTCCATTATTATTACTAACATGTACCGCGAATGTTTTGTCTAAACATAATTTTACAAATTTATTTTTATCAAAATTTAGCCAATGTGAAGTAACAGCAGTGTGTCCAAGATCAAGCAGTATACCAACATCCTTCTTTTTAAAAATCCTAGAAAATTGTTTAATTTCATCTAAATCAGCAAATAATAAAAGTTCATTTTTATTATTTGTTAGATTGAATTTTTGTACGACATTAGGTTCCATCGCAATTTTTATCCCATGGTTTTTTGCATAATCAATAATATAGTTTACCGATTCAACAAAAGTTTTCAGAGAGATTTCTTTTTTTACCATATTTTTTTGTGAAAAACGAACACCTAATTTTTGGGGATCAACTGTAAAACCGGCATGAAAGGTATACAAAGGACTCTCAATTTCACAGCATAGATTTATTGCATCTTTTGCTAGTTTAATACTACGTTTTAGTATATTCTTATTTTGAGAGGCAAGATTAAAAATTAATTTTGTTTTAGGCGGTGGGAAATAACTGTGAATTATAAAATTGAGATTAAATTGTTTTAATTTTTTTACATTAAAAAAAGTATGTACAGAACCTAATTCAACATTTTCAATATTTGCTTTTTCATATTCTTGTAGAACCTTAATTACGTTAGTAGGATTTTTTAAACAGCTAGTTGAAACATAAACCATAATATCTTATTCATTAAAGAATTAATTAATGATTTAATATTTTTGCTTTTTTTGGTAGTTATCCAAGTAAATTATAATATGATGGGGCGTATTACAAATTATGTGGAAATTGGAAATAAAAAAATTGGTGTAGGTAAACCTGTTTTCATAATAGCAGAAGCTGGTGTAAATTACAATAATAAACTATCTTTAGCGTATAAAATGATTGATGTTGCTGCAAAAGCAGGTGCAGACGCCATAAAATTTCAAACATTTAAAGCTAAAAATATTCAATTAAAAAATTCAATTAAACCTAACTATCAAAAATCAATTAAGAATACAAATTATTATAATTTAATTAAAAAACTAGAAACTTCATTTGATGATCAAATCAAATTATTTAACTATTGTAAAAAAAAAAATATAATTTTCCTTTCAACACCATATGATGAAGAAAGCTTAGATTTCTTAACCCAACTTAATGTTCCAGCATTCAAAATTTCATCATCGGATACAACTAATCACTTATTTTTAGAATCAGTACTTGAAAAAAGAAAGCCTATTTTATTGTCCACAGGATTAACTTCTAGAAAGGATGTTGATCTTACATTAAAATTAGTAGAAAAATTCAAAATGAAGAAAAAATTAGTATTATTGCAAGCAACTTCTGATTATCCTACTAAAAGTGTTGATGTAAATTTAAGAGTAATTCCCGAATATATTAAAAAACACAAGTGTTTAGTAGGATTTTCTGATCACACACAAGATTTTATTGCTAGTTTGGGTGCAATTGCAATGGGGGCATGTGTTGTTGAGAAACATTTTACCATTAACAAAAAGCTTTCTGGTCCTGATCAAAAATCATCATTAGAACCTCTAGAATTAAAGGAATGGATTAAAAAAATTAGAATTCTGGAAAAATCGTTAGGAGATAAAAATAAAATCATTACAAATTCTGAAATAAAGAATCTTACAATGAGGAAAATACTTGTTATAAATCCAGCAAAACAAGGTACTACAATTACAAGAAATTTGATATCTGCTAAAAGAGGAGATGGAAAAGGTATTCTTCCTTTACAAAAAAATTTGAATAAGATAATAGGTAAAAGACTGTTGAGGAATGTTTATCGAGAAAGAAAATTTACTTGGGATCTGATATGAAGAAAAAAAATCTATGTATAATTCCTGCAAGAAGGGGTTCTAAGGGGATTCCTTTTAAAAATATTCAAAAAGTTTGTGGTAAGCCTCTAATTGAATATGCTATTAGTGCTGCTAAAGAATCAACATTAATTAACAGAATAATTGTTAGCACTGATTCAAAAAAAATTGCTAGTCTTGCAATAAAATTAGGTGCTGAAATTCCATTCATTAGACCAAAAAAAATCTCTAATGATTTTGCAACGCAGTATGATGTAGCACAACATGCTGTAAAATTTCTCCTAGATCAAGAGTCATATTTACCTGATATCATTACAATTTTACAACCAACCTCACCAATAAGAACTGGTAAAATCATTGATAAGTCTATTAACTTACTAAAAAAAAATAATTCTACTAGTGTAATTTCAGTATCAAGTGTAAAAGATCATCCAGATATTATATTTCGTCAGAAAAACAAATACCTAAAACCTCTAAATAAAAATTTTGAAAAACATAGTACAAGGCAATCTAGATCTCAATTATATGCTCCAACTGGTTCCATATACACATTCTGGTATAAAACATTGAAAAATTATAACTCAATTTATGGACCTAGGATCAAGGCATTAAAAATTAAAGAACAAGAGTTTAACATAGACATAGATACTCTTTATGATCTCTTTATTTCAGAAATGACAAAATTACATTGGAATCAATTCAAAGAAAAATTTGATTTAAAAAAATAGTTTTGCTAAAAATGATTATTGAAGTAACTGTCAAATCTAGTGAATTAATTTTAAAACAATTAAAATACATGAAAAATTAAAAAACACTCCTAAAAATCAATTATGGATGGAAATCTTGCCAAACTAAAAAAAGAAAATCGAAATAATTATTAATACCATATTTTTTTATCTGGAAATTTGGAATACAGAATTATATCAGCAAATTCTCTGAATGCACTTTGGCCACCATTATTTTTACATACATAATCTGCAATTTTTTTGGTAGAAAAATCGCTATTTTTAGGAGTTCCAGAAAAACCTACTTTTTTCATCAGTTCAATATCATTGATATCATCACCAATGTAGGCAATTTCTGCGGGAGTTACTTCGAAAGTTTTGCAAACTTTCGTCAAAATGGATTCTTTTTTTATGATTCCATTGTAAACATTGGTAATATTCATTTCTTTTGCCCATTTTCTAACAATTAGAGATGTTTCTTTTGTAACAATAATAGTTTTGATTTTATTTCTAAGTAATACATTAACACCCATCCCATCTCTAGTATCAAATTTTTTTACAATTTCCCCATTTTTTGTATAATATTTGCCACCATCCGATAAAACACCATCAACATCTGTCAAAACAATTTTTATTTTCTTTGTCTTTTCTTTTATTAGAAATTTTAAATTAATTTGATTTTTTGTTAGCTTTTCGATAGAACTCAGATTATCTGGAGTAATACTAGAAGATAATTCTAATTGCAAGTCAGCTAGATAATCAAAGAACTGCAGATCAGTTGAAATTAATTTTCCCTGCGCAGCCAGTTTTGCTTTTACCATATCAAATTTTGCTTTGGCTTCTTTACTCATTTGTACAGTGGTTTTATTCATTATAATAATTATAAATATTATAATAGATTAATATTACTTTCTCTCACATGATTGGATTTCCTTAATGTCTGCTCACCAAAAAATAATAGTAATATTAACGGGTAATTTTCATCGTTGTAAATGAGTGATAAAATTCTTGTTTGGGTTGACCTAAATTTAATTCAATTTGCTGTTTCAAAATTTTTACAAAATATGTATGATTGCGAACTTTTTGCAATCTATGATTTTAATCATCATATAAAAAAATCATTTATGAATCAAAAAATAGTCAATTTCAAAAAAGAGTGGTTTTATTGGGACCATGTTTTAGATGTAAATGATAATCCTGACACAAATTATTTGAAATCTTTTGAGGAGAGGTACAAAATTAATCTATGGTTAATTGCACTAAATGATAGAATTTTTCATGAGTACAATAAATTTTATAAATTCAAAAAAAATGAAATTTTATCAATACTAGAACAAGAATGTCGTTTTTTTGAAAGAGTATTAGATGAGGTTAATCCAGATTTTTTAATAATTAAAGCCACTGATTTTCATAGAAGCCATCTTCTGGAACAAATGTGTAGGTCAAAAGGAATCAAGATATTGATGTTAGAGACTTCTAGATTGGGTTATCGTTCTGTAATTTCTGAGGAGTCTAATGAAATAGATTATTTGGAAAGCATGCGAACAACAGATAATGAAATTACATTTTCTGAACTAAGGAATAATCTAAAAAAATTTGATAGATACGAACAAGCTAAATCTCTTTCTACAGGAGGATTTGATTTTTCTATATGGGAAAAATTTAAAGCATCGCTCTATTGGATGATTAAAACTTTTGACAAAGAATACAGAATGGGTTACGATCATTTTGGATTGACTAGATTTAATGCTATAACAGATCGATTTTCAGCTTTGGTGAAAAGATCGTATAGATCATGGTATATTGATAAGACTCTAAATCGAAAAATAGTAAATGAGAGATTTATTTATTTTCCACTCAGTGTAGAACCTGAACGGACACTTGACATTGGTGCTCCATTTTATACGAATCAGCTGGAAATAATCAGAAATATCGCAAGGTCACTTCCTGTTGATTACAAATTATATGTAAAAGAGCATATGGGTATGAAATATAGACATTGGAGACCTATTTCATATTATAAAAAAATAATAAATTTACCTAATGTTACTTTGATTCATCCTTCTTTAAGTAGCAAAGAATTACTAAAAAACTGCTCAATTGTATTTACTATTACTGGAACTACAGGATTAGAAGCCGCATATTATGGAAAACCTTCAATTATTTTTGGTCATACAAGTTATGATAGCCTTCCCTCTGTACATAAAATAAAAAATTTGGAAGATCTACCAATAATTATCAGAACTTGCTTACATGAAAAAGTTAATCCTTCTGACGTTGCTAGTCTTGTAAAAATTATAGAAAATATATCATTCGATTTCGATATTATTGACATGTATAATAAAATTAATGACTCATTTCATGCAGGAGGATTTTTAGCTAGTAATAATATAAAAATGGATTTCCTAGATTCATTTATAGAAAAAAATAAAGCAACTTTTGAAATGCTTGCTAAAGAGCATATTAAAAAAATTAAGCAGCATAAAAGCTTCAAAAAATAAATATAAAGGGTATTAAAACTTTATAGGATTTATTGGATAGATGTAGAAATGGGTAATTAAGTTGTCAGGAATCAGGGTTACTTATTCAGGTTTAATTTCATTTGTTATCGGTTTATCAAGTCTTGTTACGGGTTTAATTTTCGCACTGATTATTACCAGGACATTAAATCCGCATGAATTTGGAACGTGGGGGTTGATTAATAGTCTATTTGTGTATTCGATGATAATTAATTCAATAGTAACTGGGTGGTCAACAAGAGAAATTGCAAGGGGGGAAAAATCAGGTAAAACTAGCATAGTTTTTTCAGAAATATTATGCATTGGAGGGATTTTGATTTATTTGATTTCAGCTTACTTTGTATCTCCTGAAGCCAAAGTAGATCAAAGTATTCTATTTTTTGCAGCATTGTTAATACCTCTAACATTCCTTCACAAAACTCTATCTACTATAAACATGGGCTGGAAACCAGAAATCACAAGTTATGCACTCATCACAACTGAGATAATTAAGATTCCACTAATTTTGATTTGTCTTATTTTATTTGATTTAGGCATACAGGGAATAATAATCACTCTAATGATTTCATCAGCTATTGGTAGTTTAATCCAAGTAATAATGGCGCGTGAAAAATTAAGAGAGAAGATTAACAAAATACATATCAAAAAGTGGTTAAAGATTTCATGGCTTCCAACATATCCTAGAATTTCAAGCATTTTATTTGCATCTGACATTGTCATTTTTTCTATCATTATAGGTTCGGTAGAAGGTGTGGCCTTTTATGCTGCTGCACTAATAGTTTCAAGTCTTGTTTCGCAATCTGGGAAAATTTCAAGTACAGTATATGGAAAATTGCTACAAGGAGGGAAAAGGAGATTCCTAGAAAATAACATAATGCAATTGTTTTATTTTGCTATTCCGTTAGCGACTATATCCATTTTGTATGCCAAACCTAGTTTGTTTGCTTTGAATCCATTATATGAAATATCCGCACCAATAGTTATTTTTCTCACAGTTCGATTTTTCTTTTTCACTTTAACAGAAATTTTTAGTTCATTTCTAAGTGGAATAGAAAACGTAGATGTAAGAAAAAATTCAACTTTTAAAGATTATATTAAAAGTAAATTGGTTGTCCTCCCAACTCTTCAAATAATTCAATATGGAATCTATTTACTGATTCTCACAATTTATTTGGTAATTTTTAAAGATCAGGCTTCCCAAATTGAGTTAGTTATTTATTGGTCAGTAATTGGTATGGCTACCCAGATTCCTCTGTCCATATACCTTTATGGCTTGATTAAAAGAAATTTCGAATTTAAACTGGACAAATTTGCTATCAGCAGGTACTTAATAATAAGTGGCGGAGTATTTGGTGGGAGTTTTGTTTTAGCAGAAATGTTTTTAATTTATAAAAACAATATTTTTGAATTCATTCCCAGTCTTTTTGGTTTTGTTTTATTAGGAATAGTAGGATATTTACTTTTGACATATGCTGTCGATGCTAGAACACAAAAACTGTTTAAAGCAATTATTAATGAAATTAAAAAATGATATAGATATTTTTAGTCTTTCAGGTCTTTTAAATTCTTAATCTGGCCTTGTTGCCATTTGTATTCAGTTGAATTCAGTAAGGCTTGGCGTAATTCTTCTGTAGTCATCTTTCCAATCTCAATAAGTGAGCCAAAATGCTGTAAGCCTTGCGGATCTGCCTCTCTACCTAGAATCTCAAAATACAGATCATTAACTTGCTTTTTTGTATTTTCTGATAGTTCATCCAAGGTCTTTATTTCATCTGGTAACAACTGAGTCTTAAATTCCTCAGAATTTTTCAGTGCCTCGCGAATTTCATCTACTGTAATTTTTTCTTCTTGTAAAAGTGGTGAATAATATCGTAATCCTTCTAAATCAACAGGTCTGTGAAGTATTTCTCTGTACAAATCATCAATAATTTTTGATTCATCATCAAATCTTTGTGAATATTCAACAAAGCTTGAAAGTGCAGTATTAATTGCTGAGTCCATGTTCAATCTAGGTAAAAATCCAAATGGGGAGAGTAATCCCTTTAAATTCAAAACTACATCAGTTGTAATTATGGTTAAATTATTTTCTTCTTCAAATGTTTGAATAATTTTTGTTCCACTAGCGTCTCCTTCTATTATTTCAATAATGTGTTGTTCATAAGGCAAAATAGTATGTTTTACTTTAAGATTTACTTTAATTCCTAGTTCTGTAAATGTCTCTTCAGCAACAATTTCATTTTCTGATTGCTCTAGAATGTTAACAGAAATCACGTTTCTAGGTAACACATATGGATAATTTGAAATATCAGTAATAGATTCAAATATCTTTTCTTTACTAATCTCAAATTTATTTATGAATGTTATTTTTTCTACTTTTCTTTCGGGATACAGGTTCGCTGGAACATCGCTTCTATCAACTTTTGAAAGATCTAGATAGGCAATAGTACTGCCAATTAAAATGGCTAAAATAATATAGACAACAACTTTCTTTTTTTCAGATTTTTCCATTTTTTTTCGTTTGTATTGTAATTATTTTCGTAATCCACCTAATACATTATACACAACAATTTCTTTTTGTTGTATGTCAGCAAAATCTACTAATGGTGAATGACCTTTACCATTCATTACTACAATATCGTCAGAAAATAGAACACCATTTTTTTTAATATAATTCCAACTTGTGCGATATTCGAACATCATATGATCATATGTATGAAGACTATCATGAAAAAACACATCAATTTGTTCAAGTTTAGAAAGTAATTTTGGTAGAATTTCTTCGGATTTGCCTAAATGCAATTCCCATCTATCCTTAAGTGATTCAGGTATTAACCAACCTGAGGACTTGTCTTCTGGAATAATAGTTGTCAAACCTTTTTCAACAATTGCTCTAGGTAGATCTACAGAATATAATTTTCCAAAATTATTATCATGCATTGCTTGAAGTATGAAAGTAGAAGATTCTCCTGCACTGACTCCAGTTTCTACAAAAATTTCTGGTTTGAGAGCTCTTACCAAAATATATAAAAAAAATCCAGCATTACCTTGTGATTGCCTATTTAATCGTCCAGCAGGGTTTTCTTTTGAAAATTTTAAATCATCTAGATTTGATTTTTTAATATAATCATAATAAGTATCAAATTGAGTATGTAAGTGGTTTAGTAATTTTGTGTTCATTGAAATATCATCATAATATTTTTTAAGATTTTCTAAAGATTTACCAGTAAGTTTTTGTATTCCATCTAAAAGGGACATGTTGTTTTGTAAAATTTTTCTTGAAGTATAAAACGAAGCAAAAGGATGTAAAAGAAAATTTTCATTAAATATAAAGCCAGGGTGTTTTAAAACTCTAGAAAAATAAGTAAAATTAGACATTTATTCAAATAAAAATAATGATATTTATATGTCAATCTAGATATTTGGCTTCAAAAACTAATTAAATAATATATGAAAAGAGTTTATTTCAGATATTGAAGAGATTGAAAATTCTTGTCATTGGTGGTGGTGGATATATTGGTTCCATGTTAGTTACAGAATTAATTAAAAATAAATTTCATGTTAGGTGTTTTGATAGATTTTCATCATCAGAGATTTTATCTAAGTTAAAATCAAACAAAGATCTAGAAATCATAGTTGGGGATATTAGAAATATTGAATCAAAAGATTTCTCCGACATAGATACAGTTATTGATCTTGCAGCACTAACAAAGAACCTTGATGAAAAAGAAGAGGAAGTAATTAGAATTAATAAAAATGCGAGAAGAAAAATAATTGAAATGTCAAAACAAAATAGTGTTTCACAATATATTAGAATTTCTAGCAGTAATGTATATGCAGGGAACATGAAGGGAAACAATGAAAAAAAAATACCAAACCCTAAAACACTTTATGCAAAAATAAATTTAGAATTGGACAAGTATGCTATTTCATTAAATGATACAAAATTTAGAGTAACAGTTTTAAGATTAGCAAGTATTTTTGGAGACTCGATAAGAATGAGATGGGATCAGTCAATTAATAATATGATAAAGGAATTACATGTCAACGGAAAAATTGAAGTTAAAAGTAAAAGTAGTAAACGTCCATTTTTACATATTAGAGATGCAGTTAAAGCAATAATTTTAGTAATTAAATCAAAAAAAGTTGCAGGAGAAATTTTCAATGTAGGCTCAGATGATTTGAATTATTCTATTGAAGAAATTGCAAAAAAAATTACGGACATTGCAAAAAAAGAAGGATGTCTAGTCATGCATGATGAAAAAGACAAAAATTCATTCACAATGGATTCTAACAAAATTAAAAAAATACTAGGATTTGCAATAGATTATGATCTAAAATATGCGATAAATGAAATTATGGCTAGATTAAAACAAGATGAGAGTTAATGACTTTTTTTAATAGTATTAAAAATTTTGAGAAAAATGTCAACAAATAATGCAAATCCTCCACCTAGATTCATTTTAAACAAAACATCAAAATTCCTAATAAAAGTCATAATTCCAAAATTTTGGATCAGCCATCTGGTAAATGGATAAAATGGGA
>Ga0209554_1001718_pt1 | contig 16201 bp, 13 predicted proteins | sample MarorgKNORR_S2LV_5_FD_188221 | JGI IMG/M metagenome (GOLD analysis project Ga0209554, IMG submission 188221) | Marine microbial communities from the Southern Atlantic Ocean, analyzing organic carbon cycling - Bottom_A/KNORR_S2/LV (SPAdes) (version 2) | ecosystem: Environmental > Aquatic > Marine...
GGAATACAATCGTGCTCAGGCATGTAACCAATTTTACGTCGTATATCGATGGTGTTTCTATCCAGATCCTCTCCCAATACAGTAACACTTCCACTGGTCGTTCTGATCAGTCCTAATGCGATCTTGACAAAGGTGCTCTTTCCGGCTCCGTTAGGTCCAAGAATTCCAATTTTACCTTCAGGTATATCCACTGTAAAGTCGTCCAAGGCGGTAACCACCCCATATTTCTTGATAACATTCCTAGCCTCTATCAATGTTAAACCCAGTGGGACTGACCTACTATCTATTTAAAAAATATTCAAAATTAATTTTTGAATAATTTTATATACGCACCCGTGTCCGAAAGGATACCGTAGAAGAGATGCAATCTCGCTTTACTACGGAGGTGAAATCATCGCATCGAACAGGATAAATCAGGCTATCGCGGATGCTCTCGATACAAAAAAGAAGCGCAATTTCGTGGAGACCGTAGAAGTTGCAATAAACCTTCGTGATGTTGATCTTCAGAACCCTCAAAAGAGAATCAATGCCGAGGTAGCGCTTCCTCATGGTCGAGGAAAGCCAGCCCGAGTTGCAGTGTTTGCCCAGGGTGAAATGGCAGTTATTTCAAAGAAAATAGTGGATACAGTTATATCTCCTGACGAGATTGATGAGCTTGCCGAAAATAAGAGAGAAGCTAGAAAATTAGCAAATCGTTTCGATTTCTTTATTGCCGAGACTGGTTTGATGGCCAGTATTGGTAAGAGTCTTGGTGTTGTTCTAGGTCCCAGAGGAAAGATGCCTCGACCAATACCTCCTCAGGCAGATATTGGAAGAATAATAAGCGGATTGACAAACCTAGTCTCGGTCCGTTCCAAGGACCGTCCAACATTCCATGTTCCTTTTGGAAATGTTTCTATGTCTCAGGAACAATTAGCCGATAATCTTGAAACCATCTTGAAGCGAGTCGAATCGAATCTTGATCGGGGTATGGATAACATAGCCTCCGTGTGGGTCAAGACCAGCATGGGCAAGGCGGTGAGGTTAGGATGAAGCCAAAGGCCATTGTTGCAGATTGGAAACGCAAAGAAGTATCGAATATCCTGGAATTCGTACAGTCCGCTCCAGTGGTTGGTCTGGTAGATGTATCCGGAATCGGTGCCAAGCAGATGTTGACCATGCGTTCTTCACTTCGAGATATGGGAGTGAAACTGAGAATGTCCAGGAACCGTCTTCTGAAATTGGCACTGAAGGATGCTTCTAAGAGCAATAAAGGTGTTAAACAGATAATTGATATTTTTGGACCTCACCAGATTGCCTTGCTATCATCAACTGAAAGTCCATTCAAGATATTCCAGATGCTTACGGAGTCACAGACACAGGCCCCAGCCAAGGGTGGAGAGACAGCCACTTCAAAGATTGTGATTGAGAAAGGTCCGACTGCTTTCCCGGCAGGACCGGTTGTAGGAGCTTTCCAGAATGCTGGTTTCCCTGCAGCTATTGAAAAGGGAAAAGTTGTGATTCGAAAGAAACACACCGCGGTAGAAGAAGGTGAAATTATCAGTGCCGATGTCGCTGCCGCACTTACTAAACTTGAGATTTATCCGATAACCGTAGGAATGCAATTGTTGGGTGCATTTGATGGAGAGACTTTCTATCTATCTGATGTACTTGACATAGATCTGAATGAGTTCCGGGGTCATGTTCAATCGGCCACGGCACAGGCATTCAATCTGGCATTCAATACACGGTATTTCACTGGGGCGACAATGCAGCCCTTGCTCTCCAAGGCTCATAACGATGCTTTGGCAGTTGCAATATCGACTGCATATCCCTCGGAGTCAACAATCAAGGCCCTTCTGGCTAAGGCCCATGGTGCGATGCTTGGCGTCGCCGGGCATGCTGGAGATGGTGCCGATGATGAGTTGAAAGAGATGCTCGGTAATGCAGCCGCGACTACTGCAGCTGCAAAGCCTGAGCCGGTGGAAGAAGCGTCATCCTCTGAAAAAGAGGACGAGAAAGAGGAAGTGTCCGAAGAGGATGCGGTCTCAGGTCTTGGAGCTTTATTCGGATAATAAGGAGGCAAAAAATGGAATACGTCTATACAGCAATGTTACTGCATTCCGCAGGAACTGAGGTAAACGCCAAGAGCGTTGAGAAAGTCTTGAAGGCCGCAGGCGTCAAGGCAGAAAAATCAAGGGCCGAGGCTCTTGTCGCTTCTCTAGAAGGAGTCGATATTGAGGAAGCCATGGCAACAGCTGCCGTCGCCGCACCAGCTGCCGCCGCTGCACCAGCTGCCACTGCATCCTCAGAAGAGGCCCCAGCCGAGGAAGAAGCCAAGGAAGAAGAGGAAGAAGAAGTCAGCGAGGAAGACGCTGTATCTGGACTTGGTGCACTTTTCGGTTGAGGTTGAAATGGGTCTCAAAACCCACGTGAAATTCAATGGAATCCGAGCAGGAAACCCAAGCCCCTGCAGCAGCCGAAGGCGAGCAGCCTTCTAATGATAGCGAAAGCTCTGCAGAAACCGCCCAAGGCTACAATGATCTAAAAGTAGTTGAGCTTAAGAAGAAGCTCAAGGAATTAGATTTACCAGTATCTGGTAAAAAATCCGAGCTTATTGAAAGATTGGTTGCCTCCAATCAAAAAGTAGATGATGAAGAAGATGAGGATGAAAAGGAAGGTACGCTTCAACTTGAGGACATCGAAGGCCTTTCCCGTTCTGAATTAAGAAAAGTAAGAAAGAAATATCATAATCTGGCTGAAGAACTGCGTGTTAAACGAGACGAATTAAATCTTAAATCACAAACACACGCTTCCACACGTAATGAATTGAATCTCAAAGCCAAAGAGTACATGGACAGTGTACATCTTAATCGTGATCGTAGAAACGGTCTTAATGTGGAAGTAGGCCAGATTCGTGACGAACGCCGTGATATATCTGACGCTGTGAAAGTCCTGAAAGAAAAGTTTCTGAGATTAAAGCGTGTTCGCTTTTCAGGGCGTAATCTCCCACCCATTACTAGGTTGAGAAAGCAGATACAGGAACTGGAAATCAAACAAATGACCACTCCCTTGACAAGAGACAAGGAAAGGGCACTGGTTGAAGAAATTAGTTCACTCCAGAGCAAGATCAAAGAGCACGATGAACTGATTGAGACAGATCCGGAAGTTCTGGAAGCTCGTAATGAATTCAGGGAAGTTGAAGAAAAGCGCAGAGACTTAAGCAAGAAAATGCAGAAATCACGTCAGGAAGCTCAGGCGTGTCATAACCAGATGAAAGATTCTCTAAAATTGAACCGTTCCACACGCCGAAAGGCTGATTCTGCACAAAGAAGGTTTGTTAAAGCCAAGGAAAAAGCCGATGAAGTTCACAATGAATACATTGAGTATTTGCGTGCAATGCAAGAAATAGATCGAATGACCGCTTTCCACAGCAGATCAGGTTCGATTGCGGACCAAAAGGCTAGTGCTGCCAGTGCGGAGGATCTTTTCGCAAAGTTTTTGGCAGGCGAAAGATTGTCAACAGAGCAGTTGATGATTATTCAAAAGGCCGGGATGCTTTAGTTAATATTCATTAACTACCGTCCATTACTGCCAATATGGGTCGTCTGGTATGGAGTCCATCCAAGGATAGAATCAAGTCCAGTCTACTCCACAATTTCATTCAGAAATCACCTCTTGAATCGAATTCGTATTCAGATCTGCATCGTTGGTCAATCGAGAATATGGAAGATTTTTGGTCCCATTTCTGGGAATTTTCAAAGATAATCCATTCCAGGACCTATGATTCGGTTTTGGAGAATCCCACTATGCCAGGAGCGCGCTGGTTCTCAGGCTCTGAATTGAATTATGCTGAGAACCTTCTGGCGGGAAATAGGGATCAGGTTGCAATAATCAGTACTGGAGAAGGCCGGAAAGACAAGATTCTGACATTTGGGGAGTTGAATGAGTCAGTTGCAGCAGCCCAGTATGGATTGAAAGAGATGGGAATGACTAGAGGAACTAGAATAGCGGCCTTCGTGCCTAACTGTGTCGAGACTGTAATCCTCATGCTGGCAGCTACAGCCACAGGAGCGATCTGGACCTCATGTTCTCCTGATTTTGGTTCACAGGGAGTAGTCGATCGGTTTGGCCAAGTTGAACCATCAGTCCTGATAGTTTCGAACGGATACAAATATAATGGCAAAATCTTCTCGCTGGAGCACAAGATCAATGGTGTTCTGGAAGTTATAGATACTATTGAACATATTATTTCTATAGAATTTGTGGACATTGTATGTAAATTAAATCATTCTTCGGTAATAAATTATCAGACTTTAGTCTCCAATAGTGCAACAGTTCCAGAGTTTGTTCAATTGCCTTTTGATCATCCATTGTACATCATGTACTCATCTGGAACAACAGGACCACCCAAATCCATAATCCATGGTGCAGGAGGTACACTTATTCAGCATCTGAAAGAGCATCAGTTACAGTGTGATATACAGAAGGGGCGAGATACCTTATTCTGGTTCACGACATGTGGCTGGATGATGTGGAATTGGCTTGTTTCGGGTCTGGCCTCAGGTGTCATAGTACTCTATGACGGAAGCCCAGGACATCCGGACTTAGGAACTCTGTGGAGAATGGCCGAGAGAACTGGAATCACACATTTTGGAACAAGTCCCAAGTTTCTGGCAGCCTGTAGCAAATCAAAATTAGTGCCTAAGAATGTAGCTGATCTATCAAATTTCAGGTCTCTTTTATCAACAGGATCACCATTGGTATCGGAGCAATTCGATTGGGTCTATGAAAATGTCCATTCCGATATTCAGGTGGCATCAATATCAGGAGGTACTGACATTATTGGTTGCTTTCTAGCAGGTTCACCCATTTTACCAGTTCATAGAGGCGAGTTACAATGTGCTCAACTGGGAATGGACGTTCAATCCTGGGATACTGATGGAAAACCGGTCTTTGGGCAGAGTGGTGAATTGGTTTGTACACAACCATTCCCTTCAATGCCTATTGGTTTTTGGAACGATGAGGATGGTTCAAAGTATCAGGAAGCCTATTTCGATGATTTTGATGGGGTCTGGACCCATAGTGACTACGTAGAGATGACTGCTAATGGTGGTGCGATAATTTATGGTCGAAGTGACACCACTTTGAACCCAGGTGGCGTAAGGATAGGGACTGCTGAGATATATCGAGCTGTCGAGAATATGGAGCCTATTGTAGATGCAGTCGTTGTTGGTAGGCCAAATGAAGGAGATGTAGATGTGGTCCTCTGTGTTAAACTGACCAAGGGCACAGATTTCGATGAAAAATTAGAGTCTGATATCAGGGGCTTGATAAGAAGTGCAACCACCCCTCGTCATGTCCCTAAATATATTTTTGAGGTTGACGACATACCTTATACTATTAGTGGTAAAAAGGTCGAGAAGGCAGTTTTGGCAACTATTACTGGTAGAAAAGTAGGTAACAAGGATGCGCTGGCAAATCCAGAATCTCTAAAACAATACTCGACTTTATCTTTCTGAAAGCCTTTAGAACTGTGTTCTTCTAACAGCACTATGAAGGCCTACTTTGTAGCCCTGCTTATCGCAAGTTCAATTCTTCTGAGTCTTGTAGATACGGGAAATTATGAAGTTCAGGATAGTACGAAAATTATTGTTCCAGACTTTGCAAAAGAGCCGCAGATTTGTGGACCTAAGACTTTTTCCAATAGTGTAAGATATGCTTTCATTCGAGAATCAGATTTAGAAAAATATTCTTCACCCCAACTATATTTGACCAAGGAATGGGTGGTTGTTCTCAAAGATCCATATTGCTTGAATAATCTTGGCATGATAGTAGATAATAGCCGAATTGAATCCTATCATGACTTTGATATCTTGAGTGGGACATGGATTATTGAATTTCAAACAGGTGACCTGGCGCTTCAGTATCTGAACGAATTGCACGTTTCAGGTTATATATGGAAATTTTATCCCATGGTTAAGCAACATCTGGCTTTAAGATATGAACCAGATGACCCCTACTATGAATCTGGAGACCAGTGGTATCTTGATAATTATGGTCAAAATGGGGGAACTTCCGGAATCGATCTCAATACACAGGGGGCTTGGAATGAGTTCACTGGCAAGGGTATTGTAATCGGAGTGGTTGATGATGGCATTGACTATGATAATCCAGACCTTTCACCTAATTTTCTAAGTCAGTACAGTTATGACTATTGTGGAAATGACACTAATGTCATGCCTGCATATGATGATGATTTTGATGAAGTTGATTGGCACGGAACAGCCGTTGCAGGAATTGTAGCTGGAAAAGGCGATAACAACATTGGAATTGCAGGCGTAGCATACAACGCCAGTCTAGTGGGCTTGCGTTTAGTCGCTGGTGATTGTGATTTCGACTATGCAGAAAATTCGAATTCACGTCAAAACCGTCACATGCCTAATGATGAAGCTGTTGCTAATAGTCTTTTGCACGAAATGGATGTAATAGACATCTACACAAACAGCTGGGGACCTGCTGACACAGGGACTATACTTGGAGGAGCAGGACCTTTGGCTATTGCAGCCCTTGAAAACGGAGTGTCAGAAGGTAGAGATGGACTTGGATCTATCTATACTTGGGCCAATGGTAATGGCCTGGATGATAAGGATCAGTCGAATAAGGATAGTTTTGCAAACAGTAGATATACTATATCTGTAGGAGCTGTCGATTGGAAAGGGGAACAAACCTGGTATTCAGAGACAGGATCCAATATACTTGTTTCTGCTCCATCAAACAATTATGGGACAGATCCAGCTGTGTTTACTACCGATGTATCTGGAGGCGAAGGTGAGGATAGTAGTGACTATACCTCCAATATGGGAGGGACCTCTGCTGCAACCCCGATGGTGGCTGGTGTAGTGGCCCTAATGCTCGAGGCTAATCCTAATCTGACTTGGAGAGACGTACAACATGTTCTGGTACAGACTTCAAGAAAGGTCGATTCAGATCATCCTGGCTGGTTCCAAACAAAAGTAGGTTATTGGTACAACCATGCATACGGATATGGGCTAGTTGACGCGACAGCCGCGGTCAACATGGCTAAATCTTGGCAAACAGTCGATAGTGAGATAGCCGTTAACACTGGAGAGACAACGGTTGACACATATATTCCAGACAATAATGATAATGGAATTTCATCCACAGTTATTGTGAACCTGAGCATAAACATAGAGAATATAGAAGTGATGGTTGATGTTTGGCATGATTGGCGAGGCGATCTTAATTTGTTTCTAACTTCACCTAATGGTGTAGTATCTGAACTCGTCCGTGAACATGATGACAGTGGCGATCATTACGAGGACTGGGTATTCACTTCAGTGGTGCATTGGGATGAGAATTCCTTTGGTGAATGGACTTTGAAGGTTAATGACACTGATTCGTCTTATACTGGTGAGTTCCGTTCTTGGAATCTGACTTTCTATGGAACAGCTGAAGCTGATGACGATGAGGATGGATTACCAAACTATGCTGAGCACGTTATTGGTACGAGCTCAGAGAATCCAGATTATGATGGAGACGGCCTTTTAGATGGTGAAGAGTTCTATGGTTGGTTTGATTATTTCGGCTCAGAGCACAGGACAAACCCAAAAAATCAGGATACGGATAATGATGGACTCACTGATTGGGTAGAGGGCCTCGGTTTCAATGATACCGGCTTTGTGACTGATCCAAACGATAATGATACTGATGATGATGGTCTTCTGGATGGTGAAGAAATAAACGATTATTTTACTAATCCAACCAGTCAGGATACAGACGGTGACACCTTAACAGATTTCAATGAAATTTTTGCATATTTATTCAATCTGTCTTATAGTGATCCCACAAAAATAGACAGTGATAATGATACTATGCCAGACCCCTATGAATTAGCGAATGGTTTTGACCCGATGAAACAAATTGACGGTGGGCTTGATTCAGATTATGATGGTTTTGATTCAGATTATTCGGGGGGGCCTCTCTCAGAAGATGAATATTTTAGTAATGCTATGGAATATTTAGCGGGCACTGATCCACGGAATCCAGATTCAGATGGTGATGGAATGTATGATGGTTGGGAATATTACTGGGGTCTCGATCCTCTTTCACCAGATTCTGAACAGGATTTGGATAATGATACACTTTCAAACCTTTACGAGTACGATAACATGCTTGTTGAAAGCAAAATCTTTTCATTATACGAACCTAGTTTACGAGCTTATTGGAAATTTGATGGTACAGATTCATTCACAGCCTTAGATATGACAACCAATTCAAATATAGGCATCTTAATGAATGGAACGATTCGGGTCCCGGCATCGTTTGGTAATGGTATATATTGTGATGGTGTTGATGACTATATCGAATTAGATTCCCTCCAAAATTCCAAATTTACAGAGTATACAGTTCAGTCCTGGGTCAAACTTACAAACTTCACTAGTGGATTTGGAACCGTGTTTGGTACTGTTAATGATGGTAGGACCTGGTTGGGCGTTAATTCAGAAAATTATTTTGAATTTAGGGTCTTTTCTGGTAATAAGGAATACAGATCACCTATAACAAATGATAGTGTTGAAGCTGAACTTGGAGTCTGGTATAATCTGGCTGCGACTTATAGTGAATCCCAGGATAACTTGAAATTGTATGTAAATGGTACTTTGATTTCAGAGACAGGTATAACACCCAACCATAGCATTCAAACAGCAACAAATTTCAATTACATGTGCCGAGGCCAGAATGGAGAATACCTGAATGGAACCATTGACAATCTTGCAGTTTGGGGCCGGGTTCTCAATTCGGATGAGATACAATATGTGTATGAGCAACCACTGGGTTTTGGCAATTATTATTCTTTCAAGAACGATGATGGCATATTTCGGACAAATCCCACTTCGAATGATACTGATAGTGACGGACTTAGTGATTCCGAAGAATCATATTTTGGCATTGATGGATATATTACAGACCCAACAAATCCTGACACAGATGGAGATGGACTGAATGATTATGACGAGATTTTTATATACAACACAAATCCTGCTAGTAACGATACGGATAGTGATAATTTCACCGATGATATTGATTTATTTCCTCTGGATACAACAGAATGGAATGATACTGATAATGATGGTGTAGGTGATAATTCAGATGTGTTTCCATTGGATTCCAATGAGACACTTGACAGTGATGGTGATAAAGTTGGTGACAACATGGAGAATAGTATCGGAACTGATCCACACAATAATGATACTGATTCTGACGGGATTAATGACTATGATGATAAATTTCCATTAGATTCCAATGAGACTACTGACACAGATAACGATGGATATGGTGACAATTCCGACGCCTGCCCTGAAGACCCCAATGATTATCTTGACACAGATTCAGACGGTTATTGTGATAATAACGATGCATTCCCCGACAATCCGAATGAATGGTTAGATACTGACAATGATGGGTATGGTGATAATTCTGATGAATATCCTGAAGATCCAAATCGGGCACTCCCACCATCAGATACAGAATCTGTTCCTCTAGCTGGTAATTATTCTCTGGATACTATAATGTTAGTCATAGTTGCTCTAGGTCTCACTTATTTTGTGGTAAAAATATTTGTGAAATAGAATTATAGAGTTTTATCAACATTCTGTATGACAAATTCAGTCAACAGGTTACATTCGTCGATCAGTTCCCCGAGTTCGTTTCCAGTGGCCTTGCAGAATTTTTTATTCTTAATGCTTTTTAGATTGATTCTAACATTATACGCAGCGGCTTTGGCCCCTGCATTTGCCATTAGTGCTCCAGAACCAACATCACTGGCCATTCCATCATCCATCAATTCCGATATCTCAGAACATATCTGTAGTGCATCTCTGCAATGTTTTACCGTTTCAAGTGGAACCTGGGTTGCAATCTGGTAACCCTCCTGCATTGCGGTTTCTCTACTTTTTTTGTCTACATCAGTATCTTTTGGCATTCTCATGGCTTTTATCACTTGATCAAAGGCACTGGTATCATCGTCAATCGCCTTGATTAGTGCATCCTTTGCGGCCTGTCCTTTACTGGCAATTTCGTTCAATTTCTCTTTCTGGTCTTCGAATCCAGCTTTACTGGTACTCAGATTGGCTACCATAATTCCAAGAGCAGCTCCTAGTGCACCAGATAATGCAGCTACAGAACCTCCGCCAGGTGCTGGCGAGTCCCTTGAAACCTCATCAACAAAGTCGAACGTAACTCGGTTTGCCAGATTACCATCAACCTTGGGCATACCCAACACCTTGTCCTTGGGGTTAAAATCACCAACGTCGCACAAACCTAGGCTCTGTACCGCAACATTCATTAGATCAGGTACTGGAAGTCCAGATGACTTGTGCATTTTCAGGAGATAGTGTTCGGCTGCCATTTTCATGGCATCATATGGAATAAGGCCAACAATTTCAGAACCCGTGACCCTGAGTCCTCTCTTCTTGGCCTCTTCACAAGCCGTGTCGAAGATATGGTGTATAGATGCAATCCTATAGTTTGTGAGATTCATACTTATCTGGGCTCTATTATATTCTGGTATTACCCAACCCAGACCCTTCACATTCGTGAATTTCCCATCCTTGTAAACGGGTTTGCCAATCAGGTTATCCGGATCAAGTCCTAATGAAAGATATCTTTCTCTCAGATCCTTCCCAGTCGTCTCTTTGTAGTGTTTGGCCAGTTCATCTAGGCTGGAACCAACAAAGTCACTGTTTCCATCGGGATATTTTCCTTCTTTGAAACGTACTACATCTCCTTTGTAGTAGAAAGGATCTATGTTTCCAGTTCGTTTCCAACGGCCTCTTTCTCGGATTTCATACGCGATTTCATTTGCATAGGTTCTGTCAGTTGTATTCAAATTGACATTGTAAGCAATCAGGAATTCTCTGGCTCCCACTGCAGTTGCTCCTGATCGGGCATTGAATTTTGTGCTACCATAATCGGGTCTCCAGTTTTGTTCACCAAGTTTTTCCTTTAATCCTTCATATTCTCCAGCCCTCACATTAGTCAGATTTTGCCTATCATCAGTTGTGGCGGCATTCTCATAAAGATAAACCGGGATCTCTAGTTCCTCTCCAATTCTTTTACCTACCTTTTTGGCAATATTGACACAATCCTCCATGGATACATCTGAGACTGGGACAAAGGGGCATACGTCAGTTGCTCCCATTCTTGGATGTGCACCCCCATGTTTTCTCATATCGATTATCTCTGAGGCTTTCTTTACAGCCTGAAAGGCAGCTTCCTCAACTCTGCTTGGTGAACCAATGAAAGTTACAACGGTTCGATTGGTATCCGAACCAATGTCCACATCAAGCAATTCGACACCGGATATTTTTGCTATGGAATCCGTTATTTGTTTTATCTTGTCTTTGTCTCGACCTTCGGAGAAGTTGGGTACACATTCTACGAGTTGATTCACGGAAGTTTACAAATTGGGCTGTTAATACCGTTTGGTATCTAGTAGGCACCCAGTCTTTCTGTAACGAAGTCCCTTCCCATGGTCGCCAGAAAGAAACCTAATCGCGGTCCTTTCTCCTTCCCAAGTATGACACTGTACATAATTCTGAAGTACTCTTTAGCAGGGGTTTTGCTTGCTTCCTGAAGTTCATAGAAGGAATCATGGATTTCGTCTGGCGTCCATCCTACTTCGCTCATCTTTTCCCTAAGTTGATTAATCCGCTCCAGATCCTCTTTATTGAATTCAATCTCAGGCGGTTCTTCTTGAATTACAAACTTAACACTTTCAGGAGCGTGTTTTTCAAGCCATCCTTCAATACACTTCGTGCGAGTTTCCAGTCTCTTTCGTCCGTTCCCATCTAGATTCTCGATGTATCCCGTTCTTCTAAGCGTCGCAATAATCTCATCGTTTCCATCCTTTGATTGCGTTAGAGTCACTAAATGTTTATATGGCAACACTTGGGGTTTGTTTTTTGATAGAGATTCAATCTGGCTCAATTCAAAAGCTCTGATGGAATTCTCCTCTAATTTCTTGTCATAAAAATCTTGCTCAGTTCTATCGTATTTATCAACTGAATTGAGCAATCCTAGTCCCGGATCAAAGTCAATATGACGGTTAGGTTGGGGCTGCATTATAAGCCATCTTATCACTTCGGGTGGTGCCATTCTTAGCATTTCCTCAGCAGGTATTGCTAATCCAGTAGAGGAATGCATAGCCCCTTTCCCTTTCAGATTAATCCATTCATACACTATATGGTGTGGGACCTTACTTCCAAGGATCTTCTCAATTATTTCTTTACCGGTGTCGTAGCTTCCTCCCTTGGTCGCATGGTCCTTTCCAAAGGCCTCAAATGTCACCCCCAGGACTTTCCATTTTGAGGGCCAGTCAAGTCTCCAAGGCAGTTTCCCTTCACCTATGGCCATATTGTTGGTAACTTCTTCACCTTTTTCGTTTTCAAAGGTGACGTAAGGCCAATCATATTTGGTTACTTTACCTGTGCATAGTCTTCCATCATTGTCTTTGAAGGTCCAAGGAAACCAGTTCTTAGGTAGTTGTCTCCCTGAAACGGTTTCAAGTATCTCTCTAACCGTTTCACTCTGGCCGATTATCCTTTTCGTGCATTCTTCGAATTTTCCCTCTTGATAAAATTGGTAGTTATTTACTACTTCTGGATAAACCCCAACTCTTTCTAGTGCCTCAAAGAAAGGTCTTAGGAAATACCGGTCATAGCTTTCATCACCTTCGGGTGCAGGAATCTCGGCTAAAGGAAAACCAACTAGTTCTTTGTATTTTCCCTCATCCAGAAAAGGATAGACCCTACGGAGCGGATCTGCATTATCTGCAACGTACACGAGTCTGGCTTTTCCACCTTTGTCATTTACAGCCTTAACAATCGCATCTGCTGTCAGAATCTCCCGCATGCTACCAAGATGTATTGGGCCAGAAGGTGTTATCCCAGAGGAGATGACATGCTCACTTCCAGACTCTAATAACTTTTCTGCGACTACGTCTGCCCAGTGCATTAAGTTTTTACCGGTCTAGCCCTTATTAACGCTCTGAGTGGGACGTCAGCTATTTTGTTATCAGCCTTTTTATTTATTAGAACCATAGCTAGAACAGGTACGCCCTCTCTTGCTCTGACAAATTCAATCACTTCTTCAGCGGTTGTTCCTGAACTTACAACGTCATCTATAATGACTATATTTTTTCCCTTCAACCCTGCATAGTTTGAGGCATAATTGATTTGTGTTCCTTCACGACTGGGCCTTATCACTCCAAAATCAACGCCTAACATATCAGAAACCATAGTTGCTAGAGGTACTCCATTATTTGCTACTCCTGCCACCATGTCCAATTCGAATCCTAGGTTATCCTGTTCCTCAAGAATTACGTCCACCATTATCTCGGCTATAGCCTGTATTCTGGATCCAGACACCCCTATTGTTCTCCATCCCACTTTGACATCAGGAGGAAGAGCCTCGTCAAACTTTTCCGAGGCTTGCTTTGCCAATAACCATTCCACAGTTGCCTGGGAAAGGTTCATTTCTTGAGAAATTTCTCTATTGCCCTGTCCCTTGTCCTTGAGCTCTTTGACCTTTGCCGCCATCTTCTCTATTGACATACTTACGAATTACGGGTTATTCTTATTTAAGTTTACCTACGTTTATATATTTTCATAACGACGTCTGTATCAAATCTTATATACAACACTCTTGTGGCGCAGGTTTGTAGCATGGCACTTTGGCAAGGAAGAGCAAAACGCAAGCCAACGGGTGGACGTTTATCACTTCATAGAGGGAAAAAGAGATTCGAGATTGGAAGGGAGTTACAAGAAGCCAAAGTTGGAGGTACAACGAAGAAAACTGCACGTACGCGTGGTGGAGGACGTAAGAATCGTTTATTAAGAGCTGAATATGTGTCAATTACCGATCCAAAATCTGGCAAGAGCTCGTCTTCTAAAATCATAGAGGTTGTTGAGAACAGTGCTAATCCAAACTATGTTAGACAGAATATAATAACCAAGGGATCAATTATCGAGACTGAGAAAGGTAAAGCCAAAGTGACTTCCAGACCTGGGCAGCACGGAGTTGTCAATGCGGTTCTCGTGGCCGACTGATGTCAGAAAGGCGACCTTTAGTAATATATCCCGAATATTTTGATTTTAATCTAAAACGTTCCCAGGGCCGTAAGGTCCCACTCAATCAATCTGTAAAGAAACCGACCACTGATGAACTTTTTACCATTAGTAAACCCTTAGTAACCAGCGTTGAAAAGAGTGAAAAATCTTACTCAGGTAATTGGGTCTCCAATTCAGGAAGTCTGAAAGTGAATTATGCTGGAAGTAAGACATCTCTTTTACATAGCATTGGGCAGGGTCTCAAAGACCTCCGAAGAACAGATTAGCCTTACCAAGGTTCGTTCTTTAAACCTATCTTGAATCCGATGATATTAACGCCTCGGTGAAGGATTGGAGTTACAATCAGTAAAGTAAACAGGGGCACGATTCCATCAAGAATCCAGGTCTGCAACCAACCTCCTCCTAGAATCAGTGTCAGGAGTAAGGACATGACAATAAAATCGTACATATCTAATAGAGGATATTTGTCACCTCGATTCAGATTCTGCCTACGTTTAAAGAACGATGCAGTCAAATCCCCAAATAATGCTCCAAAGGCCAAAAGAAAGAAAATTAGAAAGGGCGTATCTCCCCAGAAGGTTTCGCTATTTGTCCCAGCTATACCTTCAATAATAGAGTTTCCAAAATTCAGTTGTAGGTATCCTACAACAATTCCCCCTATGGTTCCTCCTAGAAGACCACTCCAGGTTTTCCCGTTACCTAGAATTCTGTTTCCATCTCCCATTTTTTTACCTTGATCGATTGGAAATCGTCCGCCCGTGACAACAGCAATTGTGTTGGCCAAATATGCGGGCATCATTATCCACAGAACAATGAAAAAGGCCTGAACAATGGAATATTCCTCCAGATTCATTACTTTCCGTCCAGTTCGATTTTCAAGTTTTCGATTACTGTAACCGGTGTTGGATCGACGCCATTCATTTCAGCCAATTTCAGAGATACCAGGTCCCCCAACAGGACACCGCTCATCATCCTGGCCAATAGAGATTCTCCCTCGGCCAAGACCTCAACCACTTCTATGTTCCAAGCAAGATCGAATTCAATTCTTGATTCCCAGGCAACTTTCTTAGTGGCATTGAATCTTTTCCCAACTATTTCAGCTTCTTGATTGTCCCTGATCAGAACTACAGCAAAATCCTCTGGAGGGTTTTCCCATCCTACTATTTCGTTGTGGTTCATTTCAGGAATTTCATGATGGAATGCCAATTGTTTTGCATTCTCCTCTATTTGACATCTCCAGCGATAAGCTACGGGCATCATCACTCCATTCGCATAGATGCATGGAATCCTGCCATTCAACTTCCCAGCTATTTTTTGTGCTCTTTCTTCCCTTATTGGAAGTCTGCGAACCTCTTCTATTTGATTGTCCAGATTTGGTATTCCTAGTTTATAGAGCAGAGGCGTCAAAAGTAGAGGTAAGGCGGCTCTTGGTTGATGTCCCTTTTCTACCTTGGTTATGGAACAATTATTCTCAGAAGCTAATTTCCCAAGTTTGCCTCCTGTTGTTATTACTTCAAGCTTACATCCAAGTTCAATGGCCTTGCTTGCTGCCGATAATGTTTCAGCCGTATTGCCAGAATATGAGATACAGATAACACAATCCTTGCTGTTTGCCCAACTGGGAAGCCCATAGTTTTTCCAGGAAATTACTAGATGATCCTCAGTTTCAGGGTCAACGGATGGAACCTGAGATGAATTACATATCGCGGATGCAATATCACCACTTATTCCAGAACCACCCATTCCAGATACGATAATCCTTCCATAATGCTCTATTCTACTAAGCCCCTTTTCTTTTCTAAACATCTGAGTGAAATTTAGAGTATCATCTTCGACTTTCATATCTGTTATAACAGATGCATATTTGTTGCTTAATAAGCCTAAAGGTCCCAGTTATATCATCGGAAGTCTTTTTATTGCCCAATATGCGTAGGACTATGTTCTGTCAAGGAACATGAGGAATAAAATGGATGAAGTTCGTATGTCTAAGTCTAGCATAAGAGGCGTTACTATCGCTCTCGCAATGGTTGTAATGTTAGTTGCCGGGACCATGGTCACTAATGTTGATGCTG
>Ga0209554_1001719_pt1 | contig 16190 bp, 13 predicted proteins | sample MarorgKNORR_S2LV_5_FD_188221 | JGI IMG/M metagenome (GOLD analysis project Ga0209554, IMG submission 188221) | Marine microbial communities from the Southern Atlantic Ocean, analyzing organic carbon cycling - Bottom_A/KNORR_S2/LV (SPAdes) (version 2) | ecosystem: Environmental > Aquatic > Marine...
TTAATTTTAAAATTTCCATCTCATCAGGCTTATAAAAAAGAAGATTTCTACGTTTCTCCCAGTAATCAAGAGGCATATGATTTTATAAATAGTTGGCCAAAATGGATAAAACGAACTGTTAATATTTTTGGTCCCTCTGGTTCTGGAAAATCTCATTTGGCATCTATATTAAAAAGTAAAACTTCATGTTTACAAATTGAAACCAAAAAATTAAGTGACGAAATTTTTTTTAAGTTTAAAACAAAAGAGACTTTAATAATTGAAAATTTGGATAGAAAGGTTTCAGAAAAATTATTATTCTCACTGTGGAATATTGCTTTGCAAGATAACAAATATCTCTTAATTACTTCAAAAAAACCAATCAATTCAGTTAAATTTAAATTGCGAGATTTAACGTCTAGAGTCACTAGCAGCTTAATTATTGGTATAAATCTTCCTAGTGATGATTTAATTAGTGTAATTCTTGCAAAAAACTTTTCAGATAAACAAATTACGGTTGAGAAAAAACATATTGATTACATTATCAAAAGAATAGATAGATCGTATGAAAAAATATCCCAATTTATTTTAACTTTAGATAAATATTCTTTAAAAAAAGGAAGCCCATTTGCCTTAAAATTGATTAAAGAAGTGTTAAAAATGATATAAATTTTTAAAAAGGAATCACTTTGCATAAATTCAGAACTCACACTTGTTCAGAAATAACTAAGAAAAATTCTGGCACGACGGTTAAACTTTCCGGATGGATTCATAGAAAAAGAGATCATGGCAACCTTCTCTTTTTTGATTTGAGAGATCATTTTGGTTTAACTCAATGCGTAATCGAAAATAGCAATAATTTTTTTAAAATTGTAGAAAAAATAAAACCAGAATCCGTCGTTTGTGTGTCTGGCAAAGTAGTTAATAGGTCTGCCGATACTATAAATAAAGATTTGTTTACTGGCGAGGTAGAAGTAAAAATTTCCTCATTTGAAATTTTGTCTGAATCACTGGATTTGCCCATGCCAGTTTTTGGAGAACAAGATTATCCAGAGGAGACAAGACTAAAATATAGATTTTTGGATTTACGTAGACAAGAAATGCATGAAAATATTGTTCTAAGATCAAAGGTAATTTATTTTATAAGAAATAAAATGATAGCAGATGGTTTTTTAGAATTTCAAACTCCAATCTTAACTGCCTCAAGTCCTGAGGGGGCAAGAGATTTTTTAGTTCCAAGCAGAATGCATCCAGGAAAATTTTATGCTTTACCACAAGCTCCACAACAATTTAAACAAATGGTTATGATTTCGGGTTTTGATAAATATTTTCAAATTGCACCATGTTTTAGAGATGAAGATGGTCGAGCAGACAGAAGTCCCGGAGAACATTATCAACTAGATATGGAAATGTCGTTTGTTGAACAAGATGATGTTTTTAATGCAATGGAACCTATTTTTTTTAAGTTGTTTACTGAATTTGGAAAAGGAAAAACTGTTTCTAAAACTCCATTTAAAAAAATTACTTACAAAAGCTCAATGTTAAAATATGGTACAGACAAGCCCGATTTAAGAAATCCAATCGAAATATTTGATGTTACAGAAGTTATGAAAAGAAATGATGTTAAATTAGATATTTTTAAAAAATTAATTGAAAAAGGTGGAGTCGTTAGAGCTATACCTGCTCCAAACACGTCTTCTAAACCTAGAAGTTTTTTTGATGGATATAATAATTGGGCTAAAGAAGAAGGAGCAAAAGGACTAGGTTATATTGTATTAGAAAAAAATAAAGGTAAATTAATTGGAAAAGGACCTATAGGAAAGTTTTTTTCTGAAAAAGCTATCGCTGAATTGGCAAAAATTTGTAAATTAAAAGAAAAAGATACAGTATTTTTCTCTTCCGATAAAGTAAAAGAAGCGGAAAGAATTTCTGGAATTGTTAGACAAAAATTAGGTAAAGAACTTAATCTTATAAACAATAAAAAGTTTGAATTTTGTTGGATAACTGATTATCCCATGTATCAATATGATGACAAAGAAAAAAAAATTGATTTTAGTCATAACCCTTTTTCAATGCCACAAGTTAGTTTGAAAGATTTTGATAAAGCTGATCCTTTATCAATACTTGCTTATCAATATGACCTGGTATGTAATGGTTATGAAATATCTTCGGGCGCAATAAGGAACCATTTACCTAATTTAATGTATAAAGTTTTTTCTAAAGTTGGTTATTCTAAGGAAGTTGTAAATAAGAAATTTGAAGGAATGATTAAAGCTCTTTCATATGGAGCCCCACCGCACGGCGGAATGGCTCCTGGAATTGACAGAATTGTTATGTTACTAGCTGGTAAAAATAATATACGTGAAGTCACGCTGTTTCCAATGAACCAAAATGCTCAAGATTTGTTAATGGGAGCCCCATCAACGCCAAGCGAACTTCAGCTCAAAGAATTAAATATTAAAGTTTTAGAAAAAAAGAAATAATTTTTACTTATTGCTCTTTAAATTAATTTTTACATTACTGAGATCAACTAGTTTATCTTTATAGTTACTTCTAACAAAACCCTTACTCGTGATATCTTTTACTAATTTTAAAAATGTATCTTCACCATCATCATTAGTTATTTTATAATTCATGGATTTGCTAATCGAAGGAGTATGAGCGAGATCTTCTCTACCTAAATAAGATATGGCTAGTTCTCTAAAAATATAGTCAAGAATTGAAGAAGCATTTAGTATTCTATCATTTCCTTTAATTTCTCCAGATGGTTCAAATTTAGTTTCTATAAAAGCATCTACAAATTCATCCAGGGGAACCCCGTATTGAAGTCCTAAAGAGATAGCTATTGCAAAATTATTCATTAAAGCCTTTACTAGCTCTCCTTCTTTGTTCATATCGATAAAAATTTCACCGACTTTTCCTTCATCATATTCTCCTGTATGTAAGTAAATTTTATGATTTCCTATTGTAACTTTTTGAATGTAGCCTTTTCTTCTATCAGGCATTTTTGATCTATCATTAGTTTTTTTGTTGAATTTTTGTGATTTTAGGTATTTGTTGTCAAATTCATTTGAAATTTGGGATTTATCAGAATTAACAATTTTTTCACTGACTATCGAAGAAATAGCAGCAGTATTTTTGTTCTGTAATTTATCAAAAGCATTATCAAGATTTTTTTTATTATCTGCTATTTTAGTTTTTCTGTTGTTTAGTTTTACATCAATTATTTGAACTTCACCATCGTTACGGTTTTCTAAATCAGAAAGATTTTTTTCATTTAGTTCATCGAGTTTATGGGTAATTTTAAATGCGCATGTATAGAACGTTTCAACTATATATTTTTGCATAATATGAGAATCTCCAAAATTTGATTATTTTTATATATTGTGTACATTTATATGATATATACTAAATATATTTTAAGTCTAATCAATTATTTACAATTTTTAATTGTGTGGATTTTAAACTTGGTTAAAAAATATAACAAAACGAATCAATAATAATTTTGTGATTAATTTTTTAAAGCAAATATTTACTTGGTGGCATAGGCAAACTTTAGGAACTTTCATCTATACTTTGTTCGTAGGAAAATTTGTTGGTGCAGATGAATTTGGAAATAAATATTATTCTAATTCTAAGGGTAAAAGATGGGTAATTTATAAAAACAGTGTTGAGGCGTCAAAAATTCCCCCCGAATGGCATTTATGGATACATTTTTTGACAAAAAATAAACCTTCTGATAATCCAAATAAATTTCCATGGCAAAAAAAACATAGAGAAAATTTAACAGGAACAAAAGAAGCATACAAACCAGAAGGCTCGCTAGCCTCTGGTTCGAGACAAAATATAAAAAAATATGAAACTTGGAAATTTTAAAATTTTTATTTTCGCTTTTGTCTTACTGATTATAAGCACTTTACCTGTTTTTTCTGTAGACGAAATTGAAATAGTGCCTTTAATAAATTTAGAAGATTTATCACCAACTTTTGAAGAAGATAAAGATGAATTGGAAAAAATAAACGAAAAAAATACTAATTTAAATAAAAGCGAAGATATTTTTGAAGAGTCCAAAACTCAAAAAAATGAAAAAGTTTATATTAATTTAACAGCTTTAGATAAAATTACTGCAAAAACAACAGCAATTAGATTAGGTGTCGGCGAAAAAAAATTTTTTGCTTCTTTAGAAATTAAGGCTTTAAAATGTCAACTTTCAGAAAACAATGACTCCATAGATACCGTTGCTTATTTGCAAGTTAAAGACCTATCCGCTAAAGATAACAACCAAGTTTTTTTATTTAATGGATGGACTTTTGTTTCTAGTCCAACTTTGCACTCAATCGATCACCCACTTTATGATTTATGGATTACGAGTTGTGAAAATATCTAATAAAAATTTTCTTTAACTAACCAATTGACATCAAAATCGGAATTAATAAATTTTTTATGACTAAGTATTTTTTTGTGCAAATTAATCGTTGTTGCTATTCCTTCAATTACAAATTCATCTAAAGCTCTTAGCATCCTCTGTATTGATTCAGTTCTGTTCCTTCCCTGACAGATTAATTTACAAATTAAACTGTCATAGTGTGGTGTAATCTTACATCCCTGAAAAATAGCTCCATCTACTCTAGTTCTAAAACCCGAGGGTTGATGACAAACACTGATAGTTCCAGGGCTTGGTTGAAAATTTTTATTTGGATCTTCTGCATTTATTCTACACTCAATAACATGACCCCTAAAGGTTATATCTGACTGCTTTAATGATGTTTTGCCTATAGAAGCAATTTTTATTTGTTCTTTGACAATATCTATACCACCTCTTATTTCAGAAACAGGATGTTCAACTTGAATTCTAGTATTCATTTCTAAGAAAAAAAACTTTCCATTATCATACATAAATTCAACTGTTCCCGCACCTTCGTAATTAAGTTTACTAACCATTTCTAGAGTTTTTTTTAATAAATCTTGTCTTGTGCTTTCGTTCAATACGGGACTTGGAGATTCTTCGATAAGTTTTTGATGTTTTCGTTGTACACTACAGTCCCTTTCGCCCAGGTGTATAGTGTTTTTTTTATCTGATAAAATTTGTACTTCAATATGCCTTGGTTTTTCAAAATATTTTTCTATATATATTTCGTCGTTTAAGAAATATTTTTTTGCCTCCTGTTTGGCTAAGGAAAGAGCGCTATCAAGTTCATTTTTATTTTTAACAAGTTTCATTCCTTTTCCACCACCCCCAGCTGATGCTTTAATCAAGACTGGATATCCAATATTTGAAGAAATTTTTTTTGCTTCTTCCAATGAGTTAATTTTTCCTTCTGATCCTTCAATAATAGGAAGTCCGAGTTTTTTTGCAGTTCTTTTTGCTTCAATTTTATCGCCCATCTTTTTTATAATTTCTGCGCTGGGGCCAATAAACTTTATATTACTTTTTGTAACGATCTCTGCAAAATGATAGTTTTCTGAGAGAAATCCATATCCTGGATGAATGGCATCTGCTCCAGTTATATCAACAGCTGACATAATTGCAGCTATATTCAAGTAACTATTTTGTGGTTTGTGAGAACCTATGCAAATACTTTCTTCTGCCAATCTTACGTGCATTGATTCTGAATCAACATCTGAATGAATAGCAACTGTTGGGATATTTAGTTCTTTACAAGCTCTAATTATACGGACCGCTATTTCACCACGGTTAGCAATCAAAATTTTTTTGAACATTATTTAAGCGAAATAAGCGGTTGACCAAATTCTACGGGCTCACCATCATTTACTAAAACTTTACTTACTACACCATCTAAGGTTGAAGGAACATGATTCATTGTTTTCATTGCTTCAACGATCATAATGGTTTGTCCTTTTTTTACTTTCTGACCAACTTCTACAAACTTTTTTCCTCCTGGTTCTGGAGACAGATATGCAGTTCCTACAATTGGAGATGTTATTTTTAAGCCTAAGTCAACGTTATCCCCGATGTCGGATTGTTTTTTTTTTACTTCAGCAGATATAGTACCCGGGTTATTCATAGATCGAGAAACCTTTACTTTTGTTGTTCCTTCAGCATATTCAATTTCACTAAGGTTAAATTCTTTTAAATAACCCACAAGTTCTTCAATAATTTTTTTATCAATCTTCATTTTATTTATTAATAATTTCTTTCATGGAATCTAATGCCATAATATATCCATTTACACCAAACCCACAAATAATACCTTTTGCAGCCTCGCTTATTAAAGATTTTTTTCTAAATTCTTCACGATTGTAAATATTTGTTATGTGTACCTCTATCGCAGGTAGTTTAATTGCTAAAAGAGCATCTAAAATTGCAACTGAAGTATGTGTATAACCTGCGGCATTGATAATTATACCATCGAAAACATCTTTTGCTTTTTGTATCATTGTAACAATTTCACCTTCAACATTAGATTGTTCAAATTTTATTTCAACGTCAATTGATTCTGCGTGGGATTCACAATTTTTTTTAACTTCTTCAAGAGTGATTTTACCGTACTTTGGTTCTTCTCGCTCACCAAGTAGATTTAAATTAGGACCGTTTATTATTAGTATTTTTTTTGCCATTTAAATAAGTTAAAATAATGTAAATGAATAACTTAAATGTGGCAAAAATACAATTAAATGGGATTCCTTATGAAATAAATGATGGAACCAATTTAAATGAACTATTAAATAAGCTTAAAATACAGAAAAACAAAGTAGCCATAGAAGTAAATGGAGAAATTGTTGAAAAAAATAAATATCCAAATTTAATTTTAAACAAAGATGATAAAGTGGAGATAGTTCAGTTTATTGGAGGAGGATAAGTTTTATGGAAGATATTTTTACTATAGCTAATAAAAATTTTAATTCACGATTAATTGTTGGTACAGGAAAATATAAAAGCTTCGAAGAAACAGCAAATGCTGTCAAAGCAGCTGGAGCGGATATAGTTACAGTCGCGGTCCGAAGAATAAATATTTTAGACAAAGACCAACCATTACTAATGGATTATTTAGATCCAAAATCTATTACCTATCTTCCAAATACTGCCGGATGTTATTCGTCAGAGGAAGCCTTGAGAACACTTAGACTAGCCAGAGAAATGGGAGGCTGGAGATTGGTAAAACTAGAGGTTTTAGGAGACAAAAAAACATTGTACCCAAACATGATTGAAACAATTAAATCGACAGAAGTTTTGGTTAAAGAAGGTTTTGAGGTTATGGTTTATTGTACTGATGATCCAATTATGACAAAAAAACTAGAAGATGTTGGCGCATGTGCAATTATGCCATTAGGAGCTCCTATTGGTTCAGGAATTGGAATACAAAACAAAATAAATATTGCTTTAATAAAAGAACAGTCTTCAGTGCCAGTAATTGTTGATGCTGGAGTGGGGACTGCTTCAGATGCTACCATTGCAATGGAATTAGGATGCGACGGCGTCTTATTAAATACTGCAATTGCAGAGGCAAAAAATCCGGTTTTGATGGCAGAGGCTATGAAACATGCTGTTATAGCGGGAAGAAAAGCTTTTAAAGCCGGAAGAATGCAAAAGAAACAATATGCTAGCGCTTCTTCGCCACAAAATAATTTAATTTAATTTTTCTGAAAATTAATAATTAGCTAATTTTTTATTTTCAAAATTATTTTTTTCTATTTTTGAATGATGTTTAAATTTTTTCCTAGATTTATTACTCACCTTAGAATTTTTATTAAATTTATTATCTATAAAATTCTTTCTATTATAATTATTTTTTAAAGAAATTTTTTCAATATTTTCAATTTTTTTTATAATTTTTTTATTCTTATTTAATAAATCAATTTTATATTCAGGAATTATATGAGTGTTATCTGCTATTATATTAAATTCTAATTTATATTTTTTCTTAAAATGATTTATTTCTTTTCCAAAATTGTTCTCAATATAGGTTTTAACTTTTAAAGGAACATAAATATTTGCAATTTTTGCTTTATTAGAAAATGCCAATTCTTCTCCTTTTTTAACTATTTTTAGAGCAAAAGAATCAAGTGAGAGCGTCATATTCCACTTGACTGAACTTTCTCTTAGTCTCTGTCTTGTCATTTCTAGTAGTCCAAAATTACCTATTCTCCCAAACTGTATTCTGGCTCTATCGTCTTTTAGTTTTCCTCTTAATTTTCTTTCAACAATTTTTTTATTGTGAAAACTAATCATGTCAATAAAATCAATTACAATTAATCCAGAAAGATCTCTTATTTTGATTTGTCTAGATATTTCCTCTGCTGCTTCAAGATTAGTTTTTAAAGCCGTTTTTTCTATATTTGCCTCTTTGATTGATTGTCCTGAGTTTATATCAATCGAAACTAATGCTTCGGTGGGATTGATTACTATATATCCACCAGATTCTAATTTTATAGTCGAATCAAAGATTAGATTTAAATTTTTTTCAATTCCAACGTCATGGAAAAGAGGTATTTTTCCCCTATATTTTTTAACTTTTTTTACATTTTCAGGCGTCAAAAATTTCATAAAACTTTTAGCTTTTTGATACCCTTCATTTCCATCCACAATTACATTATTGGTTTGATTGTCGTACATGTCTCTTATAGCCCTTTTAATAAGATCACCTTCTTCATACACTAAACTAGGCGCTATAGATTTAACCGCTTTTTCTTTGATTTCTTCCCATATGTTAATGGTATTCAATATATCTTTATTAAGTTCATTTTTCGTTTTATTTAAGCCAGCAGTTCTAACTATTAATCCCATGGTTTCGGGAATTTTTATTTCTTGAAGAATATTTCTGATTTTTTTTCTATCATTTGAATTGATTATTTTTCGAGAAATACCACCACCCTTTGGTGTATTAGGCATTAAAACGCTATATTTGCCAGCCAAGGATATAAAAGTTGTTAAAGCAGCACCTTTCTGACCTCTTTCATCTTTCAGTATTTGAACTAAAATAACTTGGTTTGGTTTAATTACTTCCTGTATTTTATATCTTCTAATGCCATATCTTTTTTTTAGTTCGTTAAATTGGTCACTTTTTTCTGGTAGTAAATTTCCATCATTAGTTTTTTCATTAGAGAGATCATTTTCATTTGTATTGCTATTTGCAGAAGTTACACTAGATATTACTTGCTCTTTTTTTTCATTTTCTTCAACATCTTTACTTTTTTCTTTAAGTTCTAATCTTAAATTTTTTTCTTCTTTTTTTAGTTTATTTTTATCATCATAAGGTATTTGATAGTAATCTGATTGAATATCGTTAAATGCTAAAAAGCCATGTTTTTGGCGTCCATAATCGACAAAAGCTGCCTGCAAAGAAGGCTCAATTCTGGTAACTTTTCCTAGATAAATATTATTTTTTAAATAAAGTTTATTTTTGTTCTCGTACTCATATTCTTCAATATGCTTTTCTGATTTAAGCACGACTCTAGTTTCATCTGGATGCGAAGCATCAATATATAAATTTTTTTCCATGAAAACTTATTCCTATTTGTAATGATAGTTTTGTTCATAAATTAGAATTCTGTTACTTGCCGATACGTATGTATATCCTAAATTTCTCAATAAAAATAGGAATTTTTTCTTTTCAATTTACATTTTAATCAATAAATGCCCTAAGAAAGCCAGAATTTAATCATTTCTTCAAACTTGTGCTTATTTATTTTAAAAAAATCATAAAATTAACAATTGTCACTTTTATATTAGGGTTACTTTTCTCAATTTCGACTCTTTGGTATTTTTCACTAGATCTTCCCGATTATAAAATTTTAGCGAACTATAAACCCCCAATATCAAGTAGAGTTCATTCTGGGGAAGGCCAACTAATTGCTGAATACGCACTACAAAAAAGACTGTTTATTCCTTACGATTCTGTTCCTAAAAATATAATTTATTCATTTTTATCAGCTGAAGATAAAAACTTTTTTTCTCACCCAGGAATTGATGCGAAAAGCATTACAAGGGCAATAATCAATAATTTGAAGAATATTTATTCAGAAAAAAGATTGCAGGGGGCGTCAACTATTACACAACAGGTTGCAAAGAACTTTCTATTAACAAGTGAAATTTCTATAAAAAGGAAAATTAAGGAGGCCATATTGGCATTCAGAATTGAAAGAGCATATTCAAAAGAACGAATTATGGAATTATATTTAAATCAAATATATTTAGGAGAAGGAACATATGGAATTGCTGCAGCAAGCTTGGAGTATTTTGATAAAGCTGTTAACGATTTAAATTATGAAGAGGCCGCTCTTCTGGCAGCTCTCCCGAAGGCTCCTAATAAATATAATCCATTTAAATCAATTGAAAGAGCAAAAACTAGAAGAAATTTTGTTTTAAAAAACTTATATGACAATTCATATATAAATTATACTGAATATAAAGATTTAAAAAAAAAAGAAATCAAAACAAAAAAAAGAAAGATTAAGCTTCTTGAAGAGGCTAATTTTTACTCAGAAGAAGTAAGAAGAATAGTCACTGATACTTATGGATATGATGAGCTGTATAAGGGAGGTCTGTCTATAAGAACACCTTTAAATTCCAATTATCAGATCAAGGCTTTAGAGGCTCTTAGAGAAGGGTTGGAGAAGTACGATAAAAGACATGGTTGGCGCGGTCCAATAACAAACTTAAATTCAGTAGACTGGCAAAAAGATATTAAAGAATTTATTTACGATAAAAGTTTACATTGGGAACTTGCAAAAGTAATTGATGTAAATCAACTTTCTTTAAAAATCGAAATTGAAAATAAAGAAGTAGGTTTTATAGATTTTAAAAATATTAAGTGGACTAGAAAAAAAAGCTTTGAAGATCTTTTAAAATTAAACGATATTATTTATGTACAAAAAATAAAAAAGAATAAGTGGAGTTTAAAACAATTACCCAAAATAAACGGTGCAATTGTAGTTATGGATCCATATACCGGAAGAGTGTTAGCTATGGTTGGGGGTTTTAGTTTTAAATTAAGTGAATTTAATAGAGCAACTCAGGCTAAGAGGCAACCTGGTTCTGCATTCAAACCTGTTGTTTATGCTGCGGCGTTAGAAAATGGTTTTAATCCATCAACTTTAATTTTAGATGCACCTTTTGTTATAGATCAAGGAGAAGGATTAAAAACATGGAAACCAGAAAATTATGGAAAAAAGTTTTATGGTCCATCTACCTTAAGAACTGGTTTAGAAAAATCTAGAAATTTAATGACAGTACGTGTCGCACAAAAAGTTGGTTTTGATCAAATCTCTAAGATTACAAAAGATTTTGGAATCTATGACCAAGTACCAGAACTACTATCAGTCTCCTTAGGAGCGGCCGAAACGACTTTGGTAAAACTTACAAATGCTTATTGCACATTTGTTAATGGAGGCAAAAAAGTTACTCCCATATTTATAGATAGAATTCAAGACAGAAGAGGAAAAACAATTTTTAACGCTGATAAAAGAAAATGTATTGGTTGTGAAGAGATTTCATATTTAAAAGACGAAATACCTTTGATTCAGGACGACAGAAAACAAATTATTTCTTCAGAAACTGCTTATCAAATTACTTCAATGTTGGAAGGTGTAATTAAAAGAGGAACAGGAAGAAAACTTAGAGATTTAAACTTATCTTTGGCTGGCAAAACAGGAACAACAAATAAAAATATGGACGCGTGGTTTTTGGGTTTTACATCAAAATTAGTTATAGGAGTATATGTGGGTTTTGATGAACCTAAAACTTTAGGTAAATACGAAACAGGAGCAAAGGTGGCTCTACCAGTTTTTAAAAAATTTGTTGAAAAAGTAATTAGAAAAAAAGACGCACTTCCTTTTAAAGTTCCTAAAGGCATCAATCTAGTGATGGTTGATGTAGAAACTGGATTACAACCAAATGATAATACAAAAAGAGTGATATATGAATCTTTTAAAGAGGAGGACAATTTTATAGTTGGTCTTGAAAATTCATCTGATAAAAATAGATTAGGAACTTATGATTCTAATAATCAGGCAACAATTCTGAGATTTTATTAACTATGGAAGATATAAATATTAAAATTATTAAAATAAAAAAAGTAATAGATAATGTTAGGGGGTATCTTTGAAAAAAATAAGATCAAGGAGAAAATTCAAACATTTAACAAAAAAATAGTACAAGAAAATTTTTGGAAAGAAAAATTATCCGCTCAAAAGATTCTTAAAGAGAAAAAATTCCTTGAAAATATTTTTGATGATTTTAATTCTACTGTAAAAGAGTTAGCAAATTTAGAGCAACTTTTAGAACTTGCTGCAAAAGAAAATGACATTGTGGTAACAAAAGATTGTGAAAAAAATATAAATTTATTACTTAACCAAATAAAAAAAACAGAAGTTTCCTGTTTCCTATCCGAAGAAAATGATCATTTGGATACTTACCTAGAGATTCATGCTGGAGCTGGCGGAACGGAAAGCCAAGATTGGGCTCAGATGTTGAGAAGAATGTATTCTAAATGGATAGAAAAGAAAAAGTCTAAATTTGAAATAATTAACGAACATAGAGGTGATGAAGCTGGAATAAAATCTAGTACTCTTAAAATTACAGGACCTTATATGTATGGATGGTTAAAATCGGAATCAGGTGTTCATAGGTTAGTTAGAATTTCTCCTTTTGACTCTGGGGCTAGAAGACACACCAGCTTCGCAAGTGTTTGGGTTTATCCAGTCGTGGATGATAGTATTAAAATAGATATACAAGAAAAAGATATAAGAGTTGATACATATAGATCTAGTGGTGCTGGAGGACAGCATGTAAATACAACAGATAGTGCTGTTAGAATAACACACTTACCGACAAATATTGTTGTTCAGTGTCAAAATGAAAGATCTCAACACAAAAATAAGGAAACGTGTTTCAATATGCTTAAAGCTCGTTTATATAAATATGAAATACAAAAAAAAGATGAAGCTTCAGAAAATTTAGCTAAATCAAAAACAGATATTGGATGGGGTCACCAGATAAGATCCTACGTTTTGCAACCCTATCAATTGGTTAAGGATTTAAGAAATAATTTAGAAAATACTGACCCAGATAGTGTACTAGATGGTGACATAGATGAATTTTTAGAAGCCGCTCTTTATCAAACAAAAGATTAAGAAATAAATGTGAGTAAATTTTTTTTAAGATTTTTTCTAATAGTTTTAATAGTTGTGGTTTCTGCAACAATTTTTCTTAGTTATTTTGGAATAGAAACAGATAAATTTGATAGTTTAATTAAAAGTAAGGCTAATGAAGTAAATCGATATGTCAAACTAGGATTTCACAAAACTAAAATACATATTAATCCAACCGAATTTAATCTTGTAGTTAAACTACAAAATCCAAAAATTTTAGTTAAAAAAAATGAAATTATTTTATCAAAACTAGATCTATTTTTATCATTAAAATCATTTTTTTCATCTGATTTTTTATTGAAAAAAGCTGAGATCGCTTTTGTTAAAAATGATATAAAAGATTTAACAAAAATCACCAGTATTTTTCTTCCTAATATTGTTAATAAAAAACTTAATAAAGTATTTCATAAAGGATACCTGGAAGGAGAATTCATTATCCCGTTCGAATCTGACGGAAGTATAGGAAAAGATTATGGATTTTTTGGAAAAGTTTCAGATGCTTCAATTAATTTGACAAAAGAATTTTCTATTAAACAATTAACAACAGAAATTAATCATGTAAAAGATGCTGATGCTGATGGGTTTAAAATAACAGTTAAAAAAGGCTCTATTTATAATCTTGAATTAGCAGGTAGCACAATTAATTTAAAACGCAAAAAGAATGAAACAAAAGTAAAAAGTTTGTTAAAAACAAAAGGAAAATTAAATTTTTCTCAAATTAAGAAAATATCAACATTATTCGCTTTAAATACTAGCAATTTAAAAGATGTTAATGGAACTGTGGACCTAAAAACAAACATTAATTTTGATTTAGGTAAACAATTTAAAATAGGCAATTTATCTTATTCAATAGAAGGTTATATTGCTTATTTAGAAATACACACTGAAGAAAGAAGAATAATTAAAGAGTATTTACCCGAGTTTGATCCAAAAATAATTCTTAAAGATGCCAACATTAAACTTATCAATTCCAAGTCAAATAATACAACGGAATTAAATGGTTTTATAAAAGTAAAAGATTATTTTAATAATTTTAAAATAAAAGAAATTTATAATTATAATGAAAAAAGTTTCGATATTAACGGAATTATAGACTTAACAAATTCTAAAGTTAAAGTGTCCAGATTAAATTACAATAAAGATTACGGAAAAAAATCTGAAATAAATTTTGATGTCAATTTTGTTTTGGACAAATATTTTAATATAAATAACTTAAATTTTTTAGCTGATAAAACCAGAATTCATTTATCCAATATAAAACTAAACAAGAATTTTGAAGTAAAAGATTTTAAAAAATTAGAAATAAAGACTTTTGAAAATGAAATTAAAAATAATGATTTTTTAGTTAATAAGTCAGAAAAAGTTACAATTTCTGGTGAGGTTTTTGATGTACAACCTTTGCTCAAATCCCTTTATAAAAAAAGTGATGGAAAGACTTTCAGCAAGAATTTCAATAGCGAAATAAAAATTAATTTTAATAAAGTACTTACTGGTACAAATGACGATGTATTTAACTTTGCCATGATTGCTGCAATTAACAAAGGTTCTTACGATAAATTAAGTTTAAAGGGAAATTTTTCTGAAAATGAAATAATTGAAATGACTATTTATCAAGTTGATAATGATAAAAAAATACTTCAAGTAATTTCAGATAGGGCTAGACCATTTGTAAAGAATTTTGATTTTATAAAAGGTTTTGAAGGTGGAAAATTGGAATATGAGTCAGATATTTCAAAAGAAGTCTCTAATTCAAATTTAATAATTAGAGACTTTAAAGTTTCGAAAGTACCGGCTTTGGCAAAATTGTTAACATTAGCTTCTTTACAAGGTATTGCTGATACACTTAGTGGAGAGGGAATACGTTTTGAATCTTTTGAAATGAAATCAAATTCTAAAGGTAATGTATTAAATATTGACGAAGCTCTAGCAACGGGTCCAGCAATATCAATTTTATTAGATGGATACGTGGATAAAGGAAAAGTTGTCAGTTTACGAGGAACTTTAGTACCAGCGACCAAACTTAACGCAATCATTGCTAAAATACCACTTATTGGAAATATTTTGGTGGGAAAAAAAACTGGGGAAGGCGTAGTTGGTGTAAGCTTTAAGATGAAAGGACCTCCAAAAGATATTAAGACAACAGTCAATCCAATTAAAACTCTAACTCCCAGGTTTATTGTGCGCGCAATAGAAAAAATGAAAAAGAAAAAAAAAGAAGAAGTTAAATAATTTTTACAATTACATGTTGTTTTTTTCCATGAGAAACTTTTAAGTTATTATCCTGATCAAAGTTATTCTGATCAATTATTTTTGCTTCATCAGTTATAATTTCGTTGTTAATTTTTAAACCATTATTTTTAATCATTCTTCTAATTTCACTTTTAGAATTACCAAGCTTTGTTTGGAGCACTAGGTCTAATATATTTACACCGTTTGTAATTATATTTTTTTTTATTTTTACTATAGGAAGGTTTTTTCCAATGGATTTGTCACCGAAAGTTTTTCGAGCTGTTAACTCCGAATCTTTAGCGGCTTTAGATCCGTGCAACATAGCCGTTGCCTCATTGGCAAGTAAAACTTTAAGTTTGTTAATATCCTGATTACCATTTTTTAAATTTTCAATTTGTTCAAGATCTGTATCTGTAAAAAGTTTCAAAAAATTTATTACATCCTTATCGTCTGTATTTCTCCAGAATTGCCAATAATCATATGGTGAAAGCATTTTTTTATTTAACCAAATAGCCCCTTTTTCTGTTTTCCCCATTTTTACTCCTGAAGAAAGTGTTAGCAACGGAGTTGTTAGTCCATAGGCGAGCTTTTTTTCTTTTCTTTTAATTAAATCAGTTCCATTAACTATATTTCCCCACTGATCAGAACCGCCAATTTGCAAAATACATTTGTGTTTTTTGTTAAGTTCATAAAAATCATATGCTTGAAGCATCATATAATTAAACTCCATGTAACTTAACGATTGTTCTCTTTCTAAACGCAGTTTAATACTTTCAAAGGTTAACATTTTATTTATGGTAAAATGTTTACCAATTTCCCTTAAAAAATTTATATAGTTTAATTTACTTAACCAAGAATAATTATTTACAAAA
>Ga0209554_1001720_pt1 | contig 16183 bp, 11 predicted proteins | sample MarorgKNORR_S2LV_5_FD_188221 | JGI IMG/M metagenome (GOLD analysis project Ga0209554, IMG submission 188221) | Marine microbial communities from the Southern Atlantic Ocean, analyzing organic carbon cycling - Bottom_A/KNORR_S2/LV (SPAdes) (version 2) | ecosystem: Environmental > Aquatic > Marine...
GGGTTGTTAAAATACTCAATCCAGCAATGGTGTACCAAAAGTTAGAGAAATTGAATACACCATTTGTTGTATGATATTCAATTGGATCAGCTTCAACATCTAAAGTAGGAAACCAAAAAAAGTATATTTTGACAATCATTATTTGAATAATTTATTAACTCAAAAGAGCAGTTTTATAAAGATTGTACAAAATTAGATGCGGTCTTTTTCCCCGGTGGTGGGACTTCAATACACTGATTTGGATACGTCTGTTACTTATATTTTACGCACAACAGAATATGCCCAATGTTTAGCCAGAGTTAATGGCGAACACATTTACCCGAACATTGACGGGAAAGGAATTGGTGAAATCAAGGAATTCTCTATTCCAAAAAAACTGTATAAATATGGAGTTATTATACTAACCTTTGATATCCTCCATGAACCCGATATCAACTGGCGGAGACAATCCCGTTTAAGTGAAGTGTGGTTAATTAAAAAATAAAATAGCACAATTATAGAAAACATTGATATTTACAACGATTCATAATTACATTATAACTAATTAGTATGGATAATTAATCATAGTGAAAGAAAAAACCATATCATTCAACCCGTTATCGTCATGCGTACTTTCAGTAATTTTTCTTTTTTCATTTATGGTTGCACAACCAGATAATAATACTCAAAGTATCTCATTTTATACTGGAGCAGGAATCCCCATTTTAGGATTAAATGACTGGTATGGATTAACACCTGTATTGGGAATTCAATATGCCTATAAAAGTGATGACAAAACGGATTTAGTATATGAATTCCATTATCAAAAATTCAATCACGGTTCTATCGAAAATCGCAAGTTCCTATGGGTCGTTGATTATAATTATTATTTAAGCAAAGATGCCAGCGCTCAAATGGTTTGGAATGATTTTATTTTTAAAATACGTAAATATGTTAAGGAAAAATCATTCACTTTTTCCGGCAAAACGATTATTCCTTCTTTTTCATACGGGTTTGGTTTTTATAATTATGCACATAAAGTGAAAGGATTAATTTATCCTGGACAGTATATAGAATTGGATGAAACATTTTTAATGGAGCCAGTTATAGACAGGCGTGTTGCATGGGGCGGTAATTTAGGTTTGGGGGGAATTACATCTTTTAATGAATCAATGGACATACGCTTTGAGCTTAATTACCATACAGCCATTGGTTATGTTCGTGCTTTTGAAGATTGGGGCTTATACGAAGTTGTACCTATACAGTTTTTGACATTCGAATTAGGATTTGTATATAATTATTGAATAAACTCAATAATACTAACAGAAGGAGTAAATAATGAAAAAAACGATAACACTAGTACTCACTTTTATGTTTTTACAAAGATCTATGTTTGGTTGGCATGAAAGTTTTTCGAATGAAACCACACCTAACTTGACCGGTACAGTCGTAAGTGACATGACATGGGTCTGGTGGGGCTGGGGCGGTATTGAAGTCACTGGCGGCTCTCTCGTCATGACAATTCCTGCCACAGGGACTGACCCATTTGATATTGACAGCAATTGGCTTCAAATCGATCAAACCACTGACTCTAATGCAGAAATAACACCCACTAATGCTGAAATCTGGATTAAAATGAAATTTGTGAGAGAAGGCGGATCGATCATGGGAGATCAGTTCCATGTAACCGTAGCTGTCGATCCGAATTTTCTTACAAATTACAACGTTTATACTACAGCAATACATATGCAAGGCGGTGTAGGCGGATTCTTTTTCGCAACGAGTCTTTTCAGCGGTCCTGCTCCCAGTGATGCTATAATTTATAATTCATGGTTTTGGAAAAAAATCGTAGTTGTAGATGACACCATTTCTGTATGGGTCTTCGCTGACGGCGATGTTCCTACCGAAGAGCCTCAGCATGTTTTCGCTAATGAAAGTGTTCCCAATCCAGCGGCCACGTTGATCATTGTGGGTGCATTTGATGATGATTCCACTGAATTACATATTTCGGAAGTTTATTATAATGAATCACCTCTGGCAATTGGAGATAATCCATACATTGCAAATGGTTTTGAATTAAGCCAGAATTATCCAAATCCGTTCAACCCTGTTACACATATCAGTTATACTCTTCCTGTTACTTGTCAGGTAAAACTGTCGGTGTTTAATGTGTTGGGTGAAGAAGTTAGCACATTAGTAAACAACGTGGTTACATCTGGTAAACATACAGCAACCTGGAATGCAAGTAATATGCCCTCTGGTGTATATTTCTATAGCATTGAAGCTGGTGGCTTTAAACAAATAAAAAAACTATTACTCATTAAATAGTTGTAATTAGAAAACGTCCCAACATCCGTTGGGGCGTTTTCTTTTTTTATATTTCAACTTATTAAATCAGTGATGAAAAAACTATTTTCTGTTCTTTTATTTGTATTGGCATTATCGCCTAATCTTTTTGGTGGAATTACAGGTAAAATAAATGGCCATGTAACAGATCAAGATGGTCAAGCTTTGCCTGGTACAAATATTATTCTGGAAGGGACTAATCGCGGTGCTGCTGCAGATAAAAATGGCTATTTTATAATCCTAAATATATCCCCAGGATCATACAGCTTAACTGCCCAAATGATTGGTTTTAAGACTGTCATTATTACGGATATTCAAATCAGTCCGGATAGAACATCTATTATTGACTTTTCTCTTACTGAAGAAACGCTGGAAGGAGAAGAAATAATCGTTATGGCGGATAAACCCAAGGTACAGGTTGATCGAACATTTAGTGAATATGTTATTACATCAGAAGATATTCAGAGATCGGTAATGGTCAAAAGTGTTGGGGAAATAATTTCACTACAACCAGGAATGGATATTAATGGCCGAGGCATGATTCGCGGTGGTGACATGAATTCTATTGCAGCCGACGTTATATATTATGTTGATGGTATAAAAATGATTAGCAACGATGGTTTAAGTTTGCACAATTACACGGGCGTCGGTAAATATGATATTGAATCGATATCTATAATTACCGGAGGTTTAAGCGCAGAATATGGAAATGCTCAAGCAGGTGTAGTAAATATTGTCACCAAAGAAGGAGCGGATGCATTTCACGCAAACGTTGAGTATACGAATGAATTACCGGGTAAACGACATTGGGGACCTGCATATGACTTATCGTATGACTTATTAGATAAAATGCAATGGGATAACCCAGAATGGGTCAACGAAAAAGATACTTTAACAGGTGAATTAGCACATGAAAAAGTTCCGAGCTATGTAGATAACTGGGGCTATGCTATACAAAGTAATTTATCCGGCCCAATTACAAATAATATATCATTCTTCCTTGGTGCGCGTTCAAGCAATGCTTCTGTTAATGGCATCGGACCCCTCACTCATTCAGCAGATAATTTTGACGGCACATGGAAGCTTTCATTTTTCCTCCATCCAAAAATTACATTTAAGCTAGGTGGTATGTATTCAACCAGTTGGGGATTTAATTCCGGAGGAGGAACGGGTTCAACTCGTGGTGGTGGTAAAAGCTTCTTTCTACCCATGAATTATGCCGCAGCAGGTAAAACAATCAATCAAGATAAAATAACTTACCTGTCAATAACGCATATGTTGAGCGAAAAAACTTTTTATGAATTGAAAATTGCAAATTCAATCAACAGTCAGACACCCGAAGATACACCTGTATCAACTACTGAAATTCGTACAGACAAAGATGATTGGTTTTATCTACCTCGAGATATCCATGCTTTCAACAAAGGTGAACGTAAACGTTTTAGTGTAAAATTTGATTTTACCTCCCAAATCACTCCAAGCAATTTGATTAAAACTGGAATTGATTACACTGATTACAAAGTATGGGCATTCAACTATAAAGACGTCCTTAATAATAGGTCATTCTCTTATATTGGAAATAATCATAAGTTAGAGTCCCCAATTAATCCAAAACAATTTGCCTGGTACATTCAGGATAAAATGGAATATAAAGGTTTAGTTGTCAATGCCGGTATTCGAATGGATCGCTTTGATCCGAATATTGATTACCCAGTAACAACAGCCATGGGAGCCTCCGATTTCTTTTTTAATACCTTTACACGGTTCAATTATGACTCCCTTGAAGCATTTGGATTGCTGAAAAAAGTAGATCCAATCACTGTTTGGAGTCCTAGGGTCGGTGTTGCACATCCTATAACAGATCGTTCAATGATTCATTTTTTTTACGGACATATTTATCAGTTAGCTAGCTTCTACACGTTATATGGTGAATCGTGGTCTAATGATGGCACGCAAGATAATGATATCAATGACAACGGAATAATTGACCCAACAGAAATATATAACAAAATTCGTTATGGGAATTTTGGTAACCCTCGCCTTCAATATGAAAAAACGATCAGTTTTGAACTCGGTTTTGACTGGAATTTTTACTCTGATTATATATTAGCTTTATCCACTTTCTACAAAAGCTCAAACAATCAAGTCACAAGCCCTGGAGCAGTTCAACTGAATTGGTGGGACCCGGCTAAACAAATGTTTGATTTTCAATTCACCCATATGGCTGGTAATGGTATTCATGAGGATATTCAAGGGTTTGAATTAAGTTTAAGAAGGAATTTTAATAATAATTTTGGATTCAATATTTCATACAATTTACAATGGGCTGTGGAAGGTGAAGCAGGTATTGGAAGTCAATTTTGGATTCCGGATTCTTCATTTATTGTTGATGGGAATTATTGGACACTATATATAAATAATGAAGATGGGACTGAAAGCCCCCGACCATTATTTCCTGCGTTTTTGGTTAATTCGTATGCAACAAAAGCAAATACATTTATTGATTCTTTAAAATCATTGGGTTTAGACGTTCGTCAACTTGACGATACAGGTTTATGGGTGGTGGAATTCTGGGGAGGTACAGAAGAAAAACCAAAAGCAGATTCAGATATTCGAAGTTACGGTAAAGCACAATTATTTCTAGTTACACCATCTAATTTAGGCCCTTGGGGTATTTTTGGAGATATAACAATCAATATGATTTATAAAATGGCGACTGGATCTCCCTTTCCTTATTCGCCGCCAGCAAGACCTTTAGAATGGCGCAATGGCCCTTTATATACTCAAACTGATTTAAGTTTTGAAAAAATATTTATTCAAAAAGGAAATTATCTAGCTACAGTTTTTGTACAAATATCAAATTTATTTAATCAGCGTGATGTACGTGGCGGTGGTTACGAGCCCGAATTCATTCGATGGGGACTAGACAAACCAAGACCGGATAACGAACAATATATTGAATTCGGAGATTTTGATGTATACTCCAGATACCATGGTTCTCCAAGAGAAATTAAAATTGGTATTCGATCGTCATTTTAGATCCAGATATTCAACTAATGAATAGCAAATTATTATATGTCTCATTTTTATCATTCTTTATGATTGGACCCATTACAAAGCTAACAGCCCAAGCCGATCCTGTAACCGGATTTACTCCCAGATTATCTACACGAGCAAAACTTTGGGATACATTTCGAAATAATGGACTTCAGGGTGGAGGAAATACCCCAAGATATCATAGCCACGATCAAACTGCATTAGAATACCCTGGAAACGCAGGGCGAGGTGAAGACTTTATGAAATACTGGCTCGATGTTGAAGCCTACATTAATGGTGACCCTAACCTGATTGATGTGTCTCGTGTTTGCAATCCACAAAATGCCCGTGGAGTTGGTCTTTGGATTCTGTCTGTAGCAGATAATGATACTATGGTATCTTATTCTGGTCCTAGAGATGTTACCTACGATGTGGATGCCAATCGATACACCATGAGCGGATCAGTCGAAGAAGGTTTAGGTAACGCAATATGGCCGAATATTGAACGATCTAATTATTCACCTGATCACAATACTATTCAAGGAAATGAGCCCATTGAGATCCACAATTTTACTTATGGTAAGTATATCCCAAATGATGAATTTCCCGAAGAAATTATATTAAGTGAATGGGAAAATAAAATGGGGTTAACGGTCACTCGAAAAGCCTATGCTTGGAGTTATCAGGAATATGACGACTTTATGATTCATGAAATAATATATGAAAATACAGGTTCGAAAAACTTAACAGATACTTATTTTACCTTTATGAACAGTTTTAGTGTCTCAAGTGCCGGACATCAATGGTTGAAAGGAAATGGAATGTCTTGGACTGATTGGAGATATAATAGAGAACCTGCCCAAGACGATAAAATGTTTTTTACTCAAGCACCAAATTATGAGGCTGATAACCCTGATAGTACCGCTGTGTATAGAGATCTAATTTTTTGCTATCAACGAGATGATGATTATGTTGGCACAACCTACGATGATACAGGTCAACCTTTTGTTACCGATGACGCAGATCTTAACAATTACAATTCCTATCAAGGTCAGTCTGAAAGCCAATTAATGGGTTATCCATATATTGGCTTTGGCCCATTGGATTTATATCCACCTTTCGTAAATGATCCTGATGAGAGTTACGTTAGTCCGGAATCATCAAACCAGCCCTATGCCTATAAATGGTGGAAAAGTGGTAACAGCGGTCAAGGTGATTATGAAGAACCCAATCAAAATAGACATCTCGATACAGAAATGTATAAAATGGTGATTGATATATCTAATGGTGCAATCGCTGATAATCCTAATTCACCATCGTTGGTTACTCATGCGCTTGTTTTTGGTCCTTACTCTCTAGCCCCCGGCGAAAAGGCAAAGATTGTCATAGCATTTGTAGCAGGTTCAGCCGCTGACTGGCAAGATAAAGACGAGATTACCTGGTCTAAAGAACCCACTGCAAAGTTTGAATTGAAACAAGGTGAGTTTTCTATCTTCAGAAATTTTAGAAAAGCACAATTTATGTACGATATGGGTTTTGATGTACCCGATCCGCCTCCGGATGTTGCCGTTAATTTTAAAAACAGTGAAGCTGGGCATGTGATCATTTCCTGGGATGCTCAAGCAGATACGGCGCGAGATCCTGACTATACTGGAGAGGAAGCATATGATGTTGAAGGATATCGCGTTTATCGTTCATGGCCCCCCTCTTTTGATTGGCATTATGGACCATGGGAATTAGTTCAAGACATTCCTTTAAAAGATGAAAACTATTTTGATTATTCCACGGGGAAATACACATTTGTTGATGAAGAATCATTTGCCGGGTATAATTATTATTATAGTATCCGAACCTATGATACAGGCCACGATTCCTGGGTGGATAAATATGGTAATGACCATGGATCTGTTTTATCCTTGGAAAGTGGTTATACTTCTCCCGAACAGAAGAATATGGTTGCTGAAACACCTTTCCAGCCATCATCACCTCTTTATGATCAAATGACAGAACAAATAAGAGTTGTCCCTAATCCGTATAGATTGGATTTTAAAGATCCTGCCCATATGTATCCCGATGTGGCTGATCCATATAAAATTCGATTCATCAATTTACCTAAACATTGCAGAGTAATGATTTACTCCGCTTCTGGCGACCTTGTATATGAAAAAGAACATATTAAACATACGGCGGCAGAAACCTCTTGGAGACAAAATACTATTTCTTTTTCTGGGAGAGTGGTCAGCGGAATATATTTCTGGGTAGTTGAATCTCTAGATCCAGCCAGTATGGGTAAAGTTCAAAAAGGTACGTTAGCAATTGTTAAATAAATTAACTAAATGATAGTTTAAAATGAAAAATAAATCTTACACCAAATTAATTATTTTTGTTTTGTATGTATGTACTTCTTTATTTGCAGAAAATGAATTTAAACGATTAGGTAAATCCGGTTTTTCATTTTTAAAGATTAGCCCATCTGCCCGAGCAGCTGGAATGGGAGATGCATTTACAGCCGTTGCAAATGATGTTACAACTATTTTCTTCAACCCGGCAGGACTTACAAATATCAACAATTTTGATTTCAGTTTTAATCATACGAATTGGATTGTGAACTCAAGTTTGATATCTGGAGTGATTGGATTTCCGTTTGGCCAAAGAGGTGCTTTGGGTATAAGTGTAATCAGTTTTGCTACCGAAGAATTCGAAGAAACAACAATATTTGAGCCTGAAGGAACAGGGAGGATGATAAAAGCCGGAGATATTGCAATCGCCCTTGCTTATGCATTAAAATTAACTGACCGGTTATCGTTTGGTTTAAAGGGACAATATCTTGAAGAGTTTATTGATGATGATAAAGCAAAGGGATTCGCATTTGACTTTTCTACATTTTATATGTCTGGTTTTAGGGATTTAACCATTGCCATGGTAATGAAAAATTTTGGTCCAGACGCCAAGTTTTTAACAAAAAAATTCAAACTTCCTCTTTATTTCAATGTTAATACAGCAATGAGTTTACTGGGTAAGCAAGGTGGTCCTATCCAACTCCTATTATCAGTAGAGAGTGCATTTGCAACTGATTATCGTGATCGATATCACGTGGGATCTGAACTTTGGATTGCTGATATGCTTGCATTAAGAGGCGGATACAAATTTTTCTATGATACTGAAGATTGGACAATTGGGGCAGGTTTAAAACTTAAAATAGGTGCAAGACGTATTTTAATTGATATTGCATATTCTAATTTTGAAGAATTCTTTGATCCCCCATTACGTATTTCAATCGGTGGTTCATTTTAATTTAGTATACGCATTTATAAAAATTCCGATATGGTGTACATTTTTGGTCTCCCAATTGATATAATATTGGAAATATCTTACTAAATTTAATAAATCTGGAAATATTATTTGACATTACACTGGCTTGATTTAACTGTTTTAATTGGATATTTAGCTCTAGTCGCAGGTATGGGCTATTATTTTTCGAAGAAAAATGTTACGACTGAAGAGTATTTCGTAGGTGGGAGGTCATTTTCTGGTTGGGTTATTGGATTAAGTCTTGTTGGAACATCCATTAGTTCTGTTACTTTTCTATCTTTCCCTGCCGACGCTTATAAAACAACTTGGATTCGATTTATTACAACATGGTCTATGCCTCTAGGTGTTTTAATTGCAGCATATATGTTTCTCCCTTTTTTCAGGCGTAACAATGTCACATCAGCTTATGAATTCTTAGAACATAGATTCGGGCCATCCGTACGTGTTTATGGAGGTGTTACCTTTATATTTGCACAATTGGTCCGAATTAGTATTATTCTCTATCTCGTTTCTTTACTCCTCCATCAAATAACAGGATTCTCCTTCGTCACTTGTGTTTTAATTAGCGGCATTTTCGTGGCTTTTTATACTGTGATTGGTGGGATCAATGCTGTGATTTGGACAGATGTAATTCAAACAGTTGTTCTCGTATTAGGCGGTTTATTAACCCTTGGTGTTATCATCAATCATTTGCCCGGAGGATTAGGTCAAATATTTTCAGTGGCTATCGATGATGGAAAATTGTCCTTATCTGAAATGACAAGTTCAGGATTTAGATCCATCGGATGGAGATTATCCTTAACCCAAAAAACAGGAACAATGCTTTTTTTAGTTGGGCTTACAAGTTGGTTGACTGAGTACAGTGCAAACCAAAATATAATTCAACGATATGCTGCGGCAAAAAGTACTTTTGAAGCCCGTAAAGCTATGCTTGTATGTGTGGTATCTAGTTTACCCATTTGGGCATTTTATATGTTCATTGGCACATCTTTGTATGTATTCTTTCAAGCTTTTCCAACAACCGAAGCAACCGAAATGCTAAATAGTGTTCAGAAAGCTGAACAAATTTTCCCATACTTTATTCTTAATTTTCTACCACCAGGATTTACTGGTTTAGTAATTGCAGCTGCATTGGCTGCTGCCATGTCTTCTTTAGATTCAAGTATAAATGCTATATCTACTGTAGGTGTGGTAGATATTTATAGAAGACATTTAAATAAAGATCAATCAGATAAATATTATTTAAGTAGTGGCTTGGATGATTGCCGGTGGGACAGCTGTATTTATGATGGTAGGTGCTTTAATACTAAATGCTACGGAATCAAAAACATTACAAGATACTGCTACAATTCTCGCATCCATTACAGGCGGCGGATTGCTTGGCTTATATTTATTAGGGTTTTTTACAAAGTATGGAAACGCAAAGTCTGTTTGGATAGGTCTCATTGCAACATCATTATTTACAACATGGACAATCCTTTCAAGTCGCGGTTTAGTGCCCGATTGGTTGCATGTTCCGTTTGATTTGTATTATACAGGTCTCATTGGGAATATTATTATGTTTGCAATAGCCATTATGGCGGCCATTCTTCTCATGGAGAAAAAAACTGAAAATTTTGATAATATAAATTGATTAAATATTTTTTAGTTCTCATATTGTAAAAGAGATACGATTGAAAAACTATTATAAACACTTACTCTTTTTTATTTTAATACTGTACGGATCAAATTATTCTTTGAACCTTTTGAATCCGAAAACCTCAATTGATATACAAGGACACCGCGGAGCACGTGGTCTTGCTCCAGAAAACACACTGGCTGGTTTCCGTACTGCTATAAATTTAGGTGTTACAACTATAGAATTAGATATTGGCGTTACAAAAGATGGTATCCCCATTATATTTCATGACACGGCAATAAATCCACAGTTATGTTTACAACTAGATGGGCAACCTATTTTTCTTGACTCATTAGGTCATGGCCCATTCATTAAGGATCTTACATTAGCTGAAATAAAATCATTTGATTGCGGGACATTAAATCCAGATTTATCTAGATTTCCTGAACCTCCAAGGGTGAACATTCCTGGTGAGAAAATTCCTACTTTACAGGAACTCTTCGATTTATTGATTGAATATCCAGAAAAAGATATTTGGTGTAATATAGAATTAAAAACAAATCCTAATAACCTTTCTACACACTCAATTACTGAATTTGCAGATGCTGTTTTGAAAGTTATAGATATTAATAACCGATCATCTCACGTAAATATTCAATCATTCCAATGGGATATTTTAGATTATGTTCGGAAACAAAATCCCAGCATCCTTTTAGCAGGTCTCATGGGATCGTCTTCATATAAATCTGTAAATGAATCAACGCCATCCCCTTGGTTAAATGGAATTCATTTTGAACACGTTGGTGGCACATCTTTAGCTGTCCTAGAAGAAGCAAAGCAATATATAGATATTTTTTCCCCTTCTTGGAGATTAATTATGCCATCTGATTCAAGATTTTTAGGGAGCACTGTATACGAAATACAATCTGCCGGGTTTAAAGTAATACCATGGACAATTAATAAAACACAAACGATGAAAAAATTAATAAATGAGGGCGTTGATGGTATAATTACTGATTATCCTGACAGTCTCATATTCATTTTGAATAAACAGAACATTTCTGTAAAATGAAAAAAATGTTGATAAACTTTTTCGGCATACTAATTATTCTCGGCATTTCAACAATCACAACTGTAGATCGAACTCATGTTCACGAAACAGCATATTACCAAAAAGCTATCTCTGATCTCGAGAACATTCGTTTTATAAAAACTGGTGGTAATGGGCTTTATTTCAAAACCGGATGGGCAAAAACAAATATGACTCCCTCCTACCCTGTTCCCTTATCTGGTTACGGCAGTAGAAAAGGAGCTCTTTCCACTGGTGTTCACGATTCTCTTTGGGTTCGAGGATTTGTATTTGATAATGGAATAACAAAATCTGCTCTTATTACCCTGGATGCTCTGCTAGTACCACCAGCTGTTACAATTGAACTAAAAGATAGAGTAGAGAAAATTGGATATAGCATAAATAACATTTTTTTATCAGCTACACATACGCATTGTTCCGTGGGTTCATGGGCAGATAGTTGGATTGGAAATAAATTTGCTGGAGATTTTGATCCAAACGTTATAGATGATTTAACAGACACTATAATTAAGACAATTCAAATGGCTGAATTGAATATAGAGAAAGCACAGATTGGATTTAATAAATATGATGCTAATGAATTTGTCACGAACAGACTTGTAGGGGAAAAAGGGATTATTGATCCCTGGTTGCGAGTAGTCAAACTTCAAAAAGAATCTGGTAAAATTGCATTTATTACAACTTTTGCAGCTCACGCCACTTGTTTATCTGGAGATGAAATGCGATTTTCAAGAGATTACCCCGGTGCTTTAGTGGATTCGCTTGAATCGTTACCTAATGTAGACTTTGCGGCTTTTTGTGCCGGTGGTGTAGGCAGTCATCGCCCTGAAAGTGGCGGAAATGGCCAATATGATCGTATTGCTTGGCTTGCGAGTAATTTAAAAAATATGATTAAGGAAGATTATTTAGATATTACCGTAAAAACTGAATCAAATATCAAAACAATTCAATTCAATTTCTCTCTTCGTGATCCCCATTGGAGAATAGGTACGAATTGGAGATTCCGACCATGGGTATTTAATCTCTTATCTGAACAATCGCCTCAATATATTTCTATTTTAAAAATTGGAAATATTGTTTTCGCCGGTACACCCTGTGATTTTTCGGGTGAGTTAATTCCCGAAATCGAGTCCGTTACGGAACCCCTTGGAATTCATTTTATCGCTACCAGCTTCAATGGCGGTTATATAGGATACATTACTAAAGATAAATGGTATGATTTACATGAATACGAAACATTTATCATGAATTGGTTTGGTCCTTATAATGGTGCTTACTTTGTCGAACTTATTCAGAGATTAATACTGACAATTTCATGAAAATTCTATCAATTATATTCATTTTATTATGGCTGTTATTTACAACTCTTTTCGCTCAAGCAGATATGATAGATGGGTACGCTCCCCGGAATCTGACTCGAGGGAAAATGTGGTCTACATACCGCAATAATGGTATGGACGGCGGTGGGAACAGAGGAGAATCAAATAGTCATAGCCAAGAGAGTTTAACCTATCCGGGTAATATGTCGAGAGTTGGTCCGGACTTTGTAGAATATTTTCTTGATATTGAAGCCTATATTAATAATGATCCGAATGTTCTAGAAATGCCTCGAGCAACAATTCCCCAAAGTTCCAGAGGGCAAGGTGTTTGGATACTCGCTGTTGACGATATGGGCGATACACTGGTTTCATATTCCGGACCAAGAAATGTGACAATTGATGTGGACCCTGAACCATATGATATTCGTAATGCGCCTGAATCCGTTTTAGGGGATTCGTCATACCCAAATATTGAACGAAGTAATTATTCACCATATCATTATAGTATCCAAAGCAGCGAACCTGTCGAAATTCACAATTATCGATATAATAAATATTCTGCAAATGACGACACGCCTGAAGAAATAATCATTAGTCAATGGACAACTAAAACCGGGATTCAAGTCACCCGCAAAGCATACGCCTGGGGTTATCCTGATTTTGATGATTTTATCATTCAAGAACTTATCTTTGAAAATACCGGCACTAAAATTTTAGACCCTGCATATTTTTCACTCATGAATGCCTTCAGCCTAAATTCAATGGGTCATCAATGGGCTGAAGGACATGGTATGAACTGGAGTGACTGGAGGCACAACAGAGAACAAACTCATGACGACATGTTTTTCTATACAAAAGCAGATACATTCACAGCTGATGAATCAGAATTCACGGATAATTATACTGATAAGATTATGTTTTATCAGCGGGATGATGTTTGGGTGGGGACCAACTGGAATGATACGGGTCAACCATACAATCTTGAAGTTGCAAATCGACAAACATCTGCATCAAGTGGTGGTTATCATGGTCAAGTACATAATCAATTATTAGCATATCAATATATTGGCATGGGGATATTAGATTATACACCTGATGGGGATTTTGTCCATCCTTCCTCTAACGCACAGCCTGTATATGCGAAATGGTGGCATAATGGAAATATTAATCAATTCGATTATGAAGACCCTAACTCATTAGAACATACAGATACTGAAATGTTTAATATGGTTATAGGACACGATGAAAATGATATTACACGAACACCTCCGGATAATCCCGATTTAAAAATGCATGCACTTGTTTTTGGTCCGTACAGATTAGGGCCCGGTCAAAAAGCGAAACTTGTTATAGCATTTGTAGGCGGATCTGCTCCCGATTGGTTGGGGGAAGATGAAATAACTTGGTCATTAAAACCAGAAGCTAATCTTGAAATAAAACTGGGAGAACGATCATTATTTAGAAATTTTGAACAAGCCAAATTTGCTTATGAAAATAATTATGATATTCCCGATCCTCCACCGGATGTGGATATTTGGTTTAGCAATACCCGATTAGGACAAGTTCTCGTCAATTGGACAAATAAAGCTGAAGATGCTATGGATCCGGACTATGAAGGCGATGAAGCAAAAGATGTTCGCGGTTATCGAATTTACAAATCATGGCCAGCATCTCATTACTGGCACTATGGTCCATGGGAGTTTGCAATAGAAATTCCCATTGGAGATTCTACATACTATAATAAAAATACAGGTATTTATTCCTATACTGATTCAAATTCATTTTCTGGATATAACTACTACTATAGCGTTCATACGTATGATTCCGGACACGATCATTGGTATGATATAAATGGAATTGATATAGGACCTATTCTATCGTTAGAAAGTGGAAGTTCATCTCCAGAACAAAAAAATGTTATTGCAGTTACACCGTTTCAATCATCAAACGCCCAATATGATAGCATGTCGGTTCCAATAAAAGTGGTACCAAATCCATATCGTTTAGACTACAACGATCCTGCTCATATGTATCCCGATGCATCAGATCCGTATAAACTTCGTTTTATAAACTTACCAAAAAATTGTATCATTCGGATTTATTCAGCATCAGGTGATCTCATTTTTGAGAAAAAACATTTGAATGCTTTATCTGCAGAAGAATCATGGCGACAGGAAACCATCTCATTTTCCGGACGAATTGTGAGTGGTATTTACTTTTGGGTTGTTGAATCTCTCGATCCGGCAAGCTATGGAAAAGTACAAAAAGGAACTTTAGCGATTGTTAAATAATTTTATTCATAAAAAATTAAATCATTTTCCCTTGATCCAAAAATCGACTGCTTAAACATAAATACCAAGCACAATTTAAATATACAACTACCTTTTGAGTTGCCACAATTAAAGGTCCTCGCACATCCATAAACCCTTGTGAAATATGATATCCAACAAGAATGGCCATCATTAAGCTTAAAATTACAAAATGCTGGTTTCTTTCTTTTGAACGAAAATCATAGATAAAAATAAGTACAGCTATAATTAATAAGGCTACCAACCAAACCCACACGCCTAACATATGAAGATCGTGGAGCACATTGTCTGGTGCTAAAGCGATAATAATCATTCCAAATCCGGAAATTATTCCTGTAAGTGTTATTAAATAACCCCAAACAGATTTAAATAAACGAAATGTAGAAGAATGCAGTAAAACAATAGAGGTACCAAACAGCCCAAGAGATGTATTGAATAGTGGGCTTGATATTTTATTTTCAACACCGTTACGGGCAAATGTTCTGCCCAAATCACTTAAGAAATTTTCCCAAAATGTGTAACCGATTGCATCATGATTCCAAATTGTTCCACCGCCATAAAAAAACATAGCAATTATTGGGATTATAATAAATTGAATTGATCCAATCATTCCACTATATCCCGAAATCTTCATATGGTTATTACTATTCATTGTTTAGACTCCTCAATAATTCCACAATACGATTATATACAATTGGACCTGTTTCAGGCCCCAGTGAATTTTCTTCACCATAGGGTGAATCATTATCATTATACAAGTAAGGCGGTTTTTCATCCCATTCACTTTTGGGAATGATATAGCAAATTTCATCATTGGCCAACCCAAATACAAATTTAAATTTTCCCTGCATAAATGACCGTAAAGGTGGAACTTCAAGAGGAGAAATTACAAAATCCTGGCCAGGAGGTGATACCACCCCACCATTCACAATTTCTGGATAAATTTCTCCGGGTACTGTTATAAAGCTTGCTGGACCAATTTCAAATACGGACACTTCAGTTCGAACATTCATCCAACCCATTGTGCCGTGATTAATAACGCCCAACGCAAACCCAAGCTTAAAATTATTATTATCCAAGGGAATAGAAATTGTTTTTGCAATCAAATTGATATTTGCTTTTTCAATTTCGACTACCTTATCACTCTTTAACGCATTTAAAATCAATAAACCTA
>Ga0209554_1001721_pt1 | contig 16182 bp, 44 predicted proteins | sample MarorgKNORR_S2LV_5_FD_188221 | JGI IMG/M metagenome (GOLD analysis project Ga0209554, IMG submission 188221) | Marine microbial communities from the Southern Atlantic Ocean, analyzing organic carbon cycling - Bottom_A/KNORR_S2/LV (SPAdes) (version 2) | ecosystem: Environmental > Aquatic > Marine...
GAAAGTTTTATAATCGTGTTTGTATTGATTACGGTACCTAGGTGATCAAACCTTGCCCAATATCTGAATACAAATTCCTTACCAGTGGAATTTCTATTTATGGCACTACCTAACATATGAGTCACGTTTGACTCAATGGTATGTATGTTTCCCATTCTAAATATCAACAGGCGCTCACATATATAGTATTCTATTTTATCTGCGTAACATACATTTATATTAAAGTATGTATACCTACTAACATGAAACAAACATTTCAAACAGAAATTGAGCAAGAAGTTAGTCTTGACAGAAGTATCGGTAATTTATTTACTGAATTTCTAGAGAGTAAAAACAGACTTGCAGAGTTTGATAACTTTTCTCGAAGAACACTCGTGGTTTTAGATGGCGAAGTTCTTAGAAGTAAAGAACATGGATTTCCAGCAAAAGTTATGGAAGTGCTAAAATTAGTAGTCAAACCAACTCAAGAAATTAGATTCCAACCAATTCTAGCCGGTGGATAATTTTTCAAACTAATTTCTTTTATTATTTTTATTAAATGAGTTATAAGATTAGATATGAAACACATTATTGTGAAGTAATTCAAGAGTTTATTATGCAATGGGATGATATTCATTGCTTCCACTGTGATGAGAGGCGAATTTATAATAAAAGATAAATATATATATACCATGTTATCTAGATAATGTATGTCTAGAATGATTAACTTTGGTAATGGTCTCCAAAAGAAGTACAATGGTGTAGCAGTAAATAATACCATGACAGATTCTGAGAGAAAAAATCAAAAGAAAGATCATGAAGCACTTTCAAAAGCAAGTGCAATGAAGAGAAAAGCCAGAGAAGAAAGACAAGAAGCAAGAATGGCAAGAAATATCAGTCCAGAAAAAGAAATGAAAATACTTGAAGAAAATCCAATGAAAGATATTGATGTTAAAGAAATTCAAAAAGAAGCAAAAAGTAAAACAAATGTACTAGCAAGAGAACATGGTCTAGCAGAACCAAATAACCCAGAAGCACTTGCTCATGATAGACTTCACTGTATGATGTGTGACCGCAGATTAGATAGTCCTTACAAAGGTCTATTTGGAGAAAATAGTATATTTGATGAAGAAGATGTAAGAATTATGTGTTGTTGGTGTTTCGGTAAAATGTCTGATAGTGAGATTAAATCCAAAGTAAGTGTAAGTGAAGCAGATGCAGATATACGACTTAGAGTTTATAATCCAGAAGAGAGCACAAAAGCCGAAGTTGATAGCCTCATTGAGTCTAAAATGATTCAGATGAAAGGTAAATTAAGAAGATGGAAACAAGATACAGCACTCGTTGGAAAAGTAAAACATGATTACTTACTTGAAGGCGATCAGTTTGAAAATCAAGTCCTTTATAGAGCAAAAACAAGATACACAGCATGTACTCTATGAGTTACCTGCCAAAGTCTAAATCAGATGTCCACATAACACCTGATAGAGTCTGGGAAATAATCGATCTAGTTTGGGATATTAATAAAGTTGACATGTTTGATCCATGCCCTCTAAATCCAAAATTTAATGGTTTGACAGTGAAATGGAAAGATCTCAATTATGTGAATCCACCATATCCTCTCACAACTGAATTCGTAATAAAGGCATTCATGGAACTTGTATTTCATGGACATGAGACTATAATGTTATTACCAGCTAAGACTGATCAGACATTCTTCCATATGTTACAAGGTCTTGATATAGTATGGATTAAAGGTAGACTTCACTTTAAAAATGATGAGTGGAGTGCTCCTCAGGCTCACTTCCTAGTCAAAATAAAGTAACGTTGTAACGTTACTTTAACGTTAGTTTAACGTAGCTAACGTTACTTTTTCTAGGACTATATTATAATATAATAAATTAAACACACACACTTTCCTAGGACTACATTAGTTTTATATACTGTTTGTTATAACATGATGTATAATGGGAAGGTTTCACAGTGAGCACGGTGTTGAAAGTGAAGAGTTCCACGATGCAATGAGGGAGGCAGGGCCTGTAGAATGCATATCATGTAAGACTAGATTCTTTGAGGGCATGAAAGGTCAGGCACTTGAGGTATGTAAAGAGTGTTTGGAATATATTTGTATAGAACATAGATACAGACACCCAAACTGTGAAAGTGGGCGATAAACTTATATTACTACTATTATCTAGATAATACATGATAGAAACATGTAATTTGTGTGGTTGGAGTGTAGAACTATCCGATGTACTTGTGGAAGCAAGAAAAATCAGACATGAAGTATTCCACGGCACAGCCAGAATTCAAAAGCGTAATACAACTCAGGGAGTAGTTGAGTGGATATGAAACAGTTAATGGTATCTACCAGAGGAACATATGATCTATACACAGGGCGGAAAATAAAGAGTAAGAAGCAATTCATAACACCTATTAAAAAATATAATGCCATATCAAAAGCTAAAGAGATAACAATTTTCGTACATGGAATGAGAAATAGTACAATCGGCGCTAAAATGGGTACCAATGCACTAAGATTAAGGCTACGAAGACTTGGATATAAAGGTGAAATAATAGGTTTTAGTTATGATAGTAATATAAGAGGAGCACACCTAGAGAAGAATTATCATAAAGTACTCAAAACTGCTAAGAAGATAGCAGAGGAGAATGGTAGAGAATTAGCCAAATTAGTAGATGATATTTATCATAGAAATTACATGATAAAAATTAAACTTGTTGGACATAGCCTAGGTTGTGATGTGATTAAAAGTGCGTTTAATAACATTGATAGAATTGATAGTGTACATCTATTTGGAAGTCCTATAGAAGTAAAAGATTTAGAATACAACTTTACTGGTACATTCAAAGTAATAAATTATTTCAATCCTAAAGACGATGTTATACGGGAAGGAGTTGAGAAGTGTGATTTGGATAAACCTAGTTGTCTACATAGAATAAATTCAAGACATATAATATCAAAGAGATTGTATGCCAAAAATCATGGATTTAAAGCACAGATGAAAGCCCTAAGGAGTTTCCCATGAGTTTTCACTATTGTAGAAGATGTGTTGGAATGAGGCAGAGGATAAATGGACACTGTGATATATGTGGAGGAGAACTATGAAAGACTTTAACATTAATAGTTATTCATATGAATCAGGAGTGATTGCAATGTTATCACTTATACTGAAATATGATATATCGAAGCAGGATTTGGAAGATACACTACATGATCATGTGGAGAGGTTCAAAACAAGATATGGAATAGAACATTATGATGTACTTGAGGCGTGCCTAGATGGTTGAGTTTATGAATCAAAATACTACATGTATAGCTTGTATGAAAGGAAGGGATAGAGAACATGGTAGTATAAAGATAAACGGTAAGTATAATAGAGTTGTAGTACCACTGATAAAACACCATGTGAGATATGATCCAGAACTTGTGGCATATGTTCATTTTGCATGTCACAGAATAATACATAATCCTGACGATGATAGATATAAACACCTAATACAATTTCAAGATGGTGAGAGTAGAGAGTACTATGACAACAAAAAGTAAATGTGTGTTAAGATTTAGTGACAGCTAATACATAACAATGAAGTTATATACTAGGGTATAACATAATATCTCATGGGAACCAAGTTTGTAATAGATCATAAAGAAATTGATATTCCAAGAGGGATCAATATTCCTAAGGAAGGAGAAATCATACTCCTGAAGAGAAAAAGTGGTAGTATTACATATCTGGTAGATTCTGTATCTCATAGTGTGGATTTTACTACTAATATAGCACTATCGAAAACACTTATCAATCTAACGGAAATAGATGATTAGTAATGGGCTTGACAGGAGCCCTTAAAGAGATATCAACACAAAAATGCGGTCACTGTAGAACAGAGTACGGTAGACATAGTAAGAAGCAATTTATGAAATGTCTCTATACTGCAAATTGGAATCTATATAGTATATCACAAGAATATAACAGGATGCTTGAGGAATTAAAGATAAATAAAGGGAATGATGTTAAGGAAGAGAATGAAACAATCAATAAAACAAGATAGACTTAAACTGATAAGGTTTGGCAAGATAGAGTATGGTTGTCTGGAGAAATAAATTGAGAAGAAGATTATATAGAGATAAAAGTAATTATCTTGCCCGCGTTGGATGTTGGAATTGTGATGCGATTTATGAGTTATCCATAAAGAAAGGTAAGAATCTCCCTGAATACCTAATTGAGGAGGAGCCACCATGCAAGAGGTGTGGTTGTGATAGTCTAAAACCATTTATGGAATGGACAACTGAGAAAGATATAATGAAAGATCTAGTACTTCATCATAGAATAGAGCAACTATCTAAGGATGATGAAAACGATGGTATGAAATATGCACACTATAAATGATGAAACTTGTGATAGATGTGGTGAGGGAATGATTAATATTACTCCATGCCACCTGATATGTGGTAATTGTGGCGCGGTATATGATTGTTCTGATAAGGGATCTACTTGGTAAATGGACGAATAGTATTATGTGTTGGATACGATAACGGGTGGATTGAAATTACTTTAGAAAAAAGTTTATTAAACTCATAAACATAACATATTAATGGGCAACATTGTTTTTGAATACAGACAAATAGAACAAAAGATAGGTGACCTTAAAGAAATTGCAATAATTATAAAAGAAATGAATAAAAATGATATACTTTTACCCAAAATAAGCAAGAAAATTAGGTATTTAATTTTTGAACAAGCTAAGGTTCTAAAGTGATACTGTATGAAGAGGGTGGAAGGTAGTGGGGTTTGTTGGTTCTGTGATAAGGAATGCGAGAAGTTATGGTACTGGCATGAAGAATGCAAAGTAAAATTTCTGAAGAAAACAGTTAAATAATAAAATAAACACACAAAACATAACGATGACACTGCAAGAGTATAAAGATGAATTGATCCCAGTTACAATGTTTAAGCCAGAGAGGAGAGAAGATTATTATAGAATATACATGGATGAGGGTATTACTATAGAGAATTCATACAAACAGATGTTAAAATGTGAGAGTTGGGGTAAAGAAGTATGAATCTGTGGTCTTGGTATAAGAGTCACGAAAAAGTACAGTGGGCACTAATCTTAATTCCACTATGGATGCAACCAATACATATGTGGGCAATGGCAGAACAAGTAGCACATACAAATGAACTGATTGACCTACAAGAATTAACATATCATTTAACTAATTGGAATATTTGGCTTGATATATTTTGGCTGGCTATTGATTATGCAGAGTGGATAGCAATAGTGGTAGCCACAGAGAAGTTTATACGTTGGGCACTAGCGAGGAGAGCCAAGAAATGAATTGGACTAAAATATCATATGAAGAAGCCGAACTAATAGAAAGATTGGCTGAGAAGGAAGGATTAAATTTTAGTGAATATTTGCAGAAAATATACGATGAGAGTTACAATAGAGTTAAATAGAAATAATAATACTAATAGGCATGTACGGATGTGAGAAGTGTGACGGTGGTTACATTACAGAAAGTGAAGTATATGATACACCAGAGGGTGGTAGAGTTAAACTAAGATGGTGTAGTAATGTCTTATGTGATTATAATGTACGTGTAGAGATCAAAGACTAAATAATGTTTATATGTGCATGATATGAGACAATATGTATGTCTAGTCACCAAGATATGAGAAATCTTGTTCAATTTAAGTATAAGAATGAGACAGGGAGTTTGCAAAAATTCTGACGATGAGTAATGGTGGGAAATGCCCACATGAGAAAGAAAGCAAGATGGAGAATGTTGTATATGTCTCGTAGAAGTAAATATTTCAAGACTATAGAACACCTAATGGAGACAGGATATGAAGCTAAAGATATCTGTAAGATCAGTGGAATTCCTAGGGCTACGGTATACCGTATCGTAGATAAACTTCGAGAAGAGGCAAAGTTAAACTTCAAAGATCTAATGGAGAAAGACTACTTGTACAAGTATCAGAGAAATCTGGAAGAACTTTCCAAGACCATTATACAATGCAATGAGAGAATGATAGAGGTTGATGTCAAGTATAATGCACTAGAGGGACAGGCACAGACGGCACTTGAAGCCGTTGAAGTTAGTAAACATATCAGTAAAGCACATCTAATATCCAACCTTATAGCAATACAGAGTGGAAGAACTAATGAGATTATAAAGTTGATCGCCCAGAGAGATCGTGCAAGTGAGGTAAAGGCCACACTATACAATAAGGGACCCGTAGTATATAGGATAAATGAATTTGTTCAGAATAAACTTGCTAACATACCACATATGCTTGAAACAGGAATTACGGCAAGCCAATCACATATAAGTGATGATGATAAAGTAATACTCAATGAGATGGAGCGAGATGTTTAAATATCATGATAGTTGAGTTGAAGAAATTAATTAGTGTTTATCATACTAGCCAAAACATGAGAGGTTATACCTGTTGAGTGACGAATCCAATATGAAACCTATAGGAGATGAGGGCGGATATGACTTGGTCGAACTTAAAGAAGCTAAGGAAGCATTTGAAGAAAAACACGGTGATGAAGTCAAGACATCTGGTCTTGTAGATGTTGAACCCATACTAATACAAGTGAGTAATGAGATCGTAGTTGAACAGAAGGAGTATGAAGCAAGAACTGTCCTCATAGAGTATGATGCGTATGGAGAAGTTGTAAGTGTTGAATTATTATGAGTGTTGAAAAGAATTATGCTAACCTAAGTAATACTAGAGTGGATACAGGTTTTGATATATTAGATGATGCCATGGTTAAGATAATTAACGAACAACATCTGAACTACTATGAAGTACTAACCATCATAGCGTTGCTCGGGGCCAAAGTTGAACGTAACAATATAGAACATTATCTAATAGAAACATGTACAAGATTTCAACAAAAAATGAATGATGATGATGAAGCAGGGAAATGAACGCTAGAGAATGTGCAATGGAATATAAGAGATGTGTAGGGACTAATGACCCTGTTAGTATAGGTGATCTTGCAGAGGGTAACGGCCTGAGCAGAAAAGAAATTACCAGTGAATTAGATAATGAGATAGAGAGTTGCATCAGCAAGTTAGAAGAGGAGATAGAGTATAACAGTATACAAGGTTGTAATTATATAATAGCGAGATACCTACTACCAGAACTAGAGAAGTATAAGGGAATGACTTATAAATGACTAAATGGCTCGTAGCAGATACAAAGAACGTGCAAGGTGGAAAGATAGAACATACAATAGTAGAGAGTCCACTTCTCCACTGTTGTTGTAACGAGGATCATTTTGCAGATACTAATATAGATATAAGGATGGAAGTGAAACCAGATGTAGTATGTGATGTTACTGAAAAGTTACCCTTTGAAGATGATCAATTTAGTGCAAGTTTCGCAGATTTTCCATGGGTAAATAAGTGGAAATTCAATTCTGCTAGGGCAATTAAAGAGATGTTGCGAGTATCACCTATTGTCTATACGATAAGCCCATGGTTATATGGTGCTAGGATTTGTTATCCAGAATTTATCCAAGTATCTTGGAGAGCAGGTATTAATGCACCCATATTATTTGTAAAGTATGTGAGGAGAGATAATTATAAGGAATTGTTAGAGAAAATGGAGAGGGCTTCCAAATGATCTGTGACTTTTGCAAGGAAGAGTATATTGGTGATCACCTATGTTCCTGTAAAGAATGCAATAAGAAACATCCAATATGTAATGAATGTTTTGATCACTATATTAGTACGGGCAAGATAATAGTAAGAGGTGATTACGGAGAGTTAGATAGTCTAGTATGACTTGTAAGCATTGTGACAAGGTAGGTGGTATTAAAACATGTAATGATGTTGATTGTATGGTTAATAGTATATGCTTGTGTAGTTGTCATATGATTAGAGCAGAATGAAAGATCATAGTGATGGCGATAATGACTGTCCATGGTGTAAACGAGGCCGTACAAATAATAGAGAGTATTGGAAGACTAACGTTTAAATATATGCGTTTAATATAAGAGTAGTGAAACTGACTAAAAAACTCTTAGATAATGTTTTTTTTAATGACGACATCATAGACGAAATATTACAAAATCAGGAGAAAGCAAGTGACTACAACAAAATGAACGGTATTATAGTTGATCTAATGGCAAGGTTAAAAAAATGTGAGGAAAATAATGGACAAATGGGATAGTAGAGATAAGGATAAATCAGAGGGATTTTTTAGTTTTTTAAACTTTGACCGATTTTATCACAGGGGAAAAAAACAAAAAATATTCATGAACATACTTGTATTGATGGGTGTTGCACACTTGGTTATATTTTCCGTCTGGTTGACAGAAGTAGTTCTCATCTATGGAGGTATATTCAAATGACACCTAAACTCGGTGATCCACCAGCAATTCCTACACCTGTAGACAAGTGTCCAAAATGTAAAAAGAAAGACGGATGGGAATGGCATTGGGGTTCACTAGACGGGAGTAAATTAGGATATTCAGAATGCAAAAGTTGTAGGGCTAAATTCTAATGAGAATATTATATAGAGACGAAAAAACACTATATGATATATTCATGTTGGGTGTCCCAATGGAGAAAATAGATTGTTGGGAACTAAAAGCACCAAAGGATTTCGAGAATCATAAGCCATGTGAGGACAGTGCAGATTGGTAAAACAAACAGGCACTCCTAGAAAACATTCTTATTGTGAAATTTGTAAAGAATTATATATGGATTTCTGTATTAAACATTGTGTGATTAAAGGGAGTTGGGAGATGAGAAATGAAACTAGATAAGAATATGTTCAGTTGCTGGAACGGTAACGAGTATGATGATGAATTAGTAGTTACACATTCTTCTAAGATAAGATCCGTTGAGTTGGCAGACTATATATTACATTGTCAAACAAAGGCAGATGAATATGATATGTTATTGAAAATCACAAGTGATTTGACGGCAAGACTAAAAAAATGTGAAGAAAACTCTAAGGATTGGGAAAGAATAGCCAATGTGCCAGAGTGGGATATAACAAATCAGCAAGAGAGGATAGAGAAAGATGATTGAAAACGAATACAAATCTATGAATGAATTAATAGACGAAAATAAACAGCTCAAAGATAAACTATCCAAGATAGAGGAATTAGATTGGTCTAAAGTGATAAGATTCACAGGAACTACTACTGGTGATCTACATGAAGTACACAATGATATATTAAGAAAGTTCACAAAAATCACAGGAGATGAATCATGATTAATCTAGGTAAAATCATGATTAGTCTAGGTAACGGTAAGTATAGGTCATTAGAATTGATAGAACAATGGGAATCCTCAATTAAAGAAAACAAACAACTCAAAGAAAAACTAGAGAAGATAGAGGAATGGTTTAATTATTCTAAAACTCATTTTGTAGAAGATGAATATATTGACCGACTTGGAGAAATTCTAGGAGATAAAACATGACAATATGTTGTAAAGTCTATGAAATTCAGTGAAGAACAGCTAGAAGAACTAGAGAGAATAGACATACTAAGAGATAACGTAGTAAAAATGATGTTAGAGCTTAAATTAATTACCAAGTAAGACCACAACAAAAGGAGACAGTATCATGAAACAATTATATATAGATCATATATTGTATATTATAATGTATTTTAAAACTAGACAAGAGTGAGATCGATGAGAGCAGTAACAGATAATCCTGATGATATTAAGGCGGTTGTAGCGATGATTAGTACGGTTGTAGAGGAAGCGGTATTTAATTGTACAAGTGAAGGTATAACATTCAGAGGAATGGATCCATCACATGTTGCCCTAATTGATATATCTCTACCAGCCGAAATGTTCGAAACTTACACCTGTGAGGAAGATGTCCAACTTGGCATACGAATTGCAGATTTTGGTAAACTAATTAAGAGGGCAGATAAGAAAGATGGATTAGATATTGCAGTTATAGATAATCAATTACGGGTGGTGATAGGTAAGAAAACATACACGATGAAACTACTAGCAGATACGGGATTGGAGAAAAAAGTTCCAAACATTCCATATTCAACATCATTTGATATTAGTGTAGGTGAACTGGATAAACTAGCTGGAGATATTGAGGTGATTGCAGACTATATTTATTTCGTGGCAAAGGATGGTCTACTAACATTCGGTGGCAGTGGTGATAATGGTGATGTGGTTGCTGAGGCTGAACTGGAAAACCTTATCAGTAAGGAAGATGGTAGGGCAGAATATAGCCTAGAGTATCTCCGACCAGCTATCAAATCACTTGGCAGTACAGTGGGCTTTGCTAATATTCATTTCAGTAATAATAAGCCAGTTAAAATTATATTCAAGATAGGAGGAGTTGGAAGCATAACATACTATCTAGCACCAAGAATACAATAGATACATTAATATGAGGTATTTATTATCTAGATAATATGAAATACCCAAAACTACACCCAGATGACTGGTTGAATTCTAGGCTAACAGTAGAAGAAAGGACAGAGGTAGATTATTATATCAATCACGCTGGTTGGTCATTGAAACGTGTATCTGAAATGTATGGTGTATCTCAAATGACCATAAAATACTGGAGTGATGCAGACTTCCGTGAGAAAGACATATTGAGAGCAACAGCTAGAATTGCACGAAAGATGGAGAATCCAGAGTATAAGCGAGAAGCATTTGCGAGGAGAAAAATCAGAATAACACAGAGGAGGGAGCAAGATGCAATGTATAACGCATGGGTAAAACATGCATGGAGAGATAGAGATAGACAAATACTAACTGCAACACAGCGAGAAAGACAACTTGTAAATATGCATAGATACTATACAAATAATACAGAAAAGGCAAGAGAAAGAGGCAGAAGAAGTTATCATGTTAAGAATAATAATGGATTCAGACAATTCATGAATAGAGTGGATAAGAAATGAAGGGCTGGGTACTTAATGTAGAAGAAAGTGATTGTGCGAGGTGGATTATTAAGAACCTTTTCACTTACAAGAAATTGGATTGTTGGGATATGAAAATACCAGAGTGGTTTGAGAATCATACACCGTGTGATGATAGTAAGGACTGGTAGTGATTGAACATTTATATTATCAACCCACATAATAGATTTATGAAAAGACAAATTAATTGTAGAAAATGTGGAAACAAATTTGAAACAGAAGAAATAAACTGTACACAGAGTAGTCATGTAATAAAAGGAACTAACATACCTGCAACATTTACAAGACTTCAAAACAGAAAATGTCAACTATGTAGAAATATGGAAAAAGCGTTTAATTATGTCAATGAGAGGATGTTAAAATGAGATTTTCAAATTGTAAAACTTGTGAAATACCAATGGAGGGATTTTCCTATGAATACTCTTGTGAGTGTAGTCCCTCTTTGGATTTTTATGAAGATGTAATATTACCTGAGCCATTAAAATGTCAAGGCTGTGGAGAGTATGATTGGAAACATACACACAATTTAAAACGTAATGTGGTATATTGTAAAAATGAAGATTGTAAGGATCAAGAATATCAATATACGATTTGTAATCGAGATCACAAGTTAGATTATTCTAGAATACCTCTTTGGAGCAGAGGAGAAAGTGGACCATCAGATTCAAAAATTTACAAACTAATATTTGGTACATCTGACCACTTACAACTAAAACAATTAGGAAGAAAAATGACAATTAAAGAAATTGAAAAGAAAATGAAACATATTGAAAAAATACAAAACGAAACCCAACACTATGGAAATAATAGTACCAAGTTAGATTATTCAGATTTATGTGATATGGTTGAAAGAGATTATTATAACAAACGTGGATTAAATGCCTGTTTATCTTTCAAAATGAGAGGATGTTAAAATGACCAACGTTAAATATACCATAGCACTAGAGGCAGAGATTAGACAACTTAAAGGAAAGTTGCATGAATTCTGATGAATACTTAGAATTGATTAGTGGTTGGAAAGATCCAAATCCAAATCCTGTGATAGAAGTTCATGAAGGAATAAATGTTGTAAGAGATGACTTATTGGAAGTTGGTAGTAAAGTAAGATTTATAGATTATTTTATTGGTCATGAAAAGGAAAATAAAGATGTACAAGAATGGTGTTATGCAAGTCCAGCAACTGGGTTTGCACAGATAAGTTTACCAAAAATATGTGGTATGTATGGTAAAAAGGCAGTATTGTTTGAAGCAAAACGAAATATTGAGAATTTACATGAGTATCAAAAAAAATGTCTTGAACTTGGTGGTGATATAAGATGGGTAAAATTTGGAATGTTGAGTGTCACACAAAGCAAAGCAAGAAAATATTGTGAAGAAGATCCAATACATAGAAAAGTATTACCAAGTGGATTTGTCCATGATACAGTTACTGCGAGTATAATAAAAGTTGCAAGAGATTTACCAATTAATCCAAAGGAAATTTGGACAGTAGGAGGTAGTGGAACTATAAACAGAGGACTACAATTAGCTTTTCCAGAAGCAGAAGTACATATTGTTCAAGTGGGATATGACATAAAAGATATTGGTAGTGCTATATTCCATGAATCAAAATACAAGTTTGACGAATCTGTTGAAGAAGAAGAATTACCACCATTTCCAAGTACACCTACATATGATGCAAAATGTTGGAAACCTATGATAGATTGGTATAAAAATCATGATAAAAAAGGGGAAGTGTTATTCTGGAATGTTGCATAGAAGATGTGGAATATGTGGATCTCAAATGAGAGGATGTTGTTGTTGATAGATCAGATTAGGTGTGATGAAAAGTCATCTGTTCAAAAATTCCTTGAAGCAATAGAGAAAGCAAACTTACTTCCTCCAAAAAATGTGGAAGAGATGTACCCTCCAGAAAAATCTGAAAATTCAGAGACAGATAAGTAATGAAACCTTTATATAGAGTATGTTATCTAGATAAGTTGTCGAAGATCGAACACTGAAAAAGAATGATAATGAAAAAAATCATCAAAAGGTGGGCTAGACCTCAGTCAGATGTAGGTAAAAGAGAAATTCGAACATCTCTTTGAAGTAAGTCTGATAGAACACCTCATAGGCGATTGAGTCTATGATTGAAGAGCACAGCGCCACTTCGTCACACAAATACTCTCAAGTAACTCCCTAAACGACACATTCTTATAGTGTATATTATCTAGATAATACGTGTAAGATTGAGAAAAACAATCACAATGATACGGTGCTGGGTACCGAAATAATAAACGCCACGCAAAGGTGATGGTAAATTCCGACCATGCGAGAATGGGAAATACCGCCATGACGTTGAGAAGTCAACGTAGCAACGGAGTCCGCTTGAAGGAAAAAGGGTGCTCATGAGCCGTGACGCCTTCAAGTCTTTTTCTGATTTAGAAAACTATAGATTTATATTCTGCTCATATTAATTATAAGTATGACTTGGATAGGAAAAACACTTAAACACGCTGATAAGGGAATATACGGAACTGTCAGTGGTGAAGAGATACAAGCAAAAGCAAGAGTACTAACCATTGATTGGGATGATGGTACACAGGAAGATATATTTATGGGTCACACAGTATACGACTCTAAGATATTCAAACCTTCTGAATATAGACATGTTCAAATGCAAGTCGGAGATTCTTGGTACAGTTTAGAATAGAAAACTATTATAGTATGTTGATGATACATAATACATGATCAATATTGAAGATTTTTCTTGGTATATTGTAGAAGAAGCAGATGAAGGTGGGTGGGAATTCTCACAGCCATTTGGATCACTTGGAGATACTAAAATAAATATAGGTACAGATTCTTACACAAGAGAAAATGGTATTTATAGACATGGAAGACTTAAGATAGCAAAAGGTAGTGAATTTATTATGCAAGGCTTTGTAATGGAAAACTCAACCCAAGTAGATCGCTGGTAGACAACTATATATAGAGTATGTTATCTAGATAATACATGAAACAAATCGAAATTGTAGAAACACAGAAAGACAAAAGCACATACAATAAGAAGCTAAAATTCCTAAAGAGTAACTACTATGATAACCAACGTGCAATGAATCGTACAACTGATGGAAATTCTTTCAGCCGTTATCAGAAAGACATGGGATATTGGTCAGAAAAGATCAAAGAATTCGAAGCAGTGAAATTTACCATTGGAAAGATCCAAGACGAAATCTTCAAAGAATTCAGCGATGCAGACTTTGAATTCCAAAGAGATTTCAAATGTACTGGTTGTGACTGTGTAATCACTATATCCAAAGAAGATGCAGAATGGAAACATAACGAATTGAACAAGCCTTGTTTCGTGACTGAATGCAATGGAAGTCTTAGCAAAGACTGCCACCCTGAATTCTTTCTAGAGATTTGTGCAAATTGTGAATGTGCTGGCGAGATCTAACCAGCGATTTTATTTTTATATTATAGTACAGTCAACATATAAACATGACTAAGAGATGGCATGTATGTGATGAGACCTGTAGGCGTGCCCACAAGAAGAAATATATAGTAGACTCTGATTCTAAAACCATTGATTGATGGTAATCAGGAGAATACATGACATATCTGGAAGATAATTTCACAGAAATCTTTCCAAGATATAGTGATGATATCCTCCTACGAGATATAGAGAATTATCGTAGTGGGACAGGAAAACTCTTTAAGGTACTCAAGCACTTTTTCGAGGAAGAGATGTATAAATGCCATGGTGGTAGAGGTTCTAGTACACCAATGGAAGTCCTAGCAGATGATGATAAGATGAGTGAGATAATCACACTTATCGAGGGTAAGCCAAAATTCTATCAAGGTAGTGAGATCACTAATGTAAAGTCTTTCTTCCGGAATGCAGGAAGAATGGCTCAGAAGGTAGCAAATTTTCCCATTAAACAAGTAACAGAGATATACGAGAAATATACAAAGAGTGGTGATACGATATATGATCCAAGTTGTGGATTCGGAAGTCGAATGAGTGCATGTATGTTAAGTGGAAGACATTACATAGGGACAGACCCAAATCCAACACTTTGTAATAAACTAAAAGATCTTTCCAAATACTATGTTGAACACCTAGCATACACGGGTAACTGTGTAATATTCCAACAAGGTAGTGAAATATTCAATGAGCAATTAGTAGATAGTGCAGACTTTACATTTACAAGTCCTCCTTACTATGATTTAGAGAGGTATGGTCCCGATAGTGGACAGAGTATAGTAAAATTTCCAGAATATCAGCAGTGGTTGAAAGGATATGTAAAACCAACCGTAGAGAATATAACAAGATATATGAAAGAAGATGGACTTATAGCAATTAACACAAAGAACATGACCAGCGGTAAGAAACATCCGCTATTTGATGATTGGTTTAAAATAATGGATGAGAGCGGACTTGAACATGTTGAAACATTTAACATTAAACAGAATAGTAAAAGAGATTATAAGGGATTACACCACACAGGCGTACAAAGTGATTTTGGTGAGAGTGAGGCAGTAATGGTGTTTAGAGCATGAATGATATAGAAGAGTGAGATTTTCTAGGAAAGAGCATTGGATAAAACTTGGCTATATGTTATTAGTCACATAGTTTATATTGAGGTATTATGTAGATATGATCTTGACAAAGACAGAAACCAATATAATATTCCGAAGGTGTGATATTTGTGATAGTAGCAGGATAGATTGGGTTTCCTGTGATGATAAGAATCATCTGTGTGTCAAGCATAGGGTAGGAAATAACATATTTAAGTGCGGTAATGGAGTAAAGGAATGAATATACTTGATGTAAATGATAAGCGTGTAGTGTATTGTCTTAAATTGTGGGTAAAAGAGGTAAAAGAAGCTAACCAATCATTAGACGGTGGACAGTCTAATGCAGTAGGTTGGATAGTTGACACATGTAATAATGGTATATTTAATGGAACATATTGTAGTGATGATGAATATAATGAATACTTACTTACAGGAGAGGTCTAGATAATGTCTCACGATTTATGTCTAACAAAGCATGTGACAACTGATACGATAGATTTGTATGAACTTGTGAGGGCGATGTACAGTGATGAAGTGATCATAGACGATGTGTTAATAGACGATAATCAACTTGTAACTATAAAGTGGACTATTCATAAAGATTTAGAGAAATAGATAGGCTTATATAGAGTATGTTATGTAGATAACACATGACTAAAATAACACCACAAATGTTTATTG
>Ga0209554_1001723_pt1 | contig 16178 bp, 8 predicted proteins | sample MarorgKNORR_S2LV_5_FD_188221 | JGI IMG/M metagenome (GOLD analysis project Ga0209554, IMG submission 188221) | Marine microbial communities from the Southern Atlantic Ocean, analyzing organic carbon cycling - Bottom_A/KNORR_S2/LV (SPAdes) (version 2) | ecosystem: Environmental > Aquatic > Marine...
ATAATCATGCGTGGGTCGAACACCATTCGTCCTTGAGACCACTTGAAAAGAATTGCCGTGAATGTGAAAGGGATGTGCCATATTAGCTGTATTTTCAATGTCCCAAACCTCCAAAGCCCCCAAGTTAATGACATCATTAATTATGCTCGGGTCAAACATCGACCCATTAATGGTAAATCCGTTGCCACTGCCTGCAGGTGCTGCCAATACGAATGTTCTTGGATTGTTAACATTATCCGCTGTAACCGGGTCAACCCTGACAATTTCGGTTAGCGCCTGATTGAAGCTCGTAACTGCATCTGCAGTAGGGTCGCCTATATCAAATGTCATGATCTCAAAATTAGAAGTATCATAATCGTCCAGGAGTGGTGAAATCCAATAAATGGTACCTGAGAGTCCATTGGGATACGTATGGGATTCTATTTCTGAATTGAAGGCCATTAATTTTATTGTACTACCGTAGGCATTGCTGAAATCAACCACTATTTCATAGCGTTCCGCCGGTGACATATCTATCCGGGTAACTGTAGAGACAGTATCTAATATGCCGCCATCTGAGCCAATTACAAAAAATGGGCGGTTATCACTAAATCCCAATCTGTAAGTCCGGGCATTAGAAGCGTTCAAAATTCTCAGTCGAATCATTTGAGCATGGGAATTGAGAGTAGGCGTTACCACGCCATTTACCATGATGGTATAACCCCGTCTTATATTTGCCAGACCTGAACCCTGCGATGGAATCGGAGCAAAATGACTACTGTCCACTGTGAACGATCTGTCTTGCAGAATAATAGGAATATCATCCACGCCATATTCAGAAGGCAAGCCCAGAGTGTCGGTTTCTGTGTCTTTTACTATCAACAATCCGGCCATACCCTGATATACCTGCCAACCGGTAGCCTTTAAGGTATCGATAGGAAATCCGTCAGGATGTGGGTGGGGATGATACCAATATGTACTCGCTCTGTTTTTTATCCGCCAAGTCGCAACCCAGGTCGCATTTTGTTCAATCAATTGATGAGGTCCACCATCCATAACTGCAGGTAAGTGCATACCATGCCAATGCGTTGTGGTTGCGAAAGGCATCGTATTGGTTACATTCATGACCACGCTATCGCCTTTTATCATCAGCAACGTTGGACCCAAAAAGCTTCCATTGTATCCGGATGTTACTGTGAATATTTCCGGGAAAAACTCGGTACTATCGTTTTGTAATTGAAGATTGAAGGTTCTGGCACCGTTTCCTACAACGCCGGTATCTAAAGGAGGAACAAAAAAGGTTTGTGCACTTGAAATTGAAATTAGTATAATAAATAGTAGAGTTTGAATCATAGGATTGTCCTTATTTGGGATTTATGACACCAAACAATTGTGATGGTTAAAAATCAATCTACTTTCATGAGAAATTCCTAAACTTTTAATCTAAAGATCGAACCTATACCAGACGCTACTGTGAAAGCGGGGGCTTTGGGAGAGAAGACTAACGATTCCCATGCTGGTGGCTGTATGTTTGCTTATGCACCCAACAATCCTGAAGAAGTGGGAGAAGCCATTGAAAAAATTGAGGGAAGGGTTTATATCATCCAATTCGATGAAGGGACCAGAATTGAGTAAAAAATCCTTAATTCCATTATTGGATTTAGTGTTGCACCCATTTCTCCAATAACACTAGTATCTCCACTCATTATCACAATTTTAGAATAGATCTATGGCAAAAAATAAAATAATCGGAAATCCAACTGAGATTTCCATGTATTCAAACCAGTTTAGTTTCATGTCCCGTCCATTAACCAGAGACCTGACAAATGAGGTGGATGTTGTCATTTTGGGAGTTCCATTTGATTTAGCCACAACGGGTCGCCCCGGAACTCGATTCGGTCCTTCCGGTGTTCGAAATGCAAGCAGTAATCTTGGATGGGAAGAAAATCGTTGGCCTTGGGATTTCAATGTATTTGACCATTTGAATGTGGTGGATTACGGCGATGTGGAATATGTGCCGGGCAAACCGGAAGATGGATTAGCCGAGATTCAAAATCATGCAAGCCAAATTATCAATGTGGGAAAAACGGTCGTTTCCATTGGCGGTGATCATTTTGTAACCCTGCCCTTACTCCGGTCCCATCACGAAAAGTATGGGAAAATGGCATTGGTCCATTTTGATGCTCACACGGATACTTACCCTAATGATAACTTAATTGACCATGGGTGTATGTTTTACCACGCTCCAAAAGAAGGGCTGATCGATCCAAGTCATTCGATCCAGATCGGCATCCGAACAGAATATGAAAAAGACTCCCATGAGTTCCAAGTGATTGATGCAGCAACTGCCAACGATATTTCAGCGGAACAGATGATTGAATCCATTCAGAAAAGGGTCGGGAAACTTCCCGTGTATTTGACCTTTGATATAGATTGTCTGGATCCTGCATTTGCCCCAGGAACAGGAACGCCCGTTGTTGGTGGTCTATCCACAGATAAAGCTCTAAAGATCGTTCGCGGATTGACCGAATTAAATATAATCGGTTTTGACCTTGTGGAAGTGTCACCACAATATGATCATGCAGAAATAACCGCTCTTGCCGGCGCCACAATCATTTTGGAATACCTGTATCTTTTAGGAAATAAAAAGAAAGGGTAAACCCATAACTTCAATTTTATCGTTTTTGCCCTATAAACAAAATTGAATCATCTTTTTCCATTTCATCATAAAATTCCAATAATTGTATTTCAAAATAGAAAGAAAACCAAGTCTCCAATTCTACCATGGTATGATAATTATGAAGGGCTCCTTTCATTTCATAACAGTCATTTCCCTGAAGACCATTTTAATTGAGTTTGTAACTTCTACATCTATTATAAAATTTATTTCAATTTTTTCATCCGAATTTAAAGGAACATAATGAACAATATAACACTTCTGGTCATGGCTGCGGGAATGGGCTCTCGATATGGCGGACTCAAGCAATTGGACACGGTGGGACCAAGTGGAGAAACCATCTTTGATTATTCCGTTTACGATGCCATCAAAGCAGGATTTAATAAAGCTGTATTTATTATTCGCAGGGATTTTGAGGATGAATTCAAATCAAAGGTCACCGATAAATATATCAACCATATCCAGGTTGAATTTGCTTTCCAGGAATTGCATGATTTACCTGGTGGGTTTTCGTACCCCGCTGGAAGAGAAAAACCCTGGGGCACGGGACAGGCGATATTGTCTGCCGCGGAGTTGATCCGCGAACCCTTTGTCGCGATCAATGGCGATGATTTCTATGGTCGTGAATCATTCAAGGCAGTGGCAGACTATTATAATAAAGGTGCAGATCAATTTTCCATGGTTGCTTTTCAACTAGGCAAAACTTTATCCAATTTTGGTGGTGTCACCCGTGGACTCTGCACAGTGAAAGATGGAAAACTGGATACAGTCATAGAGACAGACAATATTCAACAGACGGACGACGGTGTGACTTCTGATAGAGATATTGATCTGGATGGCAGCGAACCTGTATCCATGAACATGTGGGGTTTTACGCCAATCCTGTTTGATCATCTTCGGGACATGTTTGTGGATTTTCTGAAAGAAAACGAGCAGGAAATGAAAAGCGAATTTTTAATCCCGTCTGTTGTGAATGAGCTGATTCAGAGTGGGAAGAAAAATGTCCATGTGTTACGAAGTGGAGCTAAATGGTTTGGTGTTACGTATAAAGAAGATAGGCCATTTGTTGTAGGCGAAATTCAAAAGTTGATTGATTCCGGAGTTTATCCAGAAAAATTGTTTTAGGCGTTTTATGGCACTCAAATTATTTACTAAAATTTGTAAATCAACATTATGCTTTTTTTCCATAATCGTGTCAATATTGTTTGCCCAAACACCACCGGAAATCCAAGACCCCTCCATTGTTGAAATAAACAAATTGCCGCCCCGGGCGACCTTTTTCAATTTTGAATCAAAAACACTTGCCCATAAAAATGATATCACAAATTCAGGATTTTATCAATCGCTGAATGGTACGTGGAAATTCAACTGGGTTCGAGACCCAAAATATCGTCCTTTAGATTTTTTCAAAACCAAATTCGATGATTCTAAATGGGACGATTTTTTAGTTCCGGCAAATTGGGAAATAAATGGATATGGTGTTCCCATATATTTAAATCATCCTTACGAATTTTCTTATACACCCGATCCACCCAACATTCCGGAAGGCTATAATCCGGTTGGCTCTTATAGAAGAGAATTCAATATTCCGAAAGATTGGAAACATCGCCGAATCGTCATTCATTTTGGTGCGGTTAAATCCGCATTCTTTATTGGGGTGAATGGCAAAAAGGTTGGGTACAGTCAGGGCAGTAAACTTCCGGCTGAATTTGATATTACAGAATTTGTTTCTACTGGGAAAAACCTTGTAGCACTTGAAGTATATCGCTGGTCGGATGGCACCTATTTGGAATGTCAGGATTTCTGGCGAATTAGCGGAATTGAACGTAATGTTTTTTTGATCGCCGAACCCCAAGTACGAATCAATGATTTTTGGGCAAAAACTCCGTTAGATGCTCAATTTATGAATGGTGAATTCCAATTGGATTTAAATCTTGTAAATGATTCGAATGGAGATGGTAAGATCACAGTTCATACAGAATTATTCAAATCGAATGGTCGCCGTATTTTCAATAGATCGGATCGGGTTATCGTCCTAGCAAATGCATCTTTAAACCACAGTGTCAAAAAAACAATTCGAAATGTAGATGCCTGGACCGCAGAAACACCAAATCTCTACAAACTCCAAATTACGCTCAAAAAAGGATATACTATAATTTCTTCAACCACGTGTGATATTGGGTTTAGAACCATCGAAGTGACCGGCGGACAATTATTAGTCAATGGCCAAGCCATTTTGATCAAAGGCGTGAACCGCCATGAACATGATCCCAATTCGGGTCATGTTATCAGCCGGAAATTGATGGAAAAAGATATCCAGCTCATGAAAGAATTCAACATCAATACGGTTCGAACCAGCCATTATCCTACGGATCCGTATTGGCTTGATCTTTGTGATAAATATGGACTGTATGTCATTGATGAAGCCAACATTGAAAGCCACGGCATGGGCTACCATCCGGATCGAACTTTGGGCAATAAACCGGAATGGGAAACCGCCCATTTAAGCAGAATTCAGCGCTTGGTTGAACGAGATAAAAATCATCCGTCTGTCATTTTATGGTCCATGGGAAATGAAGCAGGTGACGGTGTGAATTTTGTAGCAGCATCGGAATGGATTCATCAACGCGATCCCTCACGACCAGTTCATTACGAACGAGCAGGGAGTCGCGATCATGTGGATATTTACACGCCCATGTACACCGGTGTGGAATGGTTAAAGAAATATGTGGAGAAAAAACATGATATGCCGCTCATCATGTGCGAATATATGCACGCCATGGGAAACAGTTTGGGTGGCATGGCTGACTATTGGGACTTGATTCGAAAAGAGCCCCAACTCCAAGGCGGCTGTATTTGGGATTGGGTGGATCAAGGCCTTACCAAAACAACGGAAGATGGAAGAACTTATTTTGCTTATGGCGGTGATTTTGGACCGCCGGAAACGCCCAGTGATGGTAATTTTTTAATCAATGGCTTGGTTCAACCGGATCGGAAACCAAACCCACATTTTTATGAGGTTAAAAAGGCTTACCAAAATTTTGTTGTAAAACAATTTAGCATGAATGATTTTGTGGTAGAAATAACCAATGAGAATTTTTTTACCCATTCTGATGAATTTGAAATATCATGGCTGGTGAGATCAAATGGCGAAACACTTCAATCTGGAATATTAAAGGATTTTGACCTTGAACCGCAGGAAAGTAAAAAATTGCTCCTCCCTGTGCAGAAATTTCAAATGGTTCGTTTTGATGAATACTTTCTCGAGATCGAGTTTAGATTAAAGAAAAAAATGGGACTATTGCCAAAAGGATACTTGGTCGCTTGGGAACAATTACCACTATTGAAATTCAATACCATGAAAACGGAATATTCCGACAGTAGGTTAAAAGAACATCCCACCTTCAAAGATGTAAAAGATACGGATCAAGCAGTGGAAATCCTGGGTGATGATTTTGAGATTGTTTTTTCGAAAACCACTGGAACTCTACAATCCTGGATCTACAAAGGACACGACCTTCTTTTAACAGGTCCAAAACCCAATTTCTGGCGGACACCCACCGATAACGATTTTGGAAATCGGATGCCCGAGAGAATGGCGGTGTGGAAACAAGCAACGGATGGTGCACACCCCAAAAATATTAAAGTTGATTTTTATAAAACGGGTGTTGGGATTGAAGTCTTTTATGATTTCCCCGCAATAGAATCGAATGGTTCAATTCTTTATGTCATTTATGGCAATGGCCAAATACTGGTTTACTACAAATTTGTCGCCGGGAAGGATAACCTACCCAATATTCCCAAAGTTGGATTATCCATGCAAATTCTAAAAGAGTTTGATTCCATGAAATGGTTTGGCCGCGGTCCACATGAGAATTATATCGACCGAAAATCCAGCGCCAAAGTGGACATTTATTCCGGGAAAGTTGCTGATCAATTTCACCCCTATGTCCGTCCCCAGGAAAGTGGAAATAAAACAGATGTTCGCTGGGCAACATTCCGCAATAATAAAGGTGATGGATTAATGGTTCAGGGATTTCTATCCATGAACGCCAGCCACTTTACTTTAGAAGATTATGATCATGGTTTTGGAAAAGCAAATAGCGATGCAACCGGGAATATTAAAACCATTAAGCAACAACGCCATACCATCGATATGGTGGAACAGGATTTGATTAACCTCGATCTGGATCTCATCCAAATGGGGTTGGGTGGAGAAGACAGTTGGTGGTCCCAGCCTTTAGAGAAATATCAGATCAAGCCGACAAATTATGATTATTTTTTCAAACTTGTCCCAATCAGCGCAAAAGATGACCCTATAAAATTATACCGGAATGATTTTCTTCCATAAAAATCAGATTTATGAAATGGTTTCTATGGCCGAAGCCATTGATGCCATGAAGGAAGCATTTATTCAATTGAGCAGGGGAGAAGCATTTGTCCCCCAAAGAGCAAGCCTGAATATTCCCGATAAAAATGCCACCTGTCTGGTTATGCCCGCTTACGCCATGGGGAGTCCATATTATTCTGTCAAAACCGTTTCCATCAATTATTCAAATCCAGACAAAGGCCTTCCACTTATTCATGCAGTCGTTCAGGTATTTGATGCTGAAAAAGGGAATCTCGTTGCCACTCTTGATGGGAAATCCATTACGGCCATTCGTACGGCCGCCGCATCGGGATTGGCCACAGATTTGTTGGCAAAACAAGATGCAAAAGTTTGTGCCATTTTTGGAACGGGCGTTCAGGCGAAATCCCATTTAGAAGCTATGATGGTAGTAAGAAAAATCGAAAAATTTATTATTATCAGTCGAAAAGAAGAATCAGCAAATCGATTTATTGAATCCCAAACGAGAGACATTGCAATTGAAATTGGAACAAAAGAATCCATTTTTGAAGCTGACATAATTTGTACAACAACACCCTCACAATCACCACTTTTTAATCATGAAAATATCAAGAATGGTTGCCACATCAATGTGGTTGGGTCTCACCAAGCTGATTATAGGGAAGTACCGACCGAAACAGTTATGAAATCGAAGGTTGTCATTGATTCGCTTGAAGCCTGCAAAAAAGAAGCAGGCGATTTACTCATTCCCGTTCAGGAAGGGAAATGGAATCTTGAGAAATTCCATGGTGAATTAGGCCAAATCGCATCGGGTGAAATCTTAGGCCGTGAATCAGACAAGGAAATCACTTTATTTAAATCGGTTGGTATTGCAATTCAAGATCTTGCCATGGCGAATCTTATTATGGAAAAAGTATAAACGATCTTTAGGCTAGTCGAAATGTGAGTTTATTCTACGTAACAATTATCTGTGAGTTATAAGCCAGAAAACAAATGAACATTTCTGTCATCATTCCCACCTATAACCGCAAGCACTCCTTACCCCGAACACTCGATTCTGTACTGGCTCAATCCTTCCAACCGTTCGAAATTATTGTCATTGATGATGGTTCTACAGATGGTACCGCGGATTGGTTAAAATCAAATTACCTTTCAATCAAATCAATCAGCCAATCAAACCAGGGCGTCAGCTCAGCTCGAAATATTGGTATTAAACAAGCAGAGGGAAATTGGATAGCACTTTTGGATTCGGATGATGAATGGTTACCAGATAAATTGGCAAAACAGGTTCAGGCATTAAAGGAGAATCCGGAATTCCTGTTTTGCCATACGAACGAAATATGGATTCGCAACGGTGTCCGTGTGAACCAGCAGAAAAAGCACCAGAAATATGGTGGACACATTTTCGAAAAATGTCTGGATATGTGTCGGGTGTCGCCCTCGTCGTCATTATTTCATAAATCAGTATTGGATGATGTTGGGCTTTTTGATGAAAAATTAAAAGTGTGCGAAGATTATGATCTTTGGCTTCGAATCTCTGCGCAATACCCTGTTTTATTTTTAGATGAACTTTTAATTAATAAATATGGTGGACATGAGGATCAATTATCCAAAACGCCGGAAGGAATCGAGCAGTATCGAATTCAATCATTGGAAAAAATATTATCGGATGGAACCCTAACAAATTCCCAGTTTGAATCTGCCAGATCCATGTTACTGACTAAACTTCAAATTTTCGCAAATGGATTGAAAAAAAGGAAAAAAATAGATGAATTCAATACGACTCAGAAAAGGATTCAACATTGGATTGATATGATAGTTTAGGATTAAATTCACAATCTCTAATCGATGTCAGCGGAGGAATGAGTTTATTCCCCGTAATAATCGTTTTAAGAGTGAAAAAAATTTGAAAAAAATGAATAATCGAATTAAAATTTCTACATTATTATTAATCTCCGGACTTTTTGCCCGTGCGTGGGTGGAAACCGGGTCAACACATCCATCTGATCCTGTTTGGAGTGTTAATTCAATTTCTGATGATCAATTAGAGATAACATTTGATCTAGGGGGTTATTTTGTAGAGGACCTTGCAAATGGGAAAAAGCGAATTTCGTTTCCTGGCGGAGTTCCCAACCTTGAAGAAGGTGCGCCCGATCTTCCAAAAATGGCACAATCCATTATAATTCCGGATTTGGCTCACATGGAATTATCTATTTTGGAGGCTGATTTCATTGATTTTCCCTTGGATAATATTATTTCATCAAAGGGGAATTTGACTCGAAACATTGATCCGGCATCCATACCCTATACATTTGGTAAAGCCTACGAAACAGATAAATTTTATCCTCCCAATATTGTATTCATGCGTGATCCTTATATTATGAGGACTGTTCGCGGTCAGGCCATCGTTTTTCAGCCGATCCAGTACAACCCGGTCCAACGCACACTCCGAGTGTATACCCATATTAAAATTGATGTCCAGGAAAATGGTTTAAGTCAGATCAATCCGTTGTTGCGTCGTCCTGCCAATAGTGGATCCAATGAATTTGAGAATATTTATTCTGAACACTTTCTTAATTATTCCCGGACAAGCAGGTATGAAACCTTAAGTGAGCAGGGACCCATGCTGGTGATTTGTTATGGTGATTTTATGGAGACCATGCAGCCCTTTGTGGATTATAAAAACTATAAAGGCCTGCCAACTGAAATGGTGGATGTTGCTGAAATTGGGGGTAGTGATGAAATTGAAGCATTTGTAGAAACAAAATATTATGAGGATGGAATTGCCTTTATTTTATTGGTGGGTGATATTGATCAAATTCCGTCACCTCGTTATTCAGAAGGCGCTGGATCAAACAGTCCATCTGATCCGTCTTATGGTTTTATGGCTGGAGATGACTATTATCCAGAAATCATGGTGGGTCGATTTTCTGCAGAAAATACAACTCACGTGGTAACGATGGTAAATCGGACGATCAATTATGAAATGAATCCAGATCCAACAGTCGATTGGTATAAAAAAGGATCAGGGTTTGCATCAGACCAAGGGCCGGGTGATGATGGTGAAATGGATTTTGAACACTTGGACAATATTCGCGATGACCTTTTGGGTTTTACGTATACTGTTGTAGATCAGGTTTATGACCCAACAGGTACGGTTGAAGAGGGCGAGGGCTATATCAACGAAGGCAGATCAATTGTGAATTATACGGGACACGGTTCCAATGGTGGCTGGGGAAATGGCTGCCCTATGAATAACACGAATGTTAATAGTTTGACCAATACCAACAAATTACCCTTTATTTGGTCTGTGGCATGCGTCAATGGTGAATTCCATATTGGTACCTGCTTTGCTGAAACATGGCTCCGTGCCACCGATTCTGATGGTGATCCCACTGGTGCTATTGCTGTCCTTATGTCCACTGTAAATCAAAGTTGGAGCCCACCCATGGATGGCCAGGATGAAATGAATGACATCCTTGTAGAATCCTATGATAACAACGTAAAACGAACCTATGGTGGGTTGTCTATGAATGGTGTAATGCATATGGCTGACAGCTATGGTTCAGCGGGTGAAGTGGAGATTTTATACTGGACAATTTTTGGCGATCCTTCAGTTGTTGTTCGTACGGATACGCCTACAGAAATGGCAGTTTCTCATAGTAATATCATGATTATTGGTGTAACGGAATTCAGCGTTGAAACCGGGATAAGTGGTGCCTTGGTTGCCATTTCCCGTGAGGGTGTATTATTGGGGTCAACACTTTCAAATGTTTCTGGTAATGCGACTCTCGTTTTTGAAAATGCGTTAGATGTTCCTGGGTCAGTTGATTTAGTCGTTACTGCATTTAACAGGGTGCCCTATGAAAATACTGTGAATGTCATTGCACCGGATGGTGCCTACATGCTATTGGAGTCTGTTTTCATTGGCAGTGGGGGTGATGAAATTCTTGATTTTGGCGAATTGGGATATTTATATTCAACTTTTGAAAATGTTGGGCAGGATCCATCTGGAGATTTGACCTTTACCCTTTTTCAGGACAATGGCATGGTAACGATGATCGTGGATGTTATTGAATATGGTTCTGTTTCCGCAGGAGAAGAGATCACGATCGACCCTTTTGAATTCCAAGTCAGTTGGAATGTGGAAGATGGTGCCATAATTCCTTTTGTTATTCAAGTAACAGATGGTGTAAATACGTGGGAATATGAATCCAATATTCCAGTAGAAGCGCCTGACTATAATTTGATTTCTGTTGATATTCTAAACTCGGGGAATGGGACCCTGGATCCAGGCGAAACCACATCAATGCAACTCGTCCTTACCAATATTGGTCATACACCCGTAAACTATCCCACATTTGAAGCTACAACCAGTGATCCCAATATTATGCTGGGAGAATTAGAAAGTGACAATGCTTATTTTTGGGGAATAGGCGATCAGATCACTGTTACAATAGAAATAACAGCGACTGAAGATGCCCCAGTTGGACACACCGCATTGGTGGGATTGCTCATTGGTGCAATTGGAACAGATTATGAACATATGGTTTCCGTTCCTATCACACTTGGGCAACTCATTGAAGATTTTGAGACTGCATCTTTTACTGCATTCGATTGGGTGCATGAAGGTGAAGCAGAATGGTCCATTGATCCTGATGCGTATTCAGGGAGTTATTCTGCAAAATCTGGTGAAATAGGGCATAACGAAACATCTGAAATTTCATTGATCATGAATATTCTTTATGAAGGAGAATTATCTTTCTGGTCAAAAGCATCTTCAGAACAAGGTGGGTCTGGAACTGTTTATGATTACCTTGAATTTTTTATTGATAATGAATCTGCTGATCTAATGATCGGTGGTGAAACAGACTGGACTGAATATTCTATTGCGATCCCAACGGGTGAACACACATTACGTTGGGTCTATCAAAAAGATGGAGCCCAAAGTTCGGGACAGGATTGTGCCTGGATCGATCGAATCGTATTCCCACCAGGATCCATCCCACCACTAAACATCGATTTTGGTGATCTGAATTTTGATGGGATTGTTAATATTCTCGATGTGATATTCACAGTCAACGCAGTTATGGGCTTTTTAGAACTTTCAAATGAACAATCTCAAAATGCAGATATGAATCTGGATGGCGTTGTGAATATAACCGATATTCTCATGATCGTTGACGTGGTTCTCGGCGATTAATAACATTATTAATTCCATAAAAAAATAGCCCCAAATTCCGGGGCTATTTTTTTGAACTCTTATGACTGATTCACTTAACATAACATCTATCTTTCTCTTGGGGTGCCTTCATGCTTTGGAGCCGGGCCATGGTAAAACTTTTCTGCTGGCCTACACCATTGGCGGTAAACTTGACCTTCGGAAAATTTTATTATTAACGGCAAGTTTACTCTTTTCCCATTTTGCTGTTCTTGCGGGAATTGCCATTGTTTTCAATTTGGTCTTGGCTGAATTTGCCAACGAATTCATTCATGACATCTCCCATTGGCTTGGGCCAACAATCATTCTGCTGTTTGGTTCTTTCATATTGGGACGAGCTGTATATAAATCCAGGCACATTCATTCCGATGATTGTGGTCATGCTCACGGAAAATTTCACGATACAAAAATTGAAAATCCAGTTACAGTGGGATTATTAACCGGAATGCTTCCCTGTGCTTCATCTCTGGCTGTTGTGCTAATGACGGGGTTGACACCGTCGATTGGTGCCATTCTATGGTTTATTTCAATTTATGTTTTGGGAATAGCACTCGTCCTATTTCTCCTGGTCTTAACCTTTAATTACACAAAGAATGTAGTGGCAGAAAAAATGGGTACCTTTCAATTCAATATTAACCCCGAATTGGTCAGTGGTTGTCTGATCATGATGGTTGGATTTATTTATTTAAGTTACAATTGGATGGGGAACATTCACTAGAAAGGAGTCCTTATGAAAAAGGTGATCATTCCGATTATTTGTCTTTCATTCCTTTTTGCAGGAAATGGAAAATCCTTCACAGTCGATGTTGAAAATACATCGCTTCGGTGGAAAGGTGTCAAGGTGACGGGCTCGCATTGGGGATATGTGACTATGAAAGAAGGCACTGTAACTATGGAAGGGAAAAATATTCTTGCAGGTAACTTTAGCGTTGAGTTGAGTTCAATGACCGAAGAGAGCATGGGTGACAGTCCCTGGAAACCAAAACTACTCAATCATTTAAAATCAGATGATTTTTTTGATGTGGCGAACCATCCAACGGCTCATTTAAAACTGGCAAACGCAGTCTATAATCAAGGGGTGTTTTTAATACAAGGAGATTTAACGATCCGGGGAATTACCCATTCTGTTGAATTCCCGGCGGTGATTCGTTTTTCTGATTTGGGGCCAAGAGCAACAGGGCAGCTTAAAATTGATCGAACCAAATATAACATGAAATTCAGGTCGGGAAAATTCTTTCCTGAAATAGGTGACAAAATGATCTTTGACGAATTCACAGTAAATTTTGACGTAAAGGCAAAATAATCATTGTCTGAAAACTAATTCATTTAATACGTATCCAATAACAGAACAGAAATGAAATTAAACACATGTCTCAGCACAATGGTTCTTTTATTGGTTTATCTTTGGTTTCGGGAAATTCCATCACCTTGATAAAAATTTCCAAACCCACCTAGATTGATAAAATGATATTGAATACTGAATTTCAATATTTCACAATTGCAGAAAATTTCTGGAAGTCATGATGGGAGGAAACATCATCCCGATGGTAGAAACGATCGTATTCAAAACTATTTACATGTTCAGATTTAAGTTTCTAACAGCCAATATATTTATTCTGGTTCTGGGATATGGACAGTCAAGTTATTTAACTGATTTCAATCCCGATTCCCTTAGGTTCAAAATGGCAACGGCAGTCCGGTGTTCGAAAGTACCAGTCATAGATGGGGTTTTGGATGATGCTGTCTGGCAATCAGCTGTACCAGTAGATGAATTTTTCCAGATTGATCCATTGGAACTGGCTCCTCCAGCAGAACCAACTATAGCTCGGGTCCTTTATGATGACAACTCACTTTACATTTCATTCCGATCTTATGATTCACAGCCAGACCAAATCAAACGTGCCTTGGTTCGAAGAGATAATTGGATGGAGGGATTTAATTCCAATTCTGACTGGGTTGGTTTCTCCATTGATTCAAGAAATGATGATTACAATGGCTATTTTTTTGCAGTGAATGCATCTGGAGTAAAAATTGATGTTTCCATTTCCGGCCATGAAGAGTATGATCCCAGTTGGGATGCTGTCTGGGATGTGGCTGTTGCGTTTGATGATGATGGATGGACAGCAGAATTCCAGGTGCCCTTTGCCATGTTTCAATTTGATAATAAACCGGAACTGGTCTGGGGAATAGAATTTCTTAGGGGAATTCACCGAACTCAGGAATCTCTGATGTGGCCTGGACGCGCCAAAGCAGTAAGAGGAGCCGTATTTCCACTTGGCGTGCTTTTAGGCCTGAAAAATATTCCGGATCCAAAGCAGCTGGAGATAATGCCTTATGCACTTATGGGTCGTAGCGCAGAGACCCGGCTTGATATGGGTCTCGATGTTCGCTACGGTCTCACATCAAATTCGATCATGAAAATGACCTTTAATCCAGACTTTGGACAGGTAGAAGCAGACCCATCCGTTTTGAACCTAACGGCGTTTGAAACATTTTATATGGAAAAACGACCTTTCTTTTCCGAAGGAACTGGATTTTTTAGTCAACGTCTATCCCTATTCCATTCCCGACGGATCGGCAGGGCTCCTAGTTACAACCTACCGGAAGAAGGCGAATTAAAGGACACGCCGGAGTACACAACTATCCTGGGTGCCACGAAAATTATGGGTAACACAGCATCTGGCATTAATTACGGTTTGATCGGAGCTATCACTGCTGAAGAATCAGCCACACTGGTCATTGATAGCACTGATGTCCAAAGCGATGGAAAAATTGTGATTGAGCCTATAACAAACTATACAATTGGTCGCTTTGAGGTACCAGTGATCAATGATATTTCCAGGGTAGGACTTATGGTTACAGATGTTTCCCGCAAGAATAACCCTGGGGCAACCGTTGTAGGGATGGATTGGAATCTTGGTTTTCTAGATAATAGATTATTTACTAATGGTCAGATCGTTCGTTCTGATAATAACAATATAACAGGGAACGCGGTCCGCTTTAACTTGGGTTATATGGATCCGTTCTGGTGGAGCGCCCGTTTCTGGTATGGTCATTATGATGATGAATTCGATGTGAATGATCTTGGTTATTTACGCCGTAATGACATGAACTGGGTTGGCGGGCGCATAGAATTTCGAAAGCAGGTACCTTGGGGCAGATTCATTTATAACGACGTAGAATTTAAATATATGCAGGAGTGGCGTGGTGATGGTTTGGTTCTTGAGCGGGAGCTTGAAATTGAACAAAGTAATTTATTTAACAATTACTGGAGAGCTGGTTTTTTTAGTAAAGTGTTTTTACCTGCTTACAATGATGAAGATGTTTTTAGGGATGAAAAAGCCTGGGCTTACAAAACAGAACTCTGGGGCTATGCCGGACCAATCTTTAGTACAGACCGCAGAAAAAAACTGGTTTTAAATGCAGAATTTGGTACGGGTTATGGTAAGAATAGAGGCCGGGGGTATCGCGTCAGTCTGGGAGCAGTGATAAAACCCATCGAACCACTCAATATTGAAATAAAAGCTATGCAAGACCGAAGTCCTACCTACATGCAGTGGGTAGATATTGTGGAAAATGCAGATGATACTGCCAGGGTTTATGCGAATTCTTTACTTCTTACAAGGGATGTTACCTTACGCTTGAATTGGACTTTCTCACCTAACCTTACCCTCCAATGTTTTGTCCAGCCATTTTTTGCGGATATGAAATATGAAAGTTACTACCGGCTTTTAGAACCGGAGACCATGGATCTTGAAGCCTATAATTATCTTAATGGTTCTAACAATCCTGATTTCATATTGCAGAATACAGTTGGAACTTTTGTGCTCCGTTGGGAATACCGTTCGGGAAGCACCATTTTCATTGTATATAACCTGAGTGACAACAAATATTATTCTCCGGTAGATAAGACCTGGACATCGGAAGAAGCCAACGCCCTATATTTCAAGCTG
>Ga0209554_1001724_pt1 | contig 16176 bp, 28 predicted proteins | sample MarorgKNORR_S2LV_5_FD_188221 | JGI IMG/M metagenome (GOLD analysis project Ga0209554, IMG submission 188221) | Marine microbial communities from the Southern Atlantic Ocean, analyzing organic carbon cycling - Bottom_A/KNORR_S2/LV (SPAdes) (version 2) | ecosystem: Environmental > Aquatic > Marine...
TCATGGACACTCGGGGGGACGGATCCCCGGCTCGATGGGCCCTGGCACCGATCCGTCCCGTGTCATCAAGGGCAAGAAGTTGCCCGGGCGCATGGGCGGAGCACGCACGACGATCAAGAATCTCCAGGTCGTCCGCGTGGATGGTGAGCGCAATCTGATTTTCGTGAAGGGCGGCGTACCTGGCGCCCGCAACGGCTACGTTCTGATCTCGAAGTGAGTGCGATGTACAAGGCGCGTTACTACAAAGCTGACGGCAAGAAGGGGAGGGCTCGGGCATTGCCCGACTCCCTCTTCGATGGCGTCGTGAACGAGGGCGTCATGCACCAAGCGGTGACGGCGTACCTCAACAACCAACGGCAAGGCACAGCGGCCGCGAAGACGCGATCCGATGTCCGCGGCGGGAGTCGCAAGCCATGGCGACAGAAGGGTACGGGTCGCGCTCGGGCGGGCACGACCCGGGCCTCGCAGTGGGTGGGTGGTGGCGTAGCCTTCCCACCGATTCCGCATTCGTGGCGCCAGCGTATCCCGAAGAAGGTCAGAGCGCTCGCTAGGCGCTCCGCGCTTAATGACAGAGCGGAGAACGACCGCGTCGTGTTGGCGGACGTCCCGAGCTTCGAGGCGCCCAAGACGAGGGACCTTCTAGGCTTTCTGGCTTCGATCGACGTGCCCGGCAAGGTCCTCCTGCTTACGGACGGAAACAACACCAACGTCTACCTCTCGGCGCGCAACCTGTCGGATGTGTCGGTGTTGCCGTTCGGCGATGAGTCCGTCTACGACGTGCTCTGGGCCCACACCATCGTGATCGAGCGGAGCGCGATCGACGCAGGCGCCAAGAAGAAGCCCGCGGCCAAGGCGGCGGAGCCCGAAGCAGAAGCCGAGGCGCCCGAGACTGCAGAGGTCGCCGACGCAGAGCCAGCGCAGGCGGCGGCGGTTGAGACGGCTCCTGAGGCAGACGCTACTGAGACCGAGGACGCCGAAGCCGAGGCTGAAGCTGAAGAGGGTTCTGAGGTTGAGGCCTCAGAGTCCGTTGAGGCTGATGCTGACGTGGCTGAAGTAGAAGTGGCTGATGACGAGGAACAGGTCACTGCCGCTGACGATGAAGGGGCCGTCGAGGCCGAGGCTTCTGAGCCGGCTAACGCAGACGCTTCTGAGGCTGATGAGGCTGATGATGCCGAGGACACCGAGGAGGCAGAAAATGCGTGACGCCTACGACGTAATTCTCGCCCCGGTCATCACAGAGAAGACGACGAACCAGATGGAAGCGGCGAGCGTGTACACCTTCATCGTGAACCGCGGCTCCAACAAGATCGAGATCGGTCAGGCGATCGAGAAGATCTGGGACGTGACGGTCAAGGACGTACGCACGATGCGCTACGCCGGAAAAACAAGGCGTTCGCACATGGCACGCCTTTCCCGCGGCAACTCGACCGGCAAGAGGCCGGCGTTCAAGAAAGCGGTCGTCCAGCTCGCTGAAGGCGACCACATCGAGCTCTACGAGGCCGGCTGATGGGAATCAAGAAATTCAAGCCGGTCACGCCCGGCCAACGGACGCGCTCGATCCTCGACAACGAGATCCTGACCCGAAAGGGACCAGAACGGTCGCTGACAGAGTCATTGAGCTCCAGCGGTGGGCGCAACCATCACGGGCGTATTACGGTTCGGCGTCGCGGCGGTGGTCACAAGCGCAAGTACCGCCGGATCGACTTCAAGCGGAACAAGCACGATGTGCCCGGCGTCGTCGCGCACATCGAGTACGATCCGAACCGGACCGCGAACATCGCGCTGATTCATTACGTCGATGGCGAGAAGCGGTACATCATCCATCCGAATGGCCTGAACGTGGGTGACCGGATCACCTCCGGTCCCAACGCCGATGTACGTATCGGCTCGGCGATGCCGCTCGAGCTCGTGCCCCTCGGCACGACCGTACACAACGTCGAGCTCAAGCCCGGAAAGGGTGGCCAGATGGCGCGGTCCGCCGGTGCAGGGGTTCAGGTCGTCGCGAAGGAAGGTGGCTTCGTCACCGTGCGGTTACCGTCCACCGAAGTGCGGCGGATTCGACAGGAGTGCATGGCCACGATCGGTGAGGTCGGAAACTCCGATCATGAGTTGACCGTGATAGGCAAGGCTGGAGCTAATCGGTGGCGTGGCAAGCGTCCGAAGGTCAGAGGCGTGGCCATGAACCCCGTCGATCACCCCCTGGGGGGTGGTGAGGGGCGTTCCTCCGGTGGTCGTCCCCCGGTATCGCCTTGGGGCAAGCCGGAAGGGCGCAAGACGAGGAACAAGAAGAAAGAATCGAGCAAGTATATCGTTCGTGGCCGCAAGCGCGGCAAAGCCACACAGTGAGGGGGCTGACGTATGCCGCGTAGCTTAAAGAAGGGTCCGTTCATCAGTGAGAAGCTTCTTCTGCGGATTGAAATCATGAACTCCCGCAACGAGAAGAAGGTGATCAAGACGTGGTCCCGTGCTTCGACGATTTCCCCAGACTTCGTCGGGCATACGGTCGCGGTCCACAACGGCAACAAGTTCATCCCCGTGTACATCACGGAGAACATGGTCGGGCACAAGCTCGGCGAGTTCGCCCCCACCCGGCTGTTCCGCGGGCACGGTGGCAAGCTCGCCGACAAGCGATCCGGAGCCAGGTAAGGAATCCGATGCAAGCAAGAGCCGTAGCCAGATACGTCCGCATGAGCCCCCGCAAGGTCAGGCTCGTCGTGGACCAGATCCGTGGGAAATCGGTCAGCGAGGCGTACGCGATTCTGCAGTTCTCGAAGAAGAGCGCCTCAGAGCCAGTCGGTAAGACTCTCCGGTCGGCGGTCGCGAACGCACAGGACAAGTCGCAGGACGAGGGCGGACTCCTCGACGTCGACGAGCTCGTCGTCCACCAGGCATTCGTGGACGAGGGCCCGACTCTTCGTCGGTGGCGCGCCCGCGCGCAGGGACGCGCCTCGCCAATCCGCAAGCGGACGAGCCACATTACCGTGGTCGTCGACACAAAGGACGCGTAGGGCATGGGACAAAAGACACACCCGCTCGGGTTCCGGCTCGGGATCGTCAAGGACTGGAAGTCGCGCTGGTATGCCGAGCGTGATTTTCCGCGCCTGCTCAAAGAGGACGAGACGATCCGAGAGTATCTCAGGCGACGCCTGGCGCACGCTGCGCTCGCCGATGTCGAGATCGAGCGGAAACCGAGCAAGATCGTCGTGACACTACATACGGCACGCCCCGGAGTGGTTATAGGCAAGCGTGGCGCCGAGGTCGATAAGCTTCGCGACGAGCTCGCGATGCTCACCAACGCCGAGATCTCGGTGAACGTCGAGGAGATCAAGCGGCCGGAGGTGAACGCGTACCTGGTGGCTGAAAACATCGCACACCAGCTGCGTCAACGGATCTCGTTCCGTCGCGCGATGAAGCGTGCGGTGCAGTCCGCAATGCGGGCGGGTGCCGAGGGCATCAAGATCCAGTGCGCGGGCCGTTTGGGCGGCGCCGAGATCGCTCGCACGGAGGGGTACAACGAGGGGCGGGTGCCGCTGCACACACTGCGGGCCGACATCGACTATGCGCAGGTGCCGGCGTTCACGACATATGGGTGCGTCGGTGTGAAGTGCTGGATTTTCAAGGGTGAAGTGGTCGAAGAGCGGCGTGGCCGCACCTATTCGACTGGGAGCTGATCGATGCTCTCCCCAAAACGTGTAGAACACCGCAAGACACACAAAGGCCGCATGCGTGGCAAGGCGTATCGCGGTAGCCGGGTGTCGTTCGGTGAGTATGGCCTCCAGGCGCTGGAGCCGAGCTGGATCACGAACCGTCAGATCGAGTCAGCTCGTGTGGCCATGACGCGTCATATCAAGCGTAGTGGGAAGGTTTGGATCCGAATTTTTCCGGATAAGCCGATCACGTCCAAGCCCGCCGAGACGCGGATGGGGAAGGGGAAGGGCAACCCCGAGGGTTGGGTTGCGGTGGTCAAGCCTGGTCGGATCATGTTCGAGCTGGAAGGCGTGGATGAAGAGACGGCCAAGCGCGCAATGGAGCTCGCTTCCGCGAAGCTGCCGATCAAGTGCCAGTTCGTCGTACGCGACCGGCAGCTCTAGGAGACGGGAATGAAAGCCATAGACATCCGCGATTGGGACGACACCGAAATCGAAGTGCGACTCGGTGAACTTCGGGAGGAGCAGTTCAAGATTCGGTTCACGGGCTCGATGATGGAGCTCGAGAACCCGAGCCTCCCGGGACAGATCAAGCGCGATATCGCACGACTCAAAACGATTCGTCGGGAGCGTCAGCTCGCCGCCGCGCAGGCACCCGCCGCACCCGAAGGCGAATGAGCCAGGAAACTATGAGTGAGAACGAGAACGAGACCGAGCAGGCAGAGCCTGAAGTGACTGAAGCCGAGGTTGTTGAGGCCTCCGTCCCCGAGACGGAGCCCATCGAGGCCGGACGTAACGGTCGCAAGCTGCGGACCGGAGTGGTGGTCAGCGACAAGGGTGACAAGACCGTCACGGTCATGGTCGAGCGGCACTTCGCGCATCCGCTGTACGGGAAGGGCATGAAGCGCTCCACCAGGCTGCACGCGCACGACGAAAACAACGACTGCCGTGTTGGCGACAAGGTGCGGATCATGGAAACTCGCCCCCTGTCCAAGATGAAGCGCTGGCGGGTGGTCGAGATCCAGGACCGCCGGGTCTAATCCGTGGAAATAATGAGCCGAAGAGATAGAGGAAGCGAGAAATGATCCAGCAGGAGTCGATCCTCCGGATCGCCGATAACACCGGCGCAAAGTCGGCACTCTGCATCAGGGTGCTCGGCGGATCAGGGCGTCGGTACGCAGGGGTGGGGGATGTCATCGTCGCGACGGTCAAAGACGCGATCCCCAACGCAGGCGTCAAAAAGGGTGAGGTGGTGAAAGCCGTCGTGATTCGAACCGCGAAAGAGACGCGTCGCAAAGACGGCACGTACATTCGCTTCGAGGACAACGCGGCCGTCCTCATCACCCCCCAGGGCGAGCCTCTAGGCACAAGGATCTTCGGCCCAGTGGCTCGCGAGCTCCGAGAAAAGAAGTACATGAAGATCGTGTCCTTGGCGCCGGAGGTGCTGTGATGGCCGCGCCGAAGCACAAGATCATGAAGGGCGATCGGGTCCGTGTGATTCGCGGCAACGACCGCGACGTGGAAGGCACGGTTGTCGAGATCTTCAGGGCCGCGGAGCGTGTGAGGGTCGAGGGCGTGAACCTTCGGAAGAAGCACACCCGGCCCAGCGAATCGGACCCAGATGGCGGGATCATCAGCTTCAACGCGCCGATCCACATATCGAACGTGATGCTCGTGGATCCGGCCTCAGACGAAGCCAGCCGGATCCGCACCCGCGTCGAGGAAGACGGAACCAAGGAACGGATTTCCGTGAAGAGCGGCAATCCGATTCCCAGACCTCAGTAGAAGAAACAGATGAACACCCGTCCGGTAATCAAAGAGCTGCCAGGTAGATGACAGAACCTAGACTGAAGGCCCACTACCAGAACTATGTCCGGCAAGCGCTGCAGGCGGAATTCGAATTCGCGAACCCGCATCAGGTGCCGCGCGTAGTGAAGGCCGTGCTGAACGTCGGCGTCGGTGAGGCGATCAAGGACCAGAAGCTGCTCGAGAGCGTCATCGAAGAGCTTGGAATCATCTCCGGCCAGAAGCCTCTGACGAACCGAGCCCGGCGATCGATCTCGAACTTCGGTTTGCGCGAGGGCATGCCGATCGGAGCCTCGGTAACGCTTCGGGGCACCAAGATGTGGTTCTTCCTCGACCGCTTGATCAGCACGGCGATCCCGCGTGTGAGGGACTTTCGAGGGCTGAAGACGCGCTCGTTCGACGGGCGCGGCAACTTCACGATGGGCATTCGGGAGCAGATCATCTTCCCGGAAATCGATTATGACAAAGTCCGACAAATCCACGGGCTCGACATCACGATAGTGACGTCCACGGACAAGGATGACGAGGGATTCGCCCTTCTGCGTGAGCTGGGCTTCCCCTTCCGCGGAGCGGTGCCGGTGCAGATCGGCGCAACCGCCTAAGAAAGAGAGTTAGGAATGGCCAGAAAGGCGCTCATTGAGAAGTCAAAACGGACACCGAAGTTCGCTGGACGCCAGCGCAACCGCTGTCAGCGGTGTGGGCGCCCCCGGGCGTTCATTCGGAAGTTCGGGCTCTGCCGGATTTGCTTCCGGGAGAAGTCTCTGCGCGGGGAGATCCCCGGCGTGCGCAAGTCGAGCTGGTAAAGGGATACCACGACCATGATGACCGACCCTATCGCAGACATGCTCACCCGCATCCGGAACGCCGGTCAGGCGGCCCATAAGTGGGTAGACATGCCTGTGTCCAAGACGAAGATCGAGATCGCGAGGCTCCTACAGGAGAGCCACTTCGTGCATGCCCACAAGCTGCTCGAGGACGGTCGCTTCGGCGTGCTGCGCGTGTATCTCAAGTACTATGACGGGAAGCCCGTCATTCGCCATCTCGAGAGGGTTTCTCGCCCCGGCCGACGTCGCTATGTGGGTAAGGACGATATCCCACGTGTGAGGAACGGCCTCGGGATGGCCATCCTGTCCACATCGGCAGGCATGGTCTCCGACCGCACTGCGCGCAAGCGCGGTACGGGCGGCGAAGTCTTAGCCCTCATCTGGTAGCTGGGAAACGAGAGAGAGTAACGATGTCGCGTATTGGAAAGATGCCGATCACGCTCCCGACGGGAGTCGAGGTGACGGACGCCGACGGAACGCTCAGCGTGAAGGGCCCTAAGGGCACCCTCTCGCTCGACGTGCACCCCGACATGGTGGTGAAGGTCGAAGAGCGAGAAATGCGTGTGGAGCGCCCGTCCGACCAGAAAGAGCACAGGGCGCTGCATGGGCTGACCCGGTCGTTGATCCAGAACATGGTCATCGGGGTCACCGAGGGCTTCTCGAAGACGCTCGAGATCATTGGTGTTGGCTACCGGGCCGATCCCAACAACAAGGGTATCACGCTGAACCTCGGGTACAGCCACACCATCGAATATGCGGCGGCAGAGGGCGTCACGCTCGAGTGCCCCAACCAGACTACTGTGGTGGTCTCGGGCATAGACAAGCAGAAGGTCGGACAGGCCGCGGCTGAGATTCGGTCGTTCCGACCCCCCGAGCCGTACAAGGGCAAGGGAATCCGATATAAGGGCGAACATGTCCGGCGCAAGGCCGGCAAGACTGCCGGGGCAGGCGCATGATCAAACAGAGCAAACTGAGAAAGAGCCGTTCTCTTCAACGCGAGCGGCGCCATCTTCGGGTCCGAAACAAGATCCGTGGCACGGCGGAGCGGCCACGGTTGGTCGTTTTCCGGTCGCTGAAGAACGTCGAGGGACAAGTGATCGACGACGACGCCGGAAAGACGTTGCTTGGGCTCTCTACGCTTACGGCCGACCTGAAGTCGTTCAGCGCAGAGGGTCAGAACCGTCGGATCGAACAGGCGCACGCGGCGGGAAAGCTCTTGGGCGAGCGAGCAACGGCACAGGGAATCGAGACCGTGGTCTTCGACCGCGGCGGATACAAATATCACGGTCGGGTTAAGGCGTTCGCTGACGGAGCCCGCGAGGGAGGTCTGAAGTTCTGATGGCGAGAGATCCCAGGAAGAAGAAAAAGAAGCAGAGTCGAGGTCGCGAGAGCGACCTGGTCGAGAACGTCATCTTCATCAATCGGGTCGCGAAGGTGGTGAAGGGCGGTCGGCGATTCTCGTTCTCCGCCCTCGTCTCCGTAGGCGATCAGAAGGGCAACGTGGGCATCGCGCTGGCCAAGGCGAACGAGGTCGCGGAAGCGATCCGCAAGTCGTTCGAGCAGGCCCGCAAGGACATGGTGCGCGTACCGATCCAGAACGGGACGCTTCCACATGAGATCGTGGGCCGCTGGGGCGCAGGTCGTGTCTTGCTCCGCCCGGCCGCACCCGGAACCGGCGTGATCGCGGGTGGGCCGGTGCGTGCCGTGCTCGAGGCGGCCGGGGTCACCGATGTCCTGACGAAGAGCCTGGGCACGAACAACCCGATCAACGTGGTCCGGGCAACGATGAATGGTCTGACCGAGTTGGTGACCGCCGAGCGAGCCGCCGAGGAACGTGGCGTGTCTGTGGAGGCGCTTGGAGCGCACTATGGCTAAGAAGAAGAAGGTTACCCTGCTGAAGATCACGCAGACGCGCAGTGGCATCGGGCGTTTGACGAAGCACCGGCGCACGTTGCGGGCGCTCGGCATCAAGCGTCATCAGCAGAGCGTCATTCAGGAGGACTCACCGGCCATACGGGGCATGATCAACTCGATCTCCCATATGGTCGAGGTGGAAGAGGTCTCGGATTGACCGCTGAAATCGGCGCTGGGCGTCGTCAGGCTCCGGTCGCAGACCTGCGAAATAGCGTTTCTATTCCTCGGTCCCCGTCCTCGCCTTCCTACCCCAGCATCCGATTTGAGCGGTCGCTGGATCATACGATCAGGAACTAACGATGGCAGAACTACACGATTTATCACCCAACCCCGGTTCGCGCCGGCCTCGCAAACGCGTGGGGCGCGGTCCTGGATCGGGATTGGGCAAGACGGCCGGACGAGGACAGGACGGTCAGAAATCCCGCTCGGGTGGGCAGATTCGCCGGGACTTCGAGGGCGGCCAGATGCCGCTCGTCAGGCGTATCCCCAAGAGGGGCTTCACCAACATCAACCGCGTCGAGTATCAGGTCGTCAACATCCGCGATCTCGACAGGTGTGATGGCGATGTCGGTCCCGAATCATTGAAGGTCGCGGGTCTGATCGCTTCTCTGCGCAAGCCGGTGAAGATCTTGGGTCAAGGCGAAATCGAGAAGGCGCTCTCGGTAACCGCACACAAGTTCAGTAAGAGCGCACAGGCCAAGATCGAGGCGGCGGGCGGTTCCGCAACGCTTCTCGGTGGCGGTGCAGAGGATGTAGGGTAGCATGTCGACTCCAGCAGCAAACGTAGCAAATCTATTCCGGGTCCCGGAGCTCAAGGAGAAGATTCTCTTCACCTTGTTCATCCTGATGGTCTATCGACTCGGATCGCACATCACGGTTCCAGGCCTGGATATCGGGGCGCTCCGGGCGCAGTTCAGTCAGCTCGAGGGGACCTTCTTCGGCATCTACGACATGTTCGTGGGTGGTGGACTCTCCAGGGCCACGATTCTCGCCCTCGGCATCATGCCGTATATCTCGGCGAGCATCATGTTCCAGCTGCTCGCAGCCGTATTCCCCACGATCGAGAAGCTCCAGAAGGAAGGGGAAGAGGGTCGCAAGAAGCTGACCCAGTGGACGCGCTACACCACGATCGTTTTGTCGGCGGCGCAGGCGTACGGGTATGCGAAGTTCCTCCAGGCGATTCCGGACGCGGTGGCCTCACCGGGCATGGTGTTCACGTTTACGACCGTGATCACCCTCACGGTTGGTTCGATGTTCGTGATGTGGCTCGGTGAGCAGATCACCGAGCGCGGCATCGGGAACGGCATGTCTCTGCTGATCTTCTTCTCGATTATTCAGACTTTCCCGGCCGCCGTCGTGCGGACCTGGGAGTCGTTCGTTCTGGGTGAGATCGGGCCGTTCGCCGTCTTGGCTCTGATCGGTGTGGTGGTCGGCGTGACCGCAGCCGTGGTGGCGATGACGATGGCTTCGCGGAAGATCCCGGTTCAGATCCCGCGAAAGGTCGTCGGGCGCGGGAGAATTCGTGAGGGACAGAAGAGCTTCATTCCTCTGCGCGTGAACTCGGCGGGCGTGATGCCGATCATCTTCGCGCAGTCGTTCATCGTCATGCCGGGAACCATGGCGGCGTTCATGGACCTCGGCCCGTTGAACGTGATCACGGAGATCTTCGCGCCTAATACGTGGCCCTACTACATCACGTATGGCTTCCTCATCGTCTTCTTCACGTACTTCTACACGGCGATCATTTTCAACCCGATCGACCTGGCCGAGAACTTGAAGAAGCAGGGTGGTTTCATTCCCGGTGTGAAGCCGGGAGCTCGCACCGCCGAGTACATCGATCGGGTCCTGACTCGCGTGACGCTGCCGGGCTCGATCTACCTCGCGCTCGTGGCTCTAGTCCCGTTCTGGATCTCCGACATCTTCAAGATCCAGACGTTCTTCTTCGGAGGCACCAGCATCATGATCGTCGTCGGTGTCGGGCTGGATACCGTCCAGCAAGCACAGCAGCTGCTGATGCTCAGGCACTACGACGGTTTCATGAAGAAGGGTCGTGTGAAGATGCGTGGTCGCCAGCGGTATATGTGATGGTGGTTGTCCTTCTGGGCCCTCCCGGAGTGGGAAAGGGCACCCAGGCGGCTCGCCTCGCGAGCGACATCTCGGGTGAGCACATCTCGACGGGTGACCTTCTGCGCGCGGCGCGACGCGACGGAACCCCCCTGGGTCGACAGGCTCAACAGTTCATGGACTCGGGTGAGTTGGTTCCGGATTCCGTGATTCTGGATCTCGTGCGTGATCACCTGGGTAGCGTGGCCCCCGAGGCCGACCTTCTTTTCGACGGCTTCCCAAGGACCCTCGCTCAGGCGGATGGCCTGGAGGACGTGCTCTCCGGCTTGGATCGTGGCGTCTCGAGGGTTGTACTCTTCGAGGCTCCTAGCGAGACATTGGTCAAACGGATGAGTGGTCGGCGCAGCTGCATGGACTGCGGCGCGATCTTCAACGAGTACTTCAATCCGCCCGAGATAGACGGCATTTGCGGTGTTTGCGGGGGGCCTTTGATCCACCGCATCGACGATGAGCCCGACACGGTGGCGCATCGGTTCGAAGTGTACGAGGAGCAGACTGCGCCCCTCATCGCCCACTATGAATCACACCCTTCCGGACTGGTTCGGGTGCAGGCCGATCAGCCCGCGGACGACGTCCAAGCGGCGTTTCGGGCCGCCGTCGTCGGTGCTGTCTAGATCATGATCCATCTGCGAACGACGGAGGAGATCGACACCATCGGGCGTGGCGGGGCCATCATTGCCGGATTGTTGGACGAGGTCGGCAGCCGCATCGTCCCTGGTGCCTCCACGGCCGAGATCGACGCTTTCTGCGATAACTACATCGTATCCTACGAGGGTGCTGTTCCGGCCTTCAAGGGTCTCTACGGTTTTCCCGGAAGCGTATGTGTTTCGGTAAATCAGGAAGTGGTTCACGGGATATCCAGCAGGTCCCGAGTCCTCCTCGAAGGCGACGTTCTCTCGGTGGATGTCGGTGTTCGACTCGAAGGCTGGTGTTCCGACTCCGCGTGGACCTTCCCGGTCGGGGAGGTCAGCGAAGCGGTCAGCGAGCTGCTCGATGTAACCGAGCGTTCGCTGTGGGCAGCGATTGAGGCTGCGACGCCCGGGAATCATGTCGGAGACATCGGTGCTGCCGTGGTATCGACCGTTGCAGGCACCAGCTACGGAATCATTCGCGATCTGGTGGGGCATGGCGTGGGTCGAGACGTGCACGAAGAGCCGCAGGTGCCCAATATCGGGCGCCCCGGACACGGCCCGCTCTTGAGAGAAGGCATGGTGCTGGCCATCGAGCCGATGTTGTCTGCGGGGTCCGCAGACATCCGCACGCTCGACGACGGCTGGACCGTGATTACGGCCGATAAGGCGCTGTCCGCGCACTTTGAGCACACCGTGGGTCTGACTGCCGACGGTCCGAGGGTGCTGACCGCCCAAGGAGCCCCTGTTTATGCGGGTTCTAGCGCGCCTGGAGCCGCTTGAGGCACCAGCGAGACGCCGTTAGATTGTAAAGCTCTGCCAGAAACGGATTCGGGAGGCGGGAAAGTGAAGGTTCGAAGCAGCGTAAAGCCGATGTGCGAGCACTGCAAAGTGATCCGGCGGAAGGGCGTCGTAAGGATCATTTGCAGCCGTGACCCCAAGCACAAACAACGGCAGGGTTAAGCGACAAAGTCGCTCAGGGAATAGGAACTTATGGCACGTATCGCTGGCGTTGACCTCCCTCGAGGCAAGAGGATCGAGGTCGCGCTCACGTATATCTACGGCATCGGTCCGACTCGGGCGAAGGCCATCATCAGCGCCTGTGGCGTGGACCCCGATCGCCGTACGCAGGACCTGGCGGATGAGGACATAAATGGTCTTCGCCGACAGATCGAGGGGAACTACAAGGTCGAGGGTGCGCTGCGTACCGAAACGTCCATGAACATCAAGCGACTCATGGACATCGGTTGCTACCGAGGGCTACGGCACCGTCGTGGTCTACCGGTTCGGGGGCAGCGGACCCACACCAACGCTCGGACGCACAAGGGCTCCAAGCGATCGATCGCAGGAAAGAAAAAGGCACCGAGGAAATAGTCAGACCCGATCGGTTCTGACGACACGCGTATCACCTGATGCGGCGCTCCCGGAGGCACCTGTCCCGGCTCGCCGCATCCGCATTGTAGGAAGGACAGAGTGGCGAATCCGAAAACCCGCACGAAGCGTACGAAAAAGGTCGTGGAAGCCGAGGGTGTCGCTCACATCAAGGCCACCTTCAACAACACGATCATCACGATCGCCGACAACGCCGGGAACACCGTCGTTTGGGCGAGCGCCGGCACGGCCGGTTTCAAGGGATCGAAGAAGTCGACCCCGTTCGCCGCGACCGTTGCTGCCGAGCAGGTCGGGCGCGAGGCCGTCGGTCTCGGTGTCAAGCGCGTCGACGTACGCGTGCAAGGCCCAGGCTCGGGCCGCGAGTCAGCCATTCAAGCGCTGGCCGCCGCAGGTCTCCACATCAAGTCTATCCAGGACGTGACGCCGCTGCCGCACAATGGATGCCGGCCGCCAAAGAAGCGTCGAGTCTAGGGGCACTACTTAAATGGCACGATATACAGGACCCGTTTGTAGGCGCTGTCGTCGGGAAGGGCAAAAGCTCTTCTTGAAGGCTCAGAAGTGCTACACCGAAAAGTGCCCGGTCGAGCGGCGCCAATACCCGCCCGGCCAGCATGGTCCGGCGCAGGCCCGCCGTCGCAAGCAGTCGGACTATGCGGTTCAGCTGCGCGAGAAGCAGAAAGTGAAGCGCATATACGGGCTCCACGAGAAGCAGTTTCGCAGCCTCTTCGAGCGTGCGGCACACGTGCCGGGCATCACGGGCGCGAACCTCATCGTCGCGCTCGAGACACGACTCGACAACATCGTATTCCGGATGGGATTCGCGGCGAGCCGCAACCAGGCTCGCCAGCTCGTTCGGCACCGACACGTAGAGGTGAATGGCCGCGCGGTCAACGTGCCGAGTTTCCATGTGTCGGCTGGTGACGAGGTTGCCATCAGGGCAACATCGAAGGATATCGTCCCGGTTCAGGCGAGCCTGGAGGCGAGAACGCGTCCGCCGCTGATGGAGTGGCTCGCATTGGACGAGAAGGCTCGGGTCGGCCGGATGGTTCGGCAGCCCACGCGTGCGGATATCCCGCTCGCCGCTCAGGAACAGCTCATCGTCGAGCTCTATTCGAAGTAATCCAGGTTCCGAGAGTCGTCGAACACGGCCCCCGGACTATGAAGGCTTCCAGGAGGACATTGTGAAGTTAGATCTCACCGGCTTGGTACTACCCGAGCGCGTCGAACAGATCGAGAGCGTCGACGACCCGGGACGCTCATCGCAGTTCGTGATCGAGCCGCTCGAGCGGGGCTTCGGCCACACGCTCGGCAACGCGGTTCGCCGTGTGCTGTTATCCTCGCTGCGCGGCAGCGCCGTGTGGGGCTTCAGGATCGACGGGGTGCTGCATGAGCATCAGACCATCACCGGTGTCGTAGAAGACGTGCATCAGGTCATCCAGAACCTCAAGTCGCTGGTTGTCGTCCTGGACGACGACGTGGACGAGGCGGTCCTCGAGATTCACCTGACCAAAGCCGGAGCCGTGACGGCCGGCCACGTGCAACCGTCCGCGGGTGCCGCCGTCATCGACCCAGATCACCATCTGTTCACGCTCCAGGAAGCTCGGTCGGTAAACGTCGAGCTGCACGTGAACAAGGGGCGCGGCTTCGTCTTGGCCGATCAGCACCCGCTCCCGCGGGGCGCGCCCGTCGATCTGGTGCGCATCGACTCGATCTACAACCCGGTCCGTCGCGCGAACTTCTCCGTCGAGGAGACGCGAGTTGGTCAGCGAACCGACTTCGACCGTTTGACGCTCCACATCGAGACTGATGGCTCGATGGATCCGAACAGCGCGGTGGCGTACGGTGCCGAGCTCGTGCGGAAACACCTCGAGTACATGCTTTACTTCAAGGAGGGCGGCATCCCCGAAGTCGTGCCTCCAGGTTCGGTCGCCGTCCCGGAGCGCCTTCAGGATCTGTTCGAGCGTCCCATCGAGGACCTCGCGGAGCTGTCGGTGCGTTCTCGGAATTCGTTGCAGAAAGAGAACATCCGGACCCTGGGTGATCTCGTGCAGCGCTCTGAGGACGACATGCTTCAGATCGAGAACTTCGGTAAGAAGTCGCTCAAGGAGATTTCGGACTTCCTCGAGGAGCACACGCTGCACTTCGGAATGCAGCTCGAGGAGGGTGAGGATGGCCGGCTCTTCTTCGTAGACGAAGAGGCCGAAACGGCAGTGGCTGGAGAAGAGTAGCCGTGCGACATCGCAAGAAAGGGCGGAAGCTCAACAGGACCGCGAGTCACCGGCGAGCGGTAATGCGCAACATGGCGACCTCGTTGTTTCGGCACGAGCGGATCGAGACGACGACGGCAAAGGCCAAGGAGCTTCGGCCTTACGCCGAGCGGCTCATCACCCTGGCTCGCCGGGGCGACCTTCACTCCAGGCGCTTGGCGGCCCGAAAGATCCAGGACCGCCAGGTCCTCGGAAAGCTCTTCGACGACATCGCGCCGCGCTTCATGGAGCGTCCGGGTGGCTACACCCGGATCCTCAAGCTCGGGAACCGAAAGGGTGATGCTGCGGAGATGTCGCTCATCGAATTGGTGAACTAGTTTGTCCCAAATCATGACGAGAAAACCTCAATTGCACAGGACGATGCACATGGGCGACAACGCTAACCGACGCGGCGCTGTGGATCTGGCTATGCCTCTCATGGTGCTCGCCTTCATGGTCATCGGCGGCTTCCTATACTGGTTGAACGGCGAAGCAGCCGAGCAGAACGCTCTCAGCATCGTCGAGGAAGCGGCTCCCGAGGAGGTGGTGGGTATAGCGACCACCGTCGCGCCCGAGGACCTTCAGGTGGATGCGACTGCTTTCGAAGGGCAACTGATTCGGGTTGCGGGATTGACCGTCTCCAGCATGCTGGGCACGCAGGGCTTCTGGCTCGGTCTGCCGAACGGCAACCCGTTCCTCGTGTCGCTGAGCGAGGAGGCCATGGCCGAGGGCGTCCAGGTGGTCCAGGGTGAAATCGCATCGGTGACGGGCACGCTCGTCGTCCGCACTGATTCGGCACTGGATGTGTGGGTTGCTGCCGGAACCATCGGCGACGGCGATCGGCTCGTGGCCGAATTCGCTTTGCACTACCTGGACGTGACAGAGGTGGTCGTCGCGCAGACGCAAGCCGCTGACTCGACGGGAAATAACGACTGACGAGCCGGTCAGTAGTGCAATCACACTAAAGAACCGATAGAAGATGTCTCGAATCTGCTACGTGTGTGGTAAAGGCCCCGCTACGGGGAACAACGTGAGCCACGCGCACAACAAGACGCGTCGTCGCTGGTTGCCCAACCTGCAGACCGTGAAGATCGTCGACGAAGCCGGTGAGCGCCGTCGCGTTCGCGTCTGTACGCGCTGTATCTCTGCCGGCAAGATCACGAAGGCTCCCGCGGTGGTGGCGGACGGATAACAGCCGGATTCATTGCTTGGTTTTGCGAGAGCCTCGCTGGTAGCTTTGACCAGAGAGGCTCTTTCTTTTTTTTGATGGCCGACACCCACGACGATGACTGACATGCGAGCTGAGGGGTCGGCGGCGAAGGTTGCGTTCGCCTACCTCGCCCTGCTGCCCGCCGGTTGACGTGCCCCCACCTGCGGTACCACTTCCTATGTTAGACCTGCAACCGTTTGTGGTCCCTGGAGCTGAGGCATCCTGAGGAACCAGGGTGATGGTTTCAATGCTTCCGGAGCGGGGGGTAGACCGCCGCAGGCGCTGTGGGGTCGGACGGTATTGTACAGCCGCCTCCACTGCTCGACGAGTACCGTTGCCTCGGGCAGTGTGTAGAAGATCTCTCCGTTCAAGAACTCGTCTCTC
>Ga0209554_1001728_pt1 | contig 16145 bp, 11 predicted proteins | sample MarorgKNORR_S2LV_5_FD_188221 | JGI IMG/M metagenome (GOLD analysis project Ga0209554, IMG submission 188221) | Marine microbial communities from the Southern Atlantic Ocean, analyzing organic carbon cycling - Bottom_A/KNORR_S2/LV (SPAdes) (version 2) | ecosystem: Environmental > Aquatic > Marine...
CATGCCCGCTGCATCCCCTACCAATAGGTAGTGTTCTTTCGTGAAATTGCTAATGCTTCCTGACATAGATGTGACCTCTCCTTCAAATTGGTCAAAGAAATCATCGGCCATTGTCAGACTCTTACCTCTGGAAAATTGGGTCTGAATTCCGATTCCAATATTTGCTCCACCATCTTTAGGTATCATCCAGGCATAATCCCCTGGTGCAGTGGAACCAAAGTAGAGGTCTACCCCATCATCAAAATCACCATCCATAAGTACGAAATTTACGGCTATATTGAGCGATTTCTCTTTCCAGAATTTTTTACGCAGAGGATCATGAGGTCCCCCACAGCCTACAATCACCCTAGACGAGATTCTTTCTCTATTTTTCAGAATTATATTATGCCCATCTATATCATTTACTCTGGCTTCGGTAAAACTCGGCACCTTTGGTCTTGGCCATTTCCACTAGTTTCTGATCGTGGATTGGTCTGTGCAGGATTTGTCCTTCAAAGGGGTAGACCAATTTTTTTCCCAGAAGGTGCAACGAGCCCCATGGTTTTTGTTCTCTGGATATGGATTCATCTGGTGTACGGAATAGTTCATCTATATTCGGGACGTCCGGGCAGAGATTCTTCAATTGAAGATTACTAGGTACCAATTCCCCGCATTGCAGGGGTGTTCCGATAACCCTTCTTCGGTCTATGACCAAGACTTTTGCTCCACCGTCAGCTGCGTATCTGGCGACGGTACTTCCTGCAGGTCCTCCACCTATTATGATGGCATCCCAGTCATATTCCATGATTCTCAATAGCTTCTCTAAAGATAGAGTTTGGTTGAATAATAAGTATCATAAACACCTCTGGCTGAACACAGATGTGAAAGCAATCGTTTTGACCGCAGGGGAAGGTGCACGTCTAGGTAGTTGGACCACCAATAGGCCCAAGGGCATGATCCCCTTGGGAAATAGGCCGATCCTGGATCATTTAATCAGAGGTCTGATCAGTGCAGGAATAACTGAGATTAACATGGTCGTGGGGTACGCTCGTAATAGTGTAATGTCCTACTTTGGAGATGGTTCCTCTTTTGGCGGGAAAATAAATTATTGTTTTCAGGATAAACCAACAGGGACATTGGACGCGATGAAAATAGGGATGTCTGATATTGAGGGTGAATTCATTCTAGTGCCTGGAGACAACTATGTTTCAGCCAGCTCATTCCATTCTATGAAAAATTATGATGGTGAGGCCCTTTTATCTGGTCAGGCAGAAAGATGGTCGAAGTGGGGAGAAATCGAGATTAGAAAAGGCAATCCAAGCATAACCTTTGACAATCCGGATGCATATGGTAGAATCCACTTCACGGGAATAATGAAACTCAAGAAACAGACGGCTGAAAAGATGCTTCTCTCTTCAGGTAGACATATCGGGGAGTCACTTCAGGAAATATCTTCTCAAACTAGTTTTGAAGTTCTAAAGGCTGAATACTGGCATAACATTGTTTATCCCTGGGATCTGATTTCCGGTAATAGAATGGCCCTTCGTGATAATCTACTTTTTCGCTCAGCTAAAATAGAGAAGAACGTTGTCATTAAAGGTGAAGTTTCTATTGGAAAAGGTACGGTTATTCGTTCAGGGTCCTACATATTAGGTCCCGTTTCGATTGGAGAAGGATGTGACATTGGTCCCAATTTAGTTATTGGTTCTGCAGTTTCGATTGGGAATAATGTGATTGTTGGACCATTCTCGGAGATTGTTGATAGTGTGGTGATGTCCAATTGTGACTTGGGTAGTTACACTAGTATTAAAGGCAGTGTTCTGGGGAGCTGTGTTTCTTTTGGTTCACACAGTATTGCAATACCCAGTACCAGGAACATAATGTACTTTGACAAGGAGTTCTCTGTAAGTGACAGAGGTGCAATGATAGGGGATGATTGTATTATAGGTAGCAGGGCCATTCTTCAGGGAGGTTCAATTCTTCTTAGTGGGGCAACTATAGGTGAAGGAGAATTTTATAACGCCGATTTTCAGGGAGATAACATCTGATGTGCGGTATTGTAGGTTATACTGGGGGTCAGCCAGCTCAGGAAATTGTATTGGAATCATTGAAAAAATTGGAGTATCGGGGATATGACTCCTCAGGTATTGCAATGCATGAGGGTAAACTGGTTATCTGCAAGAAGGAAGGCCCTATTGCGAACATGGAAGCCGAATTAACCGAATCCAAATCAACTCTGGCGATCGCTCATACTAGATGGGCGACACACGGTGTTCCTTCAGACGCAAACGCCCATCCTCATTCCGATGAAGAAGTTTCAGTTGCAGTGGTTCACAACGGTACAATTGATAATTACCGGGAAATAAGGGAGTCCTTGGAGGCTGAAGGTCACAATTTCAGGAGTGATTCTGACTCAGAAATCCTTCCTTTATTGATATCGAAGTACTATTCGGGCAATTTAGTTGAAGCCGTGAACAAGACACTGGATGATATCCACGGAATTTTTACGATAGCAGTCATCCACAAGGATCATCCGGATGAAATCGTCGCAGTCAGGAATGAAACCCCGCTTGTAATTGGACTTGGCAATTCTGAGAATTTTATTTCGAGTGATATTTACGCCATTCTGAAGTACACACAGGAGATGATTTATCCTGAGGATTATCAAATTGTCAGGGTAACATCCGACAAGGTCGAGGTCCTTGACAGGAATCTTAACTTACTTGATTACAATGTCGAGACCGTTGAAAAATATACCGAAGTCGCGGAGAAAGGAGGTTTTGAGCATTTTATGCTTAAAGAAATATTTGAGCAGCCCAAGGCTTTACAGGATTCATTGACCGAATTATTAGTTGTGTCGCCTTTGGAAAGACTAGGCCTTAATTGGAAAATAGGTAGTATGTCGATAGTTGCATGTGGCACTTCTTACCATGCAGGTTTAGTTGGGAAATATATTATCGAGCAATTAACTGCAATTCCCGTTTCAGTGAGTTACTCTTCGGAGTTTCGTTACGCAGCTCCAGTTCAGGGAGTAGGAGGCCTGTTATCCTCGCGTCCGTTAGTTATTCTCATCTCGCAGAGTGGTGAAACTGCGGACACTTTAGCCGCAGCGCGGGCCGCAAAACAACAGGGTTGTCATACCATTGCGATTTGTAACGTGCCGGGTAGTAGGATAACTAGGGAAGTAGATGGGGTGATCATTACTAAATCCGGCCAAGAAATTGGTGTTGCGGCTACAAAAACCTTTATGACACAAATGCAAGCCCTTTATGCCCTTGCAGTCAATTTAGCTTTTAATTCGGGTTCATTGGATTACCCTCAATCAAAATTGTGGGAATCTGAAATTCGAAAGATCCCTAGTAAAGTATCTCAAGTTCTGAATAATTGTGAATCCATAAAGGCATTGGTACCTCATCTCGTAAAATCGAAATCAGTATTCTTTATTGGTAGAAATATAAATTATCCTTTAGCCCTGGAAGGCGCTCTGAAACTTAAGGAGATATCCTACATCCATGCCGAGGGTTACCCAGCAGGAGAACTGAAGCATGGTCCCCTGGCACTATTGAGCAAGGATACACCCGTTGTTGCTATAGCGGTTCAGGATCACACCTATTCTAAATTGATATCAAATATCGAGGAGATATCCGCTCGAAAGGCACCAGTGATAACGGTTGCTCAAAAAGGTGACCAACTAGTTCCTAAAATATCCGATCACTGTTTCGAATTACCAGATATTGACCCCGTATTATCTCCCTTCCCAGTTGCGGCATTCTTGCAGCTTCTTTCCTACTATGTAGCGCATGAATTAGGAACTGAAATAGATAAACCACGTAATTTAGCGAAGTCTGTTACGGTTGAATAGTATTCTGAATCGAGTTAGGCTCCCAGTTCCTCCAGACTTTGCATGGCAAAGGCCGTGTGCAATGCAGTCCCTATATGCAGAGCCTCTTCATCCATTTTGAACAAGGGATGATGCACATTGTAGATGGCATCTATTTTCTCATTGCGCATACCCAAGGCAACAAAACAGCCTTTCACTTTTTCGGTGTAGTATGCAAAATCCTCACCCCCCATAACTGGTTCCAGATCCACTGTATTTGACTCTCCCAGCATCTCGCTTCCAACACCCTTTGCAAAATTCCACATCTCACCATCATTCACCGTGGGTGGGTAATCGTTTCCAGGGTAACTGACTATAGCCTTGCAGGAATGGGCCTGAGCGATAGTCTCGGCTACCGTTTTTACACGTTTTTGTAGGATTTTCAGTCCTTCAGTCGTCAGGGATCTTAGGGTACCCATGAGTTTCACCTCCGGAGGTATGACATTGGATACTTGTCCACCATGTATCGTACTTATGCTTATCACTCCCGAATCCAGGGGATCCAGTTCTCGTGATATGATGGTTTGGAGATTTGTTATTATCTGAGCCGATGCAACTACTGGATCCCTAGCCAGATGTGGCATTGCGGCATGACCACCTTCCCCCTCTACGGTCATTTCAAGGAAAGAAGTTGCGGCCAGGAAAACACCTTCCCGGGATCCGATGGTACCGGTTGGCAATAGGGGCCAGACGTGTAGTCCAAAAATACGTTCGACCTCCGGTGAGTCAAGGACGCCTTCCTCACACATCAGTTTTCCACCAGCGCCACCTTCCTCGGCCGGCTGGAACAACAATTTGATAGTGCCGTTCACGTTTTTCTCATTCTCTTTCAGGATCTTCGCAGCTCCCAGCAGCATTGAAGTGTGACAATCATGTCCACAAGCATGCATCTTGCCATCTATCTCGCTCTTGAATGGGACATCAGTCTCTTCATGAATAGGTAAGGCATCCATGTCGGCTCTTAGGGCAACACAAGGTCCCTTTCCGTTACCGATGGTTCCCAGAACTCCGGTCTTGGCAATGGGTGATTCATAAGGAATACCAAGTTTGTCCAACTCCCTCCTGACAAGTTCACTGGTCTTGAACTCTTCGTACATCAGCTCAGGATGCCGATGCAGTTCTCTTCGTATCTCGATAATCCAATCAGAGATTTTCTTTGCTTCCTTTTTAGCTTTTTTGGGATGCATGGTGACCTATCACATGGGTGTTTAATATGAGTATTGCAAAATTACCAAGTATTAAATATTTGATATTAGTTAGGAGTAAAATGACAGACGATCCCGAAAACCTGCGCAAGTTCCTAGAGAGCGACGACCCTGCGATAGTCCTAACCTCGGCTACGAGGAAGAAGTTCAATAAGTCATTCTCATTATAATCGTGTCACCGTTATCAAACCAGATTGGAAATTGGTTGTTGTCAGTGAATTTGGTCTTTGCCTCACCTGTCAATTCCTCTGCGGGATCCCATTGTAAGAGGGCAACACCCTTCTGCATCTCTTTCGAGAGCATCACATAAGAAACCTGTTTGACTCCTGCTTGAGGTGTTGAAAGTGCTTTACCGGCTTCAATAGCCTGTTCAGCATTCCCTGTTATCACCTCAGCACCATTCTCCCAGCTGGCATCTGTTTCGGTAAGTCCGAAAGTAAGGCTGCTGAGTCTATGATCACTTACAACCAGAGAATCATCCTCGGTAAACTGGGTCCATAAAATAGCGTCAAATTCCCTGTCATTCGTACCTTCCTGGAATCCACCCATGACCGATGGCGGTGGATAGGCTCCAACAGCACAACCGAGAAACAGCAGCGTGAAACCAAAGGCAATCGCAGGTCTTCTTCCAGGTTCGAATCCCTTGATCAGATATTTGAATCCTATCCCAGCCATAAATGCCAAGGGAGCCATCAGGTAGGGTGCATGTCGATAAGCTATCAGCAGATGGGACCCTGTTATCGCACCTATTGCAGTCAGACCAAGTATAGGCAACATCCACCCAAATATGAACCACCCATATTTCTTGGAAAGAACAAAAGTGGGTGCAGCTACCAGCGTTATCCATGCCAGATTCACGGCAAGATAGGGTACTGCGTCCATTCCCACAGGTATCTCCGTTCCCGGAACGCCTTTCCACAGGGCCAGTAAGATCATGATTAGTGACGCAAAGAAAGCAAAAATAATCCTTTTCAGGAAGCTTGAGTGATCAATATTCTCCGAGAATGAAGGCAGGGCCAGTTTGTCCTTGATTATCCATAGAATAGCTATGCAGACGAATGGGATCAGGGCCAGGATCAGATTTACTGAAACGTTGTCTGGCAGGAAATCAAATAGACTCTGCTCAAGCATATTGCTGAATGACTTGGCGTAGAGTAGCCAATATGCAGTTATTATCAAGGATATGAGTCCAATTCCTACTATTCCAGGTTTTGCTACTTCTTCATTCCCGGCAGCTATCTCAACAACCAATATCCCGACTATAGCTGCCATCATAAGCAGCAGAGTGAAGTGATGAGTCAGCAGTAACCCACCTAGAGCAAAGATCAGGAAAACACTCCAGATATTATCGTATTTTCCAGATTCCAGACATTTCAGCCAACCGTAAAGGAACACAAAACCCAATGGTTCAGCCAGGCCTCCTGGCATTGGGTGGGAATTAGCAAAAACAACCGCGAAAGTAACACTGTAGAAGGCACAGCCAAACAAGGCTGGAAGAAAACCCACCAATTTCTTTCCAATCATGAAGAGAGCAGGTATTGCTAAGGCTGACATCAAGGGAATGAACCACAATAATGACTGATGATAATCCATCCCTGTCAGGAGACTTATGCTACCCGCCAGGATCTGCATCCCCTGGAAATCAGTATAGGCTCTCCCCCATCCAATGTATCCCTCTGTCAGCATCTCTCCGTTTTGAACAAGATGTCTAGTCAGGTACAGGTATTCTCCGGAGTCACTTCCCCAGATCCGCCAGTTGTAGTGATGATAGATCCGTACCAGGAATCCGAATGATATCAGGGAATAGAGCAGATTCCTTTCAAAGGGTTTCGTCCTCAATTACTCACCTGCTGTAATTAGGATAACTTCGACAATTGCTGCAAAGAAAACCAGAAATATCAGATTTATGACCATTGAAGGTTCAGGAGTTCCAAGCAATGCTATCAGTATTATCAAAAAATAAAGATATTTACGAGCATCCGTGCTTTTTTCGGTATAATCTATAGCAAACAGGGTCAGGATCGGCAGACTCGTAAGAATTCCACAGAAAAGGGATATTGATACCACAAGTTTCGTTGTTTCGTAAACGGATAGTTTCGCCACGACTATTTCATCCATCAGGAGGAGCTCCATCACACTCGGAGAGATATAGAACAGTCCCACCAGCGAACCAGCCACAAAGAGAGTTGAACCTATGGAGAAACTGATCATGGCACCTCTCCTCTCCTTTATGGTCAGACCTGGACTCGAAAAATTGTAGAATCCTCTGACCCATAGTGGGAATGTCAGTATCAGGCTTCCTAACAGGCTCAGGTAGATCTTCAGCTTGAGAAACTCGGTTGGACTATAGGTAGCCATGTCATCCAGATTTAGTTCCGTAATGACCAGAAGATTTTCGATTAATTGGATGGAGAATGGCATCAGTAAAGCAAGTAGGACCATATTGCAAATGAAGGGAGGCAATAGGTGGGAACGGAGGTCCTCGAGATGGCTTGACAATGGCCTGCTGATATCTGCAGTTTCAGACACTATGTGGGATAAGGTCGGGGGCTTAAAAGGCGCCTTGTATCAGTAATGTAATGAATATAATCCAGGGCTGTGTTCGTTATCCTCCTGCACCAGGAGGAGCCGAAACGGTCGTGAAGGCCTATTCCGAGGGTTTACTTGCGAAGGGTCATAAAGTGGAGGTGATAACCACGGATCTTTACACTGAAACGCCATTTGTGAAGAAGAAGATGCCCTCTGTGGTTGGCGGCGTTCCCGTATCTAGGCACCGTGCGTTCAGCGTGTCTGGTGAAGCACATTATGTCCTGGCTCCAGGTATGGTAACTTCCTTCCTTTCAAAGAAGGCAGATATCATCCACACCCATTCGTACGGTTATTTCCAGAATCATGCAGCCTGGATCAAGGAAAAATTCCAATCTACTCCATGGGTGATCACTCCTCATTTCCACCCTTCGTGGTCAATGTGGGGGGGTGCCAAAAGGCGTACTCTGCGGGACTTTTATGATTCCAAGATTGGAAAGTCAACTATGGAGTCCGCAGACCTTATCACCTGTGTTAGCAAACATGAAAGAGATATGCTGGTCTCGGAGATTGGCATTGAACACGGAAACATAAAGATAATCTATAATGGTATTGATTGGGAGGATTGGAAGGAAATGCCAGATCCAATGATCTTCCGTCACAAGTATCCTCATATTTCTGAGAAATTCGTGCTATTTGCAGGCAGATTGGCAACAAACAAGGGTCTTCCGGACCTGATAGATGCAATATCCCTGTCGGAATCCTCAGATAATGTCGATCTGGTTCTGATGGGTGCAGATATGGGTCTGGGTAGGAAATTGGATAAGGCCGCAGATTACAGGAATATAACAATGCACCGTTTGGGCCATGTGGATGATAAGGTTTACCGGTCCGCTCTGTCTGCTGCCGAAATTCTGGTCTTACCTTCTGAGTATGAGGCTTTTGGAATAGTATTGCTGGAAGCATCTGCAGCAGCAACTCCTGTTATCGGAACTCGGGTTGGAGGTATTCCTGAGGCGATGGCCGATGAAAAGAATGGATTTCTGGTGGATTACAATGATCCAGTTATGTTAGCCAATAAGATATCATCATTGATCGGGGATGAGAAACTTTGTCAGGAGTTGGGAAATCACGGTAGAATGTTCTCCAAACGGTTTTCGTGGTCTAGTCTAGTAGATCAGCTTGAATCAGAGTATCTTTCCCTGCTGTAAAATAATATGGCGCTTTATAAAATACTCTTTAATAGGATTCAAATGAACCCTGATGTCCCAGACTGGTAGTTTTCTTCATTTTTGCATTCAATTATAGAACATTAATATATAAATGCCATTTTAGGCAATATTTGGTGGTTTTATTAACTTATATAGGCCTTTAATCAGGAATTAGAGAAAATCTCGGACACAGGACAAGTTATTAAACAACCAGATACATCGTATGTGCGTGGCACCTAAGCGCCTTAACTTCAGGATGGGCATTCCTTCCGATTTTCGTAAGGATTGGGATTTGTTCAACAAAAGGTGCAAGGTAGAAGGTATGACCCCAGCCAATCTTTTGCAGGATCTGATTGAGGAATATCTGGATGAATTCAGGGAGGAAATGGAGAAAGCTCAAGGCGAACTGGACGAGGTAGCCGGCCCGTTGCGGGACGCTCCTCCTAAAAAAGTGACAATCAGAAAACCAAAGAAGAAGTCATTCATTGCCAGAAAAGTAACTATCTCTGCTCCAAAACAGGAAGAGGAAGAAGAAGAACCGAAAGAGACGGACATCAAGGATACTCCCAAGTTCAAGTTTTTGGCACTGGTAAAAGATTTGGATATTGGATCAGGCATACCTCCTGATGAATTAATGGTTCTTGCAGGAGAGGAAGGGATACCTAATCCCCGTCTCCAGATGAACAAAATGATTCGAAGAGGAATTCTGTATGTGCATCTGGGCCGTATACACGTTACTTAAGTATTCAGTTCTATAATGGTAGAACAATGAGAGCAGCTGGTTGGGAACTGTCAATCAAACAAGTGATTCTTTTGTTTATCCTGATTATTATTATGATTAGTATCAGTGATATTACTGCATTTATCGGTGCAACATTTATAGCCTTCATACCTGCATACATGTATCTCAAGTCAATTAGAAATGCAGAACAGTATGACAGGGAACCATGGGAAGCTCTCAGGATAGCGTTTGCTTGGGGCGCTATATCTGGTGTTTTTCTGGCGCTAGTGCTTAGTGCACTTGGTGTTCCTCTTTTGCTTTTTTTATTAGCAGACCTCACCGATCCAAGTGTGCATGATATCCTACCTGTACTCGTGGGAGCCGTTATTGTGGCTCCAATAGTCGAGGAGTTTGCTAAACCACTGGTGATGTTCCAAAATCAGACGATTCGCAGGGAGATTGATGAATTGGAAGATGGTATTGTCTATGGTGCCGCCTGTGGTTTGGGTTTTGGTGCAACAGAGAATGTCCTGTATGGTTTGACAGAAGGTTTGGCAGCGGCAGGTTTTGCGGGAATGGCATTCTTGATTGTTATCAGAACCGTATCCTCCATTCTGCTACACTTAGTAACCACATCCTACACTGGGCACGGCATTGCCAGGTACATGCTGAACGGAGAGCCTTTCACGGTAGTATTAAAATATTATTTGGTCGCCGTCGTAGTTCACGCAACCTGGAACCTTGCTGCCGTCTATTCATTGTTATTTGGCTCAGAGACCGGAGCTTACCTGATATTCCTCTTTTCTATTATTTTGGCTATCTCAGGTTTACAATTAGCCAAAAGGAGAATTGCAGCTCTGGATGGGGCTGCAGCCATTCCGGTCAATGAATCCCTTCCACCAGCGGGAAGTGCTTGGGATGGGGATAGTAAATGGAATCGCGAAAGCTTGTGGGATTCCAAGCGGGATGGGGGGCAATCCAGTGCTTCACAGGCAACTGCCTTGTATTCCACGGAGACCACCGGAACAGTAGGCTCAGATTGGGACTGGAAAAGTACATTGGGTACTATTCTCTTCCTGCTTTTTATTGCCTTCAATATCCTTGAAACTATTTTGTAGGGGCATTTTGCTCACAACTTAACAATGGGCCAGTAGCTTAGCTAGGTAAAGCGATCGGCTCTTAACCGATCGACCGGGGGTTCGAATCCCTCCTGGCCCGCCATCAGGTAAAATGAGTAGGATACAAGCGAGTTATTCGTCCCTCTTTTTCCAGGTTCAGGATTGAATTGTCAACTAGGGAATTGACGTGATAATTTATCTTCTGCCGGCTTACATTTAGTCTCTGGGATATCATGGACTGAGTTATTCCCGGATTATCCTTGACAATTTCAATTATTTCCTTTTGCGTATCGTTAGTAATCAGCAAGGTTCGAATCTTGGCCTTGTTAGTGCTCCCAAACGGGAAGAAAAGGCGCTGTCTTCCACTTCTCTGGGAGGTGATCATCTGATGGTTCTCAAGAATATAGATATGGTGTGACAGGGTTCCATTATGGAGTCCTAGCCCCTCTTTGAGTTCCGTGAAATTTGTACCGGGTTCCGCGTATATGTGCTTCAGGAGTTTCTGGCGTGTGGGTTCATCAGCTAGTGTATCCTTTCGTAATCTTGAGTAAAGAGGAATAAAGAATTTGAATGTCAGATATTTGAAATTCTCGGATCTTCGGAATTGGTACCCCATCCCCAAGAATGACAGACCGAAAAGTCCACGAGTGAAATTCAATTTGGGAATGCTGAAAGTCCGGGTGGCTTCCTTCGGCTCATTTGCAGGTGTCACGACATTTATGGATTGGGCCATCTGGTATGAGGTGATTAATCCAGAGTCATCATTGATCGATACGAACATTTGATATTCACCCTCATTTTCAGGTTTATAAGTGGTCCTTACACTCCATGATTCTCCGTTTTCAAGTTTATCAATCGAAACTTGTTCAATAATTTCATTGCCTGCTCCATCATTCTCAATTCCGATATGTACGTTCAGAGAACCGCTAACATAACCGTTATTGGTAATTACAGTTGTACAACTGATGCTTTGACCTAACAGAACAGAATGCCGATTGCAGCTCTGGTCCAGGACTTCGATATCGCTCTTTTCATAACTCAGGACATAGGTTATGATCTTGTTTTCCCTTCCATTACTGATATGGATATTCAATTGGCTACCGCCTTCACGGGGTATCTCTGGAAGCGGATTTATCTCAATTTCAATGGTGGTACTTTTTCCAGACCCGATAGTGACCTTATCAGGTCCGTTTATAGAATCAATGAAGGTTCCTGCAAAGATGTACGAAAGGCGGTATTCCTCAGTGTAGAATCCCTCGTTGTTCAGGATAATATTGACCGTGTATGTTTCGGTTTTCACAAATATCACAGAGGGGGCTATGATCCCTTCAATGGTTTCGCCGGAACTCTCTATAGTCTGAACACTAAAACGGTACTGATCCATGCTTATTGTAGATAGCACAGACCCGTATGATCCCGGGTTCTCCGAGCTTATTAGCAGGTCACCACTATTGTCAGTTATACTAATCAGATAGTAATTGTCGAACAAGTTGGTTTTCTCGAATGGGGAACTGAAGCTCAGTTCATCTATATTGGAGCTTTCAACCAGTAAATTCAGTTGGCTGTAATCGGATGCTATTGAAACTACGGAATCTGTATCCTCAAAAGTGAGGTCGAAGGTACCCAGGTCCTCGAGGGAGACGGATATGAAAGAGTCGAATCGGCTAACATATATGTTTTCTTCCACTAATGTTACCTCTGTCTTGCAGTAATAATTTCCGGGGGAATCAATACCTGCCAATTCAAAATCCAGGGTTTGCGAATCTCCCGAGAGTAAATTCGGTGTACGGCTGTAGGAGGTAATATAGCCGTCTATGGAATAAAGATCTACGACGACCGATATGTTACCTAGTTGTTGGTCGAAAAGACCAGTATTCTCAACATCTACGAGTATTTCGGGATTCTGGTCTGTCGTATAGAAATAGTGCTTGTCTATAGAAACTTCGAGGTCGTGCTTAGTGGTCACATATCTGTGATTCATGTTTTTCAGGAACCAGAAATTGGTCTCATCAGCATTGGTACCGGTTGCAAGTAACCGGATGTAGACACTAGCTTCCTCGACCAATCCCAATTCTATATTGTCTGTAGTGGATTCATCCAGCGAATACATGGCATTCCATGTGGTACTGTACAGTTTTTCACTATCAAAATCAGTAGTATAAGCTATGGTGAAACTTGCGGATTCGGTCTTGTCAAAATCCATTTCCATTTCAAGCACATTGCTTTTGCTTCCCTTCGTGTCGAATGGACCAAGTACGATCCCAGTTTCGTAATCGTCTTCCAGATTTATTAATTCTAGCTGTTCATTCTCATCATCATAGCTCCACTTAGTTCCATCAAGGTCCAAGTAGTAATCCTGTATTATGTTCTCAAGTTGTATGTTAGTATTCTCATAGAACACGTATTGATATTCACTATGAGATGTTGTTATTTCACCATCAGACAATAGAGTCAGGTTGAAAACATAGTTCCCTGAGCGGGGTATAATGAACGGAAAACTGTTCTGGTAGGTTTGCCAGGGATCAAGAGAGAAGACGAGGTTTGCCGATTCCAGTTCTATGGTCTCCTGCAAATCTTCACTGAAGACGCTTATCAATAAGCTGTAGGATACTTCTTCATCGGCTTCATTGGTGATCTCTAGGTCTATGCTATTCTCGATTCTAGCGATATCGTGTTGAATTGATGTTATTTCAATGCCATTTTCCGCTTGTGTTGTGGGAATGAGCGCAAAGCCGACAGTCAAAGCAACCAGGATAACAAAAAGATATGACTTTGCACCCATCATCCTCTCAAAAACATAATAGTATTAATAACTATAGGATAATTTTTTGACAATGAAGGTATAAGATTTTGATTAATATTAATGATAGATTAATTATATAATCAATAAATATATACAAAGAAACTTTGTAAACTATTAAATAATGGACCAATTCAATATGTTGTGGACATCTCACAGAGAATTTCGCAGGCAGTTTCGCTGATTCCTGTACTGGTTTCTATTATAGTTCTATTTGTTGCAGGGGCAGGTTCCTGGTTTGTCGTCAACGAGGACTTTTACCCACATGCTATTTCTGAGGAGACAGTTATTCTGGACCCAGGCTCAGACTATAGTTATCACATGGATTACGTGGTGATCACAAATAAGGCCGGTGAATCCAAGATAGATTATTCTACGTCAGCCGTGCTCTGCAATGAGGGGGAACCAACATGTATGGTCTATGAAGTGCGAGGTTTTGTTTTCTATAATCTGGGTTTGGTCTTCTATGCGATCTTTTCTATTTCAATCGTCTCTTCAATATTAATCTTTCTGAGGGATTACAATCTAATTCAAACCATTAACAAACAATTCAAGATCGATATTACAAGATCGGATTTGTTAGCCACCTCCTTTGGGGCGCATATATCTATTATCGTATTTGCATTATTCTTGCTGTTGTATGCCGTTACGGCAATTCCCGGGGCAATGCATGAGGATCATGCCGGAGGATTCAAAGAATGTCTCTATACCAATGATATGACAATGCCTATGGGAATCAATCATGGTTGTGACGCCTATATACAGGGGGAAGGAGTAGAACTCAACTCAAAATGGCGCCTTAGTATACCCTTCATAATATTCCTTGGAGGTGTTCTGTCTTCTTCGATATATCTAGCTTCTTATACATATAATCAGTTTGAGGGGGGTCTAGACGTCAGCGCCGCGCCAGCTCCGGAATTATATTTTGATTCGGAGGCGAAGCTTCTTTTTGACGTTAACACGGGAGAGGTCATCAAATCCTTCGTGGGAGATGAGAGATCCTTATTCTTTGATACCGAGTCTATTGTATTATTCGATGAACATACAGGGGACATAGTATACAGCGAATATTTTGATAAATTCATCAGTAAAAAACTGGCATCAGTTGAAGAAGAGAGTTAGGTATGCGAAAGAGCCTTACTATCTTGCTTGCCCTGATGTTTGTTTTTCCAGGTTGTCTTGATGAGAAAACAGACAATTTGTATGACCTCGATGATTCTGGACTTCAAAATGATGATTCCGGAACAGGGTCTCTCAATGAGACCGTTAACCAGACCAAGGAGATAAGGGAGCCTGAATTGATTGAAGTTTCCTATGAGGAAGGATGTGATAACATCAATCCGTTGCATTGCATGCTTCCTTTCCCATCCAATGCTTTCCTTAGAGAGGATTCCACCACGGAGACTGGATTTAGAGTAAATTACGCTGATTCCACCTTTCCCGAGGCGGGTATAGTATACGAGACGAAAATTCCAGGTTTGAGTCGTCTGGATGGCATGAGTCCAGCTACTCAGATAATGACCGCCTTTGATATAGTTCCAGATCTGGCGGAAGCCGCTAATCAGTCTACAATTGCTAAGTCACTAGAGGTAGGTCATCCTACCATTCTTCTAAACTTGGACAATGGGGAAATTCTTCCTCATTGGGTAGAGCTAGATTTGAGATCTGATGATGATTCCCGAACTTTGTTCTACATCCGGACCTTGAGAGGCCTAGATCACAATGCAGAATATGGTATTGGAATCTCGGGTCTGGAATCCAATGGAACATTGATTGAGCCTTCATTAGCCTTTAAGGTCATGATTGAGGGTAACATCACGACTGCATTAGACGTAGAAGAAAGGCGGGAGAGTTTTGAGGATTTATTTGTTAAGTTAGAGGCAAAAGGTCATCCAAGGTTAGGTCTTCAGGCAGCCTGGAGATTTCATACTGCCTCAACTGAATCAATTATTGGTGGTATGTTGCACATGCGGGAGGACACACTTACGAGACTCGGTGAGGGTGGAATAGGATGCAATGTAACCTCCGTTGAGGACAATTATGGAGACGACAATCTTACGTTCCGTAAAATTAGAGGAACTTTTACGGCACCACAATATTTGGAAAATTACCAGGAACCACCAACGATTATGGTTCGGGATGATGAAGGGATGCCTGTCTTCAATGAATATGGTGAGGTCCCATTCACAATAGTTATTCCACAATCATTAGCAGATAGTAACGTTTCAGGACCTTTGATAGTATTTGGTCATGGTTTCCTAGGTAATGGTCATGGTGCCATAAGCGGTGGTGCTAGGGAGTGGGCTCAGCAATACAATATTTCTTTCATCGCTTCAGATTTTTATGGTTGGAGTTCATCAGATATGCAAACCATACAGTCAGCCTTGATTGATGTTAAATATTTTGAGCATCAAGCCGACCGTTTACAGCAGGCAATGATCAACAAGATTTCGATGGTGCGTACATTCAAAGGTGTATGTTCGGATATTCCTGAGTTATATAACAATCAGACAAATTTAGTTGATACAGATGATATTCATTACATGGGATATTCACTTGGTGGAATCTATGGTCCAGCCTTGGTAGCATTGTCACCAGATATAGATCGAGGTGTGTTCTGGGTTGGAGGTTCATCATTCTCAACTATGATCGAAAGATCAACCAATTACTATCAATTTGAACTTGTTTTCAGTCATATGGTATCA
>Ga0209554_1001729_pt1 | contig 16144 bp, 10 predicted proteins | sample MarorgKNORR_S2LV_5_FD_188221 | JGI IMG/M metagenome (GOLD analysis project Ga0209554, IMG submission 188221) | Marine microbial communities from the Southern Atlantic Ocean, analyzing organic carbon cycling - Bottom_A/KNORR_S2/LV (SPAdes) (version 2) | ecosystem: Environmental > Aquatic > Marine...
ATCCCTTCATTGGCGATCAACTCCGCGTGGGAGCCGGACTCGACCAATTTTCCATGGTCGATGACATGGATGAGATCAGCATCTATCACGGTGGAGAGGCGGTGCGCGATGACAAGCGTCGTCCGTCCTTGCATTAACTTATGCAGCGCGGTCTGCACGTGGCGCTCAGATTCTGTATCAAGCGCGGAAGTTGCTTCATCCAACAACAAGATCGGCGCATTTTTGAGCATGGCACGGGCTATCGCCAGGCGCTGGCGCTGGCCGCCGGAGACTTTGGTGCCGCGCTCGCCGACATAAGTATCGTAGCCTTCCGGCATCTCCATGATGAAGTCATGGGCAGCGGCATTTTTGGCAGCTTCGATGATTTCTTCTTCCGAGGCGTCCGGGCGCCCGTACGCAATGTTTGCGCGGACGGTATCATCGAACAGGGTGATCTCTTGGCTGACCAGTGCCATGCTGCTGCGCAAACTCTCAAAGGTAACGTCGCGCACATCCGTGCCATCGATGGTGATATTACCATTGTCGACATCGTAAAAACGTGGGATTAAATTTAGGATGGTTGATTTGCCGGCCCCGGACGGGCCAACCAAAGCAACAGTTTTTCCTGCAGGTACCTCTAGGCTGACGCCCGCGAGCGCTGCCTGATCTTTGATATAGGAAAAGTGAACATTTTTGAGTTGGACGCCGCCGCCTGTGATAGGGAGCGCAATTGCATCGTCTTTCTCGGTAATTGTGGGTTCGCGGTCAAGCAGTTCGAACAAACGTTGAGCACCGGCCAGGCCTTCCTGCAAAGACGCATTGAGATTAGCCAGCCGCTTCATTGGCTCATAGGCCAGCAAAAGTGCGGTAATGAATGAAAAGAAAGAGCCCGGGTCCATGCTGTCATGAATGACCTGATAGCCACCATAGGCAATAACCAACGTGATCGCGACACCGCCGAGACTTTCCATAATCGGGCTGGCAAGTGCCCGCACTCGGGAGGCTTTGAAAACCAAACCAAAGATGCGTTCGGCAATGGCGCGCACCCGATTTTTTTCATATTCCTCCATGCCGTAGGATTTAACCACTCGCGCCCCTTGAAAGGTTTGTTCCAGCAATGTGGTGAATTGGCCCATATCTTCCTGGGTGTTGACCGTGACTTTGCGTATGCGTTTGCCCAGGCGGGCAATTGGAATAATCGCAATCGGAAAGACGATAAAGGCGAGCAGAGCCAGCTTCCAATCCTGCCAAAACATGACGCCGACCAAGCCTATCAAAGACAAGAAATCTTTGCCAAAACCGGTGAGTACATTTGAAACAGCTGCCCGCATCATATTGATGTCGATGGTAAAACGAGAAATCAGATTGCCGGTTGGATTGTCGTGGTAAAAGCCGAGTTCCATCCGCATCAAATGAGCATAAAGCCGATGTTGGGTATCGGTGATAATGCGAAGGCCGACATAGCTCATCAAAACGGATTGGCCGTAATTAGCGATGCCTTTGATGGTAAAAGTGACAAATACCGCGCCGGAGATCAGCCACAGGAGAGATTCATTTTTTTCAAAAAAGACGTCATTGATAATCGGTTTCATTAGCGCGGCGCTGGTCGCGGTCGCTGCCGCCACCAAGGCCATGCAAGCAAGTGCCGCCACAATCCAACCTATATAAGGGCGGATGCTTTCCCGCGCCAAACGCGACATCAACGCATAGGTCGTGTTGCTCTGCGGCAGTGGTTTGAGTTCTGAGCTGGCCAAGTCTTTGAATTCCTTAATTATACCGGCCCATCGCCGATAAATTCGGGGCCGATATACGATTTGCCGGAACATAGCATGGGAAGTGATAAAAAGTCACTTAACAGAACCAATTTAGTGATAACGCTTTTTTACGGATTGTTTCGCGCGTCACCATGGCTGCACCGGCACGAAGGTATCGACAAGCATGTCGACGAATACACGAACCTTGGGTGAGAGATGTTGGCTATGGGGATAGACAGCGTAGACGCCGAGTTCTTTCTTGGATTCATATTCCTCCAAAACAGCTTGCAGGCGTCCAGCTTTCACATCCTCCGCCACGATAAAATTTGCGCTTCGCATTAATCCGATACCCGCCAATACGGCACGATGTAGCGCCGTCGCATTATTGGTTTCAAAATTGCCGCTTATATCGATCCGTTTTATTTTGCCGCCCACTTGAAACTCCCAGTGGTTAAAGGTCGTCAGCGTACTTATTTGCAGGCAGTTGTGGTCTTTAAGATCGATTGGAGTTTTAGGTGCCCCGTGCTGCTTAAGATATTCCGGAGATGCCGTGACGATGCGTCTGATCGACCCTAGCCTTCGAGCGATCAAGGAACTGTCCGGTAGATTGCCGGTTCGGATTGCGACATCAACTTCTTCTTCTACAAGATTGACGATGCTTTCAGAAAGCGTGAGCTCGATGCGAAGGTCAGGGTATTTGGCTAACAAGTCTGGGAGAAGGGGTTCCAAATGACTGAGCCCAAACGCCGTCGACGAATTTATTTTTAACAATCCGCGCGGCTCTTCTTGGAAATTAGAGACCGCCATTTCGGCATCTTTAATTGCTGCCAAGATGGGCAGACAGCTTTGATAATAGGTGCGGCCTTCATCGGTTAGGCTAACCTGGCGCGTGGTACGGTTGAGTAACCTGGCGCCCAAACGCTCTTCCAGTCTTCCTATGAGTTTGCTGACGGCTGAGGGCGTTAGGCGCAAGGCTCGGGCGGCAACCGAGAAGTTTTGGGCTTCGACAACTTCAGCAAAAACGGCCATTTCACCCGCAGAATCCATAAATACTCACCCATTTCAATAATAAATATTAATGAATAAAATTCATATATATGTTTCAAAATTACATAATTATCATTTATTAAGCAATAATATACTTTAAGCGTCATAGCTAGAAAATCAGAATAAGGAAAACTTGTTATGACGAATAAATCACAAAACTCATCTTCTTCAGTGTGGTCTGAAGATCAGATCACAATCAGTTCTGAGGAAATTCAGAGTGCCATACATAAAGCACATCAATTGCGCGGTCAGACCTTTCGAAATGCTTACAGGTCACTGGTTGAGTTGTTTGCGGATCTGCGGCTCATTCTCGGTCCGATCCCCTCAGCCTTTACAAAAACAAATGGGCGCTAAACGTAAACTTAATTTAAGAATAAATCTTGGACGAGAATGTCTATTTATTCTTTGAACGCTGATAAGCGCCAGATGCTGTATCAACCGCCTGAAGATAGTCGGCCTGTAATTCGCTGTGGCCTTGGCGCGCGGCGTCATAGCTTTCTTGTCTTGGAGCGTTAGAGCTCTGAAAATGCGGGAAGACATAGCGCGCTGCCAATTCGTAACTGCGTTTAGTCGCTTCCCATGAAACAAAATTGTGGGCAAAAAATAAAAATGTGCCAAACCCACCGGTTTGTTTTTGGACGCGTTCTATTTCCTGGATAGCATCTTCAGGCGTTCCGACCAAAAGCAGTTTACTTTCAACTCCCCATGCGAGAGGGTCTTTTTCCTCAACCGGGAACGGTGAAGCTGGCAAGACATGGTGAGAATAGTCCACCCACTTTTGTAGACCGAATTCCATGTCCATGAGTGCCTGCTCTCTGGTCTCTGCAAGATGAGCTATAACGGTAATGCGCCATTGGCGGCGTTCGACTGTGCGGCCATTTTCTTTCGCGGTTTCCTCACAAATGCGCCAATTCTCAGACTGAGTTTCAAGCGCTGCGTCAGAAATTCCGCCAAGGACCAATAGGCCTGCGCCAAATTTTCCCGCACACAAAGCGCCAGATGGAGATTTGACGCTGGTAACGGCCATTTCCATCATCGGCTTTGAATAACTGCCGAGCTGAAGTTTTGCATTTTTTAATGTAAACCAATCGGTCTCCATAGAAACCGTTTCACCTTCCATAAGTGGCACGATTGCATCCAAGGCTTCACTCATGCGGCGGCGCTGGTCTCCTGGCTCAACCCCCATTTGATAGGCGTCAGTAGGCAGAGCGCCGGGACCCGCACCAAACATGACGCGACCTCGGGTCATGTGATCCAGTTGCACCATTTGATCGGCGACAATCAAAGGATGATGAAAGGAAACCGTTTTGACGCCAGTTCCTAATTTAATATAATTTGTGCGTTCGGCGGCGGCGGCGATAAAAATTTCCGGCGAGGCGATAATTTCAAATCCGCCCGAATGATGCTCACCGACCCAAACCTCATCGTAATCGAGATCGTCCAAAAGCTCGATTAATTCTAAATCTCGCTCCAACGCCAAAGTGGGATTTTCATCAAGCGGGTGATGGGGGCCTAAAAACACGCCAAAACGAAGAGAGGAATTTTCCATGTGCTGGTTTCTTTCCACTTAAAACAGTTATTTTACAGCTTATTGCCAATTTTATGTGACTGCCTGGGCCGCCTCTTGTGATAGTCGGGCTACGGGTTGATCGTCCAGTGGGAAATGCACGATGGTGGCTATTACACCAAGGATCACACCGCCCCAGAAGATAGGGTCATAGCTGCCTGTTGCATCAAAGATTAATCCGCCCAGCCAGATACCAAGGAAGCTACCGACCTGATGACCGAGAAAAGTAAAACCAACCAGCGTCGCCATATATTGGGTGCCGAAAACCTGGATGACGACGCCAGTGGTCAGCGGCACGGTGCCAAGCCACAAAAGTCCCATCGCCGCCGATAGAACAATCACAATTGGTGTCGTCATCGGCAATAAAATAAAGCCGATCATGACCAGCGCGCGGAGGCTGTAGATCGCGGCCAAAAGCATTTTTTTTGATCTGCGATCTCCGGCCAATCCCCAAAAAATACAGCCTATGATATTAAAACCACCAATCAGAGCGAGCGCCGTTGCGCCGACCCAATCGGATTGTCCGAGGTCACTCAAATAGGCTGGCAGATGAGCGCCGATAAACATGGTTTGAAAACCGCAGACAAAATATCCGAAGATCAGAAGTTGATAGCCTCTATGGCGGCTTGCTTCTTTCATCGCATCGCCAAAATTCTGCTTTGAATGGTCATCTGAGGCGCGCGCATTGCCACCTGCCAGGGAAGCCGTAAGAGGTACAATGATCGCGGTCATAATCGCGAGTATAATGAGAGATTGAACCCAACCATTTTCATTTATAAGCCACTGGCCATAGGGCACCAAAATGAGTTGCCCCGAAGAGCCACCCGCACTACCAATCCCCAAAACCAAGCTTCGGCGTTCTGGGGGAAAGCGACGGGCAATAACGGATAAAATGATCGGAAAACCAGTCATGCTGAGGGCGAAGCCGGTAAGCATCCCGATGCCAATCGTTGCATCAAGTGGCGCAGTAGCCTGCGACATTATATAAAGACCGGCGGTGTATATGATTGCTCCGAGGGCGACAATCTTGGCGGGTCCAAAACGATCCGCCAAATATCCCATCATCGGAGTTGATATGCCCCAAATTAGACTTTGCAGGGCGACAGCAAAAGCGAATGTTTCGCGTCCCCAGCCCAGATCAAGGCTGATCGGCTTCATGTAAACGCCGAGGCTTGAGCGCACACCGAACGAAATGCAAAGGATCACGGTTCCCAGAATCAGAACCATGATCGGCGTATTGAATTTTGTTAATTTCACCTGATTTATTTTCCGGCTAAGGTCATGCCGTCAATTCTGAGAGTTGGTGCATCGACACCATAACGAAATTCAAGATCGTCGGCAGGCGTCAGGTTGAGAAACATATCTTTGAGATTGCCGGCGATGGTGATCTCACTGACCGGATAGGTCAGCTCGCCATTTTCAATCCAAAACCCGGACGCGCCCCGAGAATAATCACCTGTCAGGCCATTGATCCCCATGCCGATCAGCTCGGTGATGTAGAGGCCGCTCTTGATATCGCTCATGAGTTCTTGAGGTGATTGTGTGCCGGGCTCGAGATAGACATTTGTGGCGGATGGTGAGGGCGGCGAGCCGGTGCCGCGGGAGGCGTGACCTGTGGTCTCCATCCCCAATTGCCGCGATGACCGCAGATCGAGAATCCAAGTCGTCAAAACGCCATTGTCGATGATTTTGCGTTTTTGATTGGCCACGCCTTCGCCGTCGAAAGGTTTTGAGCGTAGGCCCCGTGGGCGATGCGGATCGTCATAAATGGTGATATTTTCAGGAAAAATCTGCGCGCCCATTTTGTCTTTGAGGAAACTGGTGTCCCGTGCAATCGAAGAGCCGTTAATCGCGCTGGCTAAATGTCCGACAATACCGCGAGATACCCGCGGATCATAAATCACCGGCACTTCAGCGGAAGCAGGCTTTTGCGGATTGAGGCGTTTGATGGTTTTTTCGCCGGCATTGGTGCCGACTTCTTCCGGGCTCATCATATCTTCGGCATAGACCGCGCCGGTGTAATCATAGTCGCGTTCCATGCCCGTGCCTTCACCGGCAAGAACGGAAGCGCTGAGCGAATAATGCGAGCCAGAATAAGTTTGGGCAAATCCATTGGTCGCTGCGACGCAAACAGTGGCCCGGCCCCACCCAGCTTCAGCGCCTTCCGAATTGGTGATGCCTTTGATCGCCCGCGCGGCATCTTCGGCGCGGTTGGCCCAATCAACTAAGGTTTCGGCTGATGGCTCACTAGGATCGCAGCTATCGACGTCAACAATACCGGTTGCTAATTGATCAGGGTCAGCGAGGCCGCAATAGGGATCTTCCGGCACCGATTTAGCCATGGCGACAACGCGCTCGACCAATTCGTCCAACGCATCCGGATTGATGTCTGATGATGAAACGATGGCCTGGCGTTTGCCAACCAGGGCGCGAAGGCCAATGTCAGCGCTTTCTGAACGCTCTAACTTCTCCGGATTGCCGAGCCGTTGAGCGACCGCCAAAGACTGGCTTTCAATATGCACCGCATCAGCTGCATCGGCGCCTTTGGCTTTTGCCTTGGCGAGTAAATCTTCCAGCAGATTGAGCATATTGGTGTCGGTCATTTTCTGAGGTCCTAAATTTTTTTGTTATTTCCAGATCGATTTGCCGCTACCGGGCAGTCCGAGGTTGTCCCACATGTCGGAGACCTTCTCAATCACTTCATCATCCATGCGGATGACCTTGCCCCAATCCCGTTTGGTTTCGGGCGGGAGCTTGTTGGTGGCATCCATGCCGATCTTGCCGCCGAGGCTAGGCTCAGGTGAGGCAAAATCGAGATAATCAATCGGCGTGCCTTTAATCATCGTAATGTCACGCACCGGATCCATGCGCGTCGAGATCGCCCAAATGACGTCTTCCCATTTGCGTATATCGATGTCGTCATCGACGACGATGACAAATTTTGTATAGAGAAATTGCCTGAGATACGACCAGACTCCCATCATGATCCGCTTGGCATGGCCGGGATAGGCTTTTTTGATCGAGACCACTGCAACCCGGTAGGAGCAGCCTTCCGGCGGCAACCAGAAATCAACGACCTCTGGGAACTGCTGAATGAAAAGCGGAATGAACAGCTCGTTGAGCGCTTCTCCGAGGACAGAAGGTTCATCCGGCGGCCGTCCTGTAAATGTCGACAAATAAATCGGGTCTTTCCGCATGGTGATGGCGCTGATCGTGAAGGTCGGAAATTTTTCAACGGCGTTATAATAGCCGGTGTGATCGCCATACGGTCCTTCGTCTTGATAGTCATCTAAAGAGACATGGCCCTCGAGCACGATCTCCGCTTCCGCCGGCACTTTAAGCGGCACGGTTTTACAGGTCACGAGTTCGACCTTTTGATTTCTAAGCAGCCCGGCAAACTGATATTCAGACATTGTGTCAGGTATCGGCGCAACAGCAGCCAGAATAGTGCCGGGATCAGCTCCAATCACCACGGCAACCGGCATCGGCTCCGTCTGTTTGGCAAAATGCTGCGCACCGCCGCGATGTTTGAGCCAGCGCATCAGCGTGGTGTTTTTGCCGGTGACCTGCATCCGGTAGATGCCGAGATTGAAATTATCAGCTTTGTCATTATCTGGTGCTTGAGAAACCACCAATGGCCAGGTGATTAAGGGCGCGGGTTCATCGGGCCAGCAAGTTTGAATGGGCAAATCAGCGAGATCGATATCATCGCCTTCTAGAACAATTTGCTGGCAAGCCGCAGAAGAAACTGTCTTGGGTTTCATCGCCATCGCCGTTTTAACAATCGGCAACATGCCAATGGCTTCTTTCCAGCCGCCGGGAGGCTCGGGTTGGCGCATAAAGGCAAGTGTCTCGCCGAGCGCTCGCAGATTTTCCGGCTCACGCTCCATTCCCCAGGCAACGCGTTCGACGGTTCCGAACAAATTAATCAACACCGGAAGGTCGTATTTTTCGCCGTTTTCTCTAATGACGTTCTCGAATAGGACAGCCGGTCCGCCTTCAGCCAGAAGACGGGTCTGAATCTCGGTCATTTCCAAATAAGGCGAAACCGGCGCTGTTACCCGTTGTAACCGGCCCTCAGCTTCAAGTTTCGCGATAAATTCCCGTAAATTCTTAAAGGCCATAAATCTCTCATTTAATCTGTAAAAAATGGCCAGTTACAGGCCAGATATTGGTCATCTAACGGTATGGGATTAGTTCCTGAGGTCAAGCCAAAGATTGGTTTTGTCCGATATTGGAAAAACAGCCAATTTAAGGCGAGTGAGTAAGATCATTGCGCTTAATCCCATCCCCCGATACCCTATTGAATACACAAGAGTTTATGGCCGTTGGGGAGCGGCTATAGAATATCTTTTTGTTTAAATTTGGTTGGATAGAGGCAAAGAGCCATGGCTACCGAAAACAACACGGATGCATCCTCAACCGAGAATGCAGATCACAGCACCGAATACCGACGGTTGATTGAGTTGGGCATCGCACTATCGGCGGAGCTTGATCACAATAAACTGATGGAAAGCATCTTGCTGGCGGCAAAAGAGTTCTGCAATGCAGACGCTGGAACGCTGTATCTGATGAGCAATGACAACGAGCTCGGCTTTCAGATCATTCGCAACGATTCTCTTGGCATTGCGCTTGGCGGCACGACCGGCAAAGACATCGATTTCCCCGCGGTAAAAATCTTCGATGAAAACGGTGAGCCCAATCTCAACAACGTCTCGGCGGCGGCTGCCGTCACCGGCCAAACCATTAATATCCGGAATGCCTATGCCTCCAACCGTTATGATTTTTCAGGCACCAAAAAATTTGACGACTCCACCGGCTATCATTCGCAATCATTTCTGACTGTGCCTTTAAAAAATCATGAGGGCGATGTGATCGGTGTGTTGCAGCTTTTAAATGCTCAAGACAAAGACACCGGCGAGGTTCGGGATTTCTCCGAAGAGATAGAGCCGTTGATCGAGGCTTTGGCGTCGCAAGCAGCCGTGTCGCTCAATAACCAAATGTTGTTGCAAGCGCAAAAAGAACTTCTCGATGCCTTTATCGAGCTGATTGCCGGCGCAATTGATGCGAAGTCGGCCTATACCGGCGGCCATTGTCAGCGTGTGCCGGAACTCACCAATATGCTCGCCAAGGCGGCCTGCGAGTCTGATGATCCCCGCTTTAAAGATTTCGATCTCACCGAGGAAGAATGGTACGAGCTGCACATCGCGGGCTGGCTGCATGATTGCGGCAAAGTAACAACGCCTGAATATGTCGTCGACAAAGCAACCAAACTTGAGACCATCTATGACCGCATCCATGAAGTTCGGATGCGTTTTGAAGTGCTCAAACGCGATGCCGAAATAGAGATGCTCAAAGGCGTCATTGATGGCGGTGATGTGACCGAGCTCGGCAAAATTTTTGAACAGCGCATTCAACAACTTGATGAAGATTTTGCCTTTGTCGGCGAATGCAATGTCGGCGGTGAGTTCATGGCCGATGAAAATATTGACCGGTTAAAACAAATCGCCAAAGAAACCTGGGCGCGTACGCTGTCTGATCGTATTGGTATTTCCCACGAGGAAGCGAAGCGCAAAGAACGTGAACCTGAAAAAAGTTTGCCTGCCCTCGAACATCTATTGGATGACCGCGCCGATCACGTCATCATCCGCGAAGGCCATGATCTCATGCCGCCGGATAATAAATGGGGCTTTTCGATGGAAGTGCCGGAACATAAATTCAATCTCGGCGAGATTTACAATCTCAGCGTTAAGCGCGGCACGCTCACCGCAGAAGATCGCTACAAAATCAACGATCACATGGTTCAGACCATCATCATGCTGGAGGCGCTGCCGTTCCCGAAACACCTCAAACGCGTGCCGGAATATGCCGGCGGTCACCACGAAAAAATGGACGGCGGCGGCTATCCGCGCGGCCTCAAAAAAGAAGACATGTCGATCCCGGCCCGCATCATGGCGATCGCCGATATCTTCGAAGCGCTCACCGCAGCCGACCGGCCCTATAAATTGCCGAAAAAACTCTCTGAATCCGTCAAGATCATGGGCTTCATGAAAAAAGACGACCACATCGATCCAGACTTGTTCGAGCTGTTCCTAACTTCCGGCGTGCACACCGAATACGGCGAAAAATTCCTGCTCGACGAACAATGCGACGAGGTCGATATCTCCGAATATATCGGAAGTTAATTAACCACAGAGGACACATAGAGTGATTCCCTGTGGATAACAAAATAATTGCGGGGAAAAATAGGTAAAATTTCGTCTCCTCTAAATTGACTTCCTCAGTTATTATCGAGCCCATAGATTTGGATGTAGTATGGCTTTTTCACCTCGTTTTTTGGACGAAGTTAAAAACCGCATCGGCTTGGCCGAGGTGGTCGGTCGGCGTGTGCGCCTGATTAAGAAGGGCCGCGAGCATTCGGGCCTTTGTCCGTTCCATAATGAAAAGACGCCGTCTTTCACGGTCAACGAAGACAAAGGCTTTTATCATTGCTTTGGCTGCGGTGAGCATGGCAGCGTTTTTGATTTTGTCATGAAGACCGACAATCTGTCTTTCCCGGAAGCTGTTGAACGCCTCGCCAATGAAGCCGGTATGGAAATTCCGGTTGAGACACCGGAAGAACGCCAACGCCAGGAACGCGCCAAAGGGCTCTATGAGGTAATAGAAGCGGCGACGGTTTATTTCGAGAAACTGCTGCGCATGCCGGAAGGCAAAGCCGCGCTTGATTATTTGTTGAACCGCGGCATCAGTGAAGCCTCGATCAAACATTTTCGGATAGGCTTTGCGGCAGATAATCGGGGCGGGCTGAAAGCGGCGCTGAGCCGGCAAGGCATTTCGGATCAGCTGATGATTGAAGCGGGATTATTGATCCAGCCCGATGATCCTTCCCGCGAACCGTATGATCGCTTTCGCGGCCGGGTAATCTTTCCAATCACGGATCGGCGTGGCCGTATGATCGCCTTTGGCGGACGCATCTTAGGCGACGGCGAGCCGAAATATCTCAACTCGCCGGAAACGCCGCTTTTCCATAAAGGCTTCAATCTTTATGCGATGTCGCAATCGATTGATTCAATTCGCAAATCAAATTTTATAATCGTATGCGAAGGGTACACAGATGTAATTTCTATGCATCAGGCAGGATTTAGCCAGACCGTTGCTCCTTTAGGAACAGCCCTGACGGAAGATCAGCTTAAGGTGATGTGGCGAATATCTAAGAATATATATTTGTGTTTTGATGGCGATACAGCGGGTCAAAAAGCAATGAATAGAGTCGTTGATCGAGCCCTTCCAATATTTGAAGAAGGCCAGCAACTTTCATTTATGTTGTTGCCCAAAGGAGAGGATCCAGATGAACTTATAAAAAAGTATGGAAATGAATTTATCCAGAAATTGCTAAATGAAGCGTTACCTTTATCAAAATGGTTATGGAATCGGGTTAAAACAGCCAATTATTTAACTCATCAAGAGAGATCGGCGACCGAGAATAATATTCGCACCTCTCTACAGCCGATAAAAAATCAGAATGTTAGAAATACGTTACAAAATGAACTGACATCCCAGCTTTGGGACTATCTGAAAAAAAAGTCAGCATCCACTAAAAATCAAAAAACAACAAAAAAACGAGAACAAATTAACACTCAATTGGAAATGAAATCGGGCGTTTCCGCGCAAATTGATGCAATTTGGATACAACAAGCGATCCTTGTCGGGACCATAATCAATCATCCAGATCTGTTTGATGCCCTTGGCGAACAGCTTGGTAGCCTTGAATTTAAGGCGCCAGAGCTTGACAAGCTACGCCAAGAAGTACTAAACACCCTGGCTTCGTCCCCTGGGCTTGATTTTCAGGCCTTGCAGGACCATTTAAATACTACCGGGTTTTCCGAGCTGATGAACGGCCTTTTGAGCCGACAGGTTATAAACCACGCCAATTTCGCCCGGCCAGATGAACATACAGATGTCACCAGGAAAGGCTGGGAGCAAACGCTCAGGCTATTCCGCCGCAACCAATTGCTTGAAGAAATTCGAGTGGTTGAGGAGGAACTCGCTGAGAACCCGACGCAAGAAGCGTTTGAGTTGCTTAAAGCCCTAAAACAAACGGCGACGCAAAAAGAAGATGCAGAAGAGTATCTTTCAAATTTCGATAGCGCCAAAAGTGCTTAATTTGAAAGAGATAGAAACTTTGAGCGTTTTGGGAAATTGGGTGCGGGAAACCGCGCATGGAAATTAAATTGTAGCAGTCTGATGAAATTAGATCAGGCTCTAACTGGGGTTTTGAATGGCCACTAAAACAGCGACCACACCAGCGGAAAAACCACAAGCACAACGCGAAACCAACGACAGCCCGCTTTTGGATTCGATCAATGCTGCGGTAAAGAAGATGATCGCGGCGGGCAAAGAGCGCGGCTTCGTCACCTATGACGAGCTGAACGCGGCTCTGCCGCCGGAACAAGTTTCCTCTGAACAAATCGAAGACACGATGTCGATGCTTTCCGAAGCCGGTGTGAATGTTGTCGAAAATGAAGAGAGCGAAGACGCCGGCGAAAGCCCAGAAAAAGGTAAAGAAAAAGAAGCGGAATCTACTTCCGGCAATGTCAGCGAAAGCGACGTTGGCCGTTCTGATGATCCGGTGCGGATGTACCTCCGCGAGATGGGCAGTGTCGAGCTATTGTCCCGCGAAGGTGAGATTGCGATCGCCAAACGGATCGAAGCCGGCCGCGAAATGATGATCGGCGGCATTGTCGAAAGTCCGATGACCATTCGGGCGCTTTTGCAATGGCGTAAAGATCTCGATGAAGAAAATATGCTGCTGCGCGACATCATTGATCTTGATGCAACTTTCTCCGGACCTAAAGAAGACAACACGATCCCTAAGCCAGAAGCCGGCGAAGAAGGCGCGGACGGCGAGAAAACCGCAGAAGGTCAAATCGCTGCTGCTGCCCCTGCGGTCAAAGAAGAAGAGCCCAAAAAAGAAGAAGAGAAATCCGACGGCGAAAAATCGGAAGACGGCGAAGCAAAAACCGAAGGCGAAAGCGACGATGATGATGATGCAGACAATACTGTCTCGCTCGCCGTCATGGAAGAGACATTACTACCCACGGTCCTCAAGAAATTCGACGAGATCAAAAAAACCTACGCCAAGCTGCACCGCGCTCAAGAAAAACGCTTGGCCGCTATTCAATCCGGCGGCGATGTCACGTCGGCGACTGAAAAACGCATCGCCAAGCTTCGCCACGAACTCGTTGAGTTGATGGAAGGCATTCACATCAATAACAACCGGCTCGAATATCTGCTGGGTCACATGTATGACCTCAACCGGAAATTGATCGGCAATGAAGGCCGTCTTTTGCGGATGGCGGTGAAAGCCAAAGTCAAACGCGCCGAGTTCCTGGAAGAATATTATAGCCACGAACTTGATCCCAATTGGTTGACCCGGGTTTCCAAGCTTAAAACTAAAGGCTGGACTGATTTTGGTAAAAAGAACAAAGACGATATCAAAGAGATTAGAAATGAAATCGCTGAGATCGCCAATGAGGTGAGCCTGCCGATCGGCGAGTTCCGCCGCGTTGTGGCGACCGTGCAAAAAGGCGAGCGCGAATCTGCAAAAGCTAAAAAAGAAATGATCGAAGCCAATCTGCGGTTGGTAATCTCGATTGCTAAAAAATATACCAACCGTGGTCTGCAATTCCTGGATTTGATCCAGGAAGGTAATATTGGTCTGATGAAAGCCGTTGATAAATTTGAATATCGCCGCGGCTATAAATTCTCGACCTATGCGACGTGGTGGATCAGGCAGGCGATCACACGCTCGATTGCCGATCAGGCGCGGACCATTCGTATTCCGGTGCATATGATCGAAACCATCAACAAGCTGGTGCGGACGTCGCGCCAGATGTTGCATGAAATTGGCCGCGAGCCAACGCCGGATGAACTGGCGGTCAAGCTCGCCATGCCGGTCGATAAAGTGCGCAAAGTGTTGAAGATCGCCAAAGAGCCGATCAGTCTGGAGACGCCCATCGGCGATGAGGAAGATAGCCATCTAGGTGATTTCATCGAAGATAAAAACGCGGTTCAGCCACTGGACGCAGCGATCCAAGCCAATCTGCGTGAAACCACGACGCGGGTTCTAGCCAGTCTGACAGCCCGTGAAGAGCGCGTGCTGCGCATGCGTTTTGGCATCGGTATGAACACCGACCATACCTTGGAAGAAGTTGGCCAGCAGTTCTCAGTCACCCGTGAACGTATTCGCCAAATTGAAGCAAAGGCCCTACGTAAACTCAAACATCCAAGCCGCTCTCGTAAGCTTCGGAGCTTCCTGGATTATTAAACTCTAGCGATAAATAAATTAAAACGGCGTCTCCCGTAAGAGGCGCCGTTTCAGCTATTAGCTTCACCCCCAAGATTAAAAATATGCCTGACGGGCATCTTATACAGGTCTTTAGTTAAAATGTTCGACGTAAGATCACTCATCATTTTTTTGATAGCTGCGACAATAATATTGTTGATAGAGATGATCTTTTTGGCGCGCATATTTCCGCGTCAAAAATACATTAGAGTTTGGGTGATTTGTTACTTAACTCTTTTAATTGCTCAATTAGGACTGGTTCTTAGAGGCGTGATTCCAGATTTAATTTCAATTGTTTTTGCAAATATATTTATTGCGCTTACATACATTGGAAATATCTGGGCGGCTGAAATTTTAATTGAGCGCAAAAGATATCATATTGGGCGCTACGCGACCGCAATGGTTCTGTTTTCCCTGCTGATTTTGTATTGGGGTGAAATTACCCCTAGCTACTATAGTCGGCTTTTTGTGACATCCTTCATGTATGGCGGCCTGAGTTTAATTTTTGGGTATATCATGGTGACGAGGGGATCTGTAAAATACAAAAGTTGTAAATGGATTGGCTATTTGATGATTGTCAACGCGGCCGTTCTTTTCATAAGAGTTATCGCAATATTTGATTCCCCTGGGATGGACACATTATTAAGCCCTTCAAATTTAAATATATATTCTCTTTGGAAATCTAATATCTTAGTCGTTCTATTTGGATGTCTAACCGTTAAATTGGCGTTGGAAGTTGATACCGCCGAGCATAGATCAACAATATCTGTTGATTAATTTGGTGATCGGCACTTCCTTCTTGACCCGCGTGAGTTTAACGCTAATTTGTCGCTCTCTTTGGGCAACTCTTTGCCCGAGAAAACGAGAGTGTGGTGTGGGCCTGTAGCTCAGCTGGTTAGAGCCGGCCGCTCATAACGGTCTGGTCGCAGGTTCGAGTCCTGCCGGGCCCACCATTCACTCCTTCTGATCTCAAGTTCTAGAGAGAGCTGTCTAAGAAGTCCCAGAAGTCAGCGGTTATTGAGGCTGTTCTTGGTATATGTTCTGGTGGAATTTGGAAGTTTAACCACTTCCATGGCTAAATTGGCAGATCGTCTCTAAGTCCACCATTGTGTCACCAGACTGTGCTCTGATTTAACGAGTGGTTCCCAGACTTTGATTTTGTTCTTTCCAGGAAACAGGAAGAGATTTTAAACGTTTCAGTTTTTCTACGGTTAGCTCAGCTGGCTGTTTTCCAGCCAAAATGGTTTCGACAATATTTGGGGCTAAAAATGCCAGTGGCAAAAACCTGCTTACGTCGTTCTCATCAATACCATTCTGTTTGGCGATTTCCCGAACTGAACTTGCATTGCTAGAAGTGAGTTGTTCAAACCAATGGCGCGTATCAGCAATCAGCTTGATCAGTTTTTCATCTGGCGCCGATGTATTGTTCGGCAATAGAATGATTTTACTTTC
>Ga0209554_1001730_pt1 | contig 16139 bp, 12 predicted proteins | sample MarorgKNORR_S2LV_5_FD_188221 | JGI IMG/M metagenome (GOLD analysis project Ga0209554, IMG submission 188221) | Marine microbial communities from the Southern Atlantic Ocean, analyzing organic carbon cycling - Bottom_A/KNORR_S2/LV (SPAdes) (version 2) | ecosystem: Environmental > Aquatic > Marine...
GGCCATGGGCATAGACACATCTGGAATGACTGACCTGGACGCGGGAATGGCCGCAGCCGATGGAGTCGACCAGCTTTGTCGCACTCTTGAATTGCCGGAGCGGTTAAGAGATGTAGGCGTCCCAGAGGAAGGTCTTGAGCTGATCGCCGCTGCAACCCTACATGACCGGAGCCTCGCCACCAATCCCAAGCCCATCAGCGACGCTGGACCGATCATGTCCGTTTTGCGGGACGCATGGTAGCGGCTGAGTTGATCTGATCAGTTATTCGTTACTCGACCTAAAAGAAGAGAATAGCAAGAACCAAGCAAAGCCACCTAGACGGTTCGACATTTGACAACTCAGATTAGGCTAACCTGGCGAAAGGAGGAATATAAATTGATTGATTACCAGCCAAACATGGTTCTTTCAACCGAGGAATTCAAGGTCGTGGGCACTCGCCCGATCCGACATGACGGACCCGATAAGGTTATGGGCCGGGCCAGATACGCAGCGGACATACACTTGCCGGGGATGCTGCACGGCAAGATCCTGCGGAGCCCATATGCCCATGCCCGGATCCGGAGTATCGACCCCAGCAAAGCTTTGGCACTCCCGGGAGTCATAGCGGTCGTCACGTCCGCCGACCTACCGGAGGTATCGGCAGAGGTAACCGACCAAGAGGAAGGCGCCGCAGTCAATTACGGGTTCTATAGTCGCAACGTGATGGCCCGGGAGAAAGTTTTATACCGAGGGCACGCAGTTGCCGCGGTTGTAGCAGTCAATCCCCATGTCGCCGAAGAGGCGCTCGCTTCCATCGACGTCGATTACCAAATACTATCCCCGGTGTTGAGCGCTACTGACGCCATGAAGGAAGACGCTCCGATCCTTCATGAAAGACTCCTGACTATGAGCAGTCCGGCTATGCGGTCCGGAGGCTGGGGGGACGTCGAAGTGGGCGAGCAAAGTAACATTGCCAATCGCTTTGAATTCAGGATTGGAGATGTGGACCAGGGTTTTAATGAAGCGGATGTGATCCTGGAGAGGCAGTACCACACCAAACCTGTCCATCAAGGATACATCGAACCTCATTCTGCGACGGCCCAGTGGAATACCGATGACTCGGTAACCATTTGGGCTAGCAGCCAAGGCCACTTCGCACTCCGCGACCACACATCCAGGATACTCGGTCTTCCGGTATCCAAGGTCAAGGTAATTCCCATGGAGATCGGCGGCGGGTTTGGAGGTAAGGGCCAAGGTGGGTGTTATCTTGAGCCGGTGGTAGCCGCCCTAGCCCGGAAGGCGGGACGGCCGGTGAAGCTGACAATGAGCCGCACCGAGGTCTTCCTCGGGACCGGGCCTACTTCAGGAACCCACATCACGGTAAAGATGGGCGTCACCAACTCGGGAAAGATCACAGCGGCAGAGGCCCATTTGATATATGAGGCCGGTGCCTTCCCCGGGTCACCAGTGCCATCGGGTTGCAGAACGATCTTCGGTCCATATGACATCCCAAACGCATACATCGAAGGGTTGGATGTCGTCATCAATAGCCAGAAAGCCGCAGCCTACCGGGCTCCAGGTTCACCGCCAGCGGCCTTCGCGGCGGAATCGTTGGTCGATGAAATTTGCGAGATGATCGGTATGGATCCGATTGAGTTCCGATTACTCAACGCCTCGGCAGAGGGAACTAGACAAGCCGCCGGTCCAACTTATCGGCGAATCGGTATGGTGGAGTTACTTCAGGCTGCTCAGCAGCACGATCACCTGGCCACCCCGCTAGGGGGACTCAACCGTGGCCGGGGTATTGCGGCCGGAGCATGGTTCAATGGAACCGGGCCAGCAAGCGCTACCGCCAGCGTAAACCCAGATGGCACGATTATCCTGGTGGAGGGTTCTCCGGACATCGGCGGCAGCCGGGCTGCTATGGCGATGCATGTGGCGGAAGTACTTGGAATCCCAGCTACCGATATCAAACCGTCCATAGCGGACACCGACTCGATCGGATACAGCTCGGGTGCCGGCGGCAGCGGGGTGACTTTCAAGATGGGAACAGCCGTTTATCAAGCTGCAGAGCACGTCAGAGACCAACTAGTCGAGCGTGCGGCGCGAATCTGGGATGTTGATACGAAAGACGTTCAGTATTCTGACGGCGAACTTCGCCACCGAGAAGATACCGAGTTAAAGATGACATTGAAGGAAATAGCACGTCGACTCAACGGCACTGGAGGCCCGATTGTCGGCCGGGGAACCGCTAACCCAAGCGGGGTTGGCAATGCCTTTGGGCTTCACATCGTGGACGTCGAGGTCGATCCAGAGACCGGTAAGGTGGACATCATCCGGTACACCGCTCTTCAAGATGCAGGCAAAGCAATACACCCAAGCTATGTCGAAGGCCAGATTCAAGGCGGTGCTGTCCAAGGTGTCGGCTGGGCTCTCAACGAAGAGTATTTTGTCGACAACGATGGCTTAATGCTTAACTCCAGTTTCCTTGACTACAGGATGCCTACCAGCCTGGACCTGCCGATGATTGACACGGTGATCATCGAAGTGGCCAACGACGGACATCCATTCGGAGTTCGCGGCGTGGGCGAGGTGCCGTTGGTTCCGCCGATGGCAGCGGTGGCTAACGCGATCTCACATGCGATAGGAATTCGGACGAACAGCTTACCTATGACGCCGGCCACGATACTGGAGAAATTGTGGGAAGGGCCAAACGACATAAGCCAGCAATAACTATGAGAATGCTGTGGCTCCAGGGAAATCAGTGACGAAGGTTATCTTCTTGTTCTTGCACACCGGCATAGAGTTTGTCATGGATGATTTGCCGGGAGCTATGAATGACGTCCGTGGTGCGGTGGTGGGTTTAACCGCCTAGAAGGGCTTAGGGAATTATCGAACCTACGCTTCGAGCCGTTTGGGCGAGTGAGAGCTTCGCTCAGACCAAGCCTACTATCTAAATCGAAAGAGCCGGTAGCACTCGTTTCTATCAACGCGTTGGGTGGTCGGATTCGAACCGACGACCCCTTAAGAGGCAGCCGTCTTTGTGCATAGGCGTGTACCGCCGTCTTTCCTAGACCCGATTTTCAGGTTCGCTGCTGCTTAGCCCGCCCACCCTCAAAACGACTCCCACCGCGATTGAAACTAGGATAATCACCAGAAGTACTCCTTTGATAGAAACTGCTTCATAGACAGGCATTAGGACCAACGGAGCGAGGATACCGCCGAAGAAGCGTGACCCGTTAAAGACGCCTGAGACGGCGTGACGCAGGTCTGGTCGAATAGAGAGTGCCATTGCTCCAACGTTAGTCATCATGCAGGCGACTCCAATCCCAATCAGCAGCAAAAAAATGGGATAGACGCCAATCGTATCCGGTAATGCAAGAAGGCCCATCCCACCGGCCACAAACACAATGATGCCTCCAATTACCACCCAGAAATCCCCGACCTTATCGCCAAGTAGTCCGGCTGCTGGCGCACAGAAGATTCCAACCAGACCCGGGATCGAGATTAGTAGTCCCGATTTTGCCGGGCCCGCCAAGTTGCTTTGTTGTAGCCAGACCGCAACGAAGATCAACACACCAAACATCGCGAAAATTGTTAGTAATCCAGCCAGGGAGACCACTCGCACAGATGGGACCGCCACAGCCTGCTTCATAGCCAACAGTGGGTTTGCCGTTCTAGTCCACCGTGTTTGGCCCAAGTAAGATACGAGCACAATAACGGCAGCGATTAAGGCCGCAATAGCCAGAAGCAAATAAAATCCCCGCCAATCCAGATGTTCCGCAAACAGACCTCCAACGATGGGACCTAGCGCCAACCCTAGCGTGAACGCGGCCTGAATGCCGCCGAGGGCAGTTGACGTTTTTCCCACCGGCGCCTTCTCCGCAGCGATTCCCATGGACACCGGCGTGGTGAGTCCCACGCCGAACCCTTGAACTGCCCGTACCACCAGAAAAACTGGGTAGGACGTGGCGACGGCGGCCATTAGACAGGAAACCGAAAACACCATAAGCCCGATGACGAGGGTCCGGCTGGGTCCGAGGAATTCGGCTATCACCCCAGAAGACAATTGGACAAGGACCAAGGCGAGTACGAAGACCGTTACAGCCAACCCGGCAAATGAGAGGGATACCTCAAAGTCTTTACTCAGCGTCGGTAGGATGTTGATGGTCCCTGCCAAACTTAGAGGTCCAAGGACGACACCCAGATACAACGGTGTTAGCATTCTAAACACAGTTAAGCTGGAGACCAATTTCTGCTCTTGAGCCAAACTCAGGCTATCCTCCTCGAGTTACTCCCGGCATGGTCGGCGATGCCATATCAAGTACTCCACGGGATTATAAAGGCAGTTAGAAAAGCACACGAATTCTGGAAGCCTACCGTGACGGGTCTGGCAGGCCTTCCCAGATTCCCCGATTAGGCTACATACAGGTTAGCTTCAGGCATAAGGCCTGGTTGCTTGTTGGCCAGTCATCCCGATTGTTGGTTCATGCATCTGGGTAATCGGGGCTTTGATAAAATATCAGCCAGCCGGTGATCAGATTAGCTAGCGAGGTGTCGGATGCCCAGCGATAATGAATCACTATCAGGGTCCAAGATGGCTATGATCGTCGTTGATATGCAGAACGCCTTCCTCAACGACGAAGGCTCTATGAACAAGGGCGGCATGGACATCACCGAATTGAAAAAAACAGTATTGCCGGTGAGCAATCTGATAATTGCGTGCCGCAGCGCTGATGTACCCATCATCTTCACTAGATATGTGCTGCGGGCTGACTACAAGGACGCCGGTCTCCGCTCGGTCCGACGGTCCAAATTTAAAGAGATCAACTCATTGGTAATGGGCACCTGGGACTCCGAATTAGACCCTAGGATGGACCAACGGCCGGAAGATTATGTTTTGGACAAAACCCGATATAGCTCCTTTTACAATACCAGCTTGGAGGTCATTTTAAGAGGTCTGGGCGTCGATACCCTAATCATTTGCGGAGTTACCACCGAGATATGCGTTGAATCTACCATCCGTGACGCATATTTTCGGGACTTCAAAATCTTAGTGCCGAAGGACGCTGTAGCCGCGATGGACATTGACCGTCACAAAGGGACTTTGGCTACTATTGAGTATGGCTTCGGTTCGATTACGACGTCCGCCAAGCTCATCAATGACTTGTTAGGTATTGCAGCATAGAAAGGGGCTACTGGTATGACTAATTCTGGAAAATATTTGATTGTGGGTTTTCTTGGAATCGTTGGCGGAGGAGTCCTAGGGTCGGTAGTCGAAATCATGATCGGAAATTCTAATTCCGGTATTGTCGGTATATTCGGATTAATAGGAGCCGGTATTGCTGTTTGGCGTTTAAACTGCATTCTTAAACGTTAACCTAACGTGAAAAGGGCCACCGCCATCGTGGAACGGTGACCTTTGGGAAAGTACCTGCCGAATGGGACAGTAATCGAACCTGAAAGGTTAATCCTACAGCCCAGCAGTTCGGTCAGGTTGGTCAGTTCACCTATCTCAGGTGGCAATGCCGCCAGCAAGTTGTCGGACCCGATTCCCGCCAGGGTCTCGCTCATAGCCTTTAATTCTGTCTGGCCGAGACCAAGCGCCTGTAATTCCTCGGCACATCCTAACTAGGTAACTGAATCGTCAACGTGAATCGCAGAGGAGTAATTGAGTACACGTTGTCAGGACGAACGGTTTTGTTGGCTAACGTTGTTCTTAATACGTTAGTGGTGAGCCAGTTTATCCGCTCGTGGTGAGCCAATTTATCCGTCCGTGGTGAGCCCGTCGAACCACCGCTCCGCAGCAGACCTGGTCTCCCAGAAACGCAGGCCCCCGCCCTAACCCTCCTTCATGTCCCCGGTCTATACACCCATGCGTGGGAGAGGGGATTTTGCTCTTCGCCTTTGCAGCGAATCCGTTTCCGCATAAATGTCATTCTGAGGAGCGCCGTAGGCCGACGAAGGATCTGCCAAACATCGCCGTGGCAGACCCTTCGCTTCGCTCAGGGTGACATGCGCGGGGCGTCTATCAGGGCCTTTTTCTAAACCGGAGAAGGTTAGGATGGACCAGGGCCTTTCGGCGGCAGCCTAGCCCCCGGCCTTCACTTCTACCTTGGCCAGGCCCTCGATGAATTTCAGGATGGCCGAGTGGTCGGATTCCTGTTCTCCGTCGTTGACCAGGGCGCCCAGGATCTGCTGCACCAGCGATGTCACCGGCAGCGGTACGTTCAATTCTTGGGCGGTCTGAAGCACGTTCCTGAGGTCTTTTTGGTGCAGGCGGATGCGGAAGCCAGCTTGGAAGTTCCGGCTTAGCATCATCGGGCCCTTCGCCTCCATCACCGCGCTGCCGGCCAGCCCGCCCCTGATGGCATTGAACACCTTCTCCGGGTCTACGCCAGCCTTCTGGGAGAGCACCAATGCTTCGCTGAGGGCCTCGATGTTTGCCGCCACGATTATCTGGTTGGCCAACTTGGTTACTCCGCCGGCGCCGATGTCTCCGGTGAGGACGATGTTGCCTCCCATGACCTGCATCAGGGCCAGGTTCTTGTCGAAGATGGCCTGCTTGCCGCCGACCATGACGGCCAGCGTACCCGCGACCGCGCCGGGCTCTCCTCCGCTAACCGGAGCGTCCAGCATCTCCACGCCTTTCTCGGCGCAGACGGCGGCGATGCGCTGGGAGACCAGGGGAGCGATGGAACTCATGTCGATGATCACCGAACCGGTCTTGGCGCCTTCTAATACCCCATCAAGCCCCAGGATGACCTTCTCGGAGTCCGCCGAGTCCGGGAGCATGGTGATGATGGTGTCGCTGGCGGCGGCAACCTCTTTGCTAGAGGACGCGCCGGTGGCCCCGTCGGTGACCACCTCTTCCTGGTTGCTGCCCACGATGTCGTAGACGGTCAGGGAATATCCCGCCTTGAGCAGGTTGTGGGCCATGGGCTTCCCCATGATTCCCAGTCCGATGAATCCTATCTGCTCGGCCATGTGCCGACCTCCTCAAGTTGGTCTTTTTGTTAGTCTATTAAAACGTGCCTGGTAATACGTGCCTGGGTGCAGGCGCAAAAACTGTACCACAGATTCAGGCGGCGCTCCATCTGCGGGCAAGCCCGAACAATGGCTGCGGCGTTGAACTGGCCTCCGCTTGGGTTTATGATACTAAGAGCGGCGATTTCCGTAATTCAAAATGGTTTTTAGCGGACCGCCAACCCCTGTTAGATAGCCTCAAGAGGTTTGGATGGCAGACGGCAGAAAAGCCCTGGTCACCGGCGGCGCCGGGTTCATCGGGTCCCACATGGTGGACCGCCTACTGAAGTTGGATTTCAACGTTGTCGTGATCGACGACCTCAGCACGGGCAAGATCAAGAACCTCGACCCCGCGGCCGTCTTCCACCACACAGACATCACCCAGCCGGCCATGGCCGATATCATCCAGCGGGAGCAGCCCGACCTGGTATTTCATATGGCGGCCCAGACCAGCGTGACCCAGTCGACCAAAGACCCAATCGGAGACGCCAACGCCAACGTGCTGGGCACTCTGCGCGTCCTTGAAGCCTGCCGCCGTGTTGGGGTGGAGAAGATCATCTACTCTTGCACCGGCGGAGCCCTGTACGGCGACCCCGAGAACATCCCGGTTCTAGACGACGCGCCGATCGCGCCGGTCTCGCCCTATGGGATGTCCAAGAGGATGGCCGAGCAATATCTGGAATTCTATTACCGGCAGTACCGGTTGCGGTACACCTCATTGCGCTACGGCAACGTGTTCGGCCCCCGGCAGGACCCCCACGGGGAGGCTGGCGTCATAGCCATCTTCACCCAGGCTATGCTAGAGGGGAAGCAGCCTCAGATCTTCGGCGACGGCGCCCAGGAAAGAGACTTCTTATCGGTGTTCGACGCGATCGACGCCAACCTGGCCGCCATCGACCGAGGTGACGGCAAAGCCTTGAATGTCGCCACCGGAGAAGCGACCAGCGTGAACCGAATCTTTGAGTTGCTCCGGGGCATCACAGGTTATAAGTGGGACCCACTCCATGCGCCCCAACGGACCGGAGAGGTCTACCGGATTTCGTTAGACTGGTCCCGGGCGGCCCAGGAACTTGGCTGGTCTCCAAAGATCAGCCTGGAAGAGGGGCTGGAGATGACCGTGGACTATTTCAAAGAGTCCATGAGATCCACCGGCCGCGTTCCTCAAGCGGGCTAAAAGTCCTGCTAACATTGGATAGGCCGCCCCGATAAGCATTTAGGAGAAAACACGGCAGACATGGAATCAGATTACGATGTAGTTATTCTGGGGGCTGGCGCCGCGGGTTTGGCGGCCGGCCTCTACACCACCAGGGCGATGATGAGGACGATGATCCTGGAGCAGTTGGGCCCCGGCGGCCAACTGTTGGTCACCGACGAGATCGACAACTATCCTGGCTTTCCCGAAGGCATCAAGGGCCAGGAACTGGCCATGAGGATGGAACAACAGACCACCCGGTTCGGCGCCGAGATAGAGTACACCGAAGTGGTCGACATCGAGAATATCTCAGGGCCGGTCAAGACCATCAAGACTGACGACCGGGACTTCACAACCAAGTCGATCATCATCGCCACCGGCGGCTCCCACAACAAGCTTGGCGTCTCCGGCGAAGACGCGCTGGCGGGCCGTGGCGTCTCATACTGCGCTGTCTGTGACGGCAACTTCTTCAAAGGGCAGGACGTGGTGGTGGTAGGCGGCGGCGACGCGGCCATGGACGAGGGCCACTACCTGAGCGGTATCGTAAACTCGGTCACCTTCATCCACCGGCGCGACGAACTCCGGGCCGCAAAGGTCCTTCAGGAACGCGCCTTCAACAATGACAAGGTCAAGTTCCTGTGGAGCACCGTGGTAGAGGAGTTCCGGGGCGACCAAATCTTGGACCGCGCCCTGGTCAAAGACCTCAAGACAGACAAGACCTACGAGTTCCCCATGGCGGCGGCCTTCATCTACGTGGGCTTCCACCCCAACACCGAGTACCTATCTGACCTGCTAGAACTGGACGCCGGCGGCCACATCTCCACCGACATCCACATGAGGACGGTCCTACCCATGATCTATGCCTGCGGCGACGCCCGGGCCGAGTCCACACGCCAGCTCGGAGCGGCAGTCGGAGACGGCATCACCGCCGCCCTGGCCTGTTTCCACGACCTGAGCAATTAATTCACACTGGTGCACGCATAAAAGGGGCGCCCTGATAAATCGGGACGCCCCTTTTTGTCGTTCTGGCGGTGGCCGGAGCCGTGTTTATAATCGTAGGGACGGGTTTCTAACCCGCCTCGGCACTCGTAAACCTGGCTCTGGCTAGGAGAGTCCTGATTGAGGGCATGTCTCCACCCAGTGAATATTTATTCCATGAACTATCGCGGCGCAGGAAACGGGCAGGTTAGAAACCTGCCCCTACGTTACACCGCGGCACAAAGCAGCCCTCGTTGAAATGGCGGGCGGCTTCCTCAGACTCCGCTCAACTCCCGGACCAGTGTCGCGGTACCTGCCACCACGATCACTGCGATCATCGCATGGCGGAAGACCCTGTCGTTTATATGGTTCACCACCACCCCCGCCACGCCGAACCCAATTATCATCCCAGGAATCATGACGCCAATGTTAGCCAATGTGTCCCGCCCCACCAGCCCCGTAGCGGCGTAGAGGGCGAAGGCCGTTATGTCCGATGTGATGAAGAGGAGCGCCAACGTGGCACGGACTCTGTCCGGTTTCCATTCCTGGGCGATCGCGTAAATCGCGGCTATGGGACCGCCGATGGCGATGGTGGTTGTGGCCAACACGGTGAGGAACCCAAAGCCCGGCCCTGCCATCTTGCTCTGAGTGAATGGCAGTTGGATATTCTTCAGGCTGAACAGCGCCAAAAAGATGATTACAAGAGCGATGGTTATCCGCAGCAGGCCAGGACTGGCCGAGTTCAAGGCTAGAACTCCGATGGGAGTGGCGGCCACCCCACCCAGGACCAAACCGATGCTCGGCCGAAACTCCAGGTGACGCCAGGTCCGAAGCAGAACCATGGCCATCATGAGACCGATGAGGCTGTTTATCACCACCACCACCTGCTGTGGCTCCAGGTACAACAGGAGCACCGGCGCGGCCACAAGAGCGAAGCCGAAGCCGACGGTGCCAATCACGACGGATGAGGCGGCAACGGCCAGGATGCTGACCAAAAGTTCGAGGCCGGTAACCAAAGCGGGGCTTAATCCCCCGGCGTCAGGTTGAACAATCCGTTGGCAGCCGCAACCTTAAGGGCCAGGTTCACGTCGATGATCGGCGGGCCGTCGCGGCGAACTTCCATCTCGATCTGTTGCGATTTGTTCACCGAAAACGCCCGTTCGCCGTCCAACGCCACCGTGCAGTCCCGCCTCTCTATGACCAGTCTTTCGCCGTCGGCCATCCGCTGCCATGAAGCAATAGATACCGTCGGCACAACGCCCGGAGCGATGGGAGCCAGCACAGTGTTGCTCCCCGGCGCATCATCTTCGGGATCGGAGATGCTGTACTGCAGTCCCCCCTCGTCGGCCAGGGAGACCGCCTCCAGCCGCGCCCCGATGGAGGACAGGCCCAGGGACGCCGGTTCGGCCCTGGTGAGGAAGACCTCGAACAGGGTGTCGATGTCCCAGATGGCCCTGGTGGCGACGAACCGTTCTTTGGAGAGCGCAACGTCGATTAGGGCGATGTCCCGCAGTTCACCGTCCACGTAGACGTTCATGGTTTTGCTGGAGACCGAGACCTCGGCCAGGTCCAACCGGCCGTCGGCCACCAGTCCCGCCGCCAGGCCGGCCAAGGTGCCTTCCACCATTGACGGGAACACGTTATTGGTGCCGGTGGAGATCGCCACCATCGGGAGTTTGCGGGTGCCGACCACTGCAGCCCGGTTGGTGCCGTCGCCGCCCAGAGTAACCAGGCAATCGACGCCCTGTTCCGCCATGGACGCCGCTGCTCTTACCGTGTCCCCCTCGGAATAGAAGGCCGGCTGGTCGACAAATTCGAGTTCCATGTCCAGGTTCGGGTCATCGGCGGCTCGGCGAACGAGGCCGGAGCCGTCGGACATGGCCAATACGCGGGTAACGCCCACCGATTGGAGTCCCAGCATGACTCTGCGGACGATGTTTACTTTCTCCCAGTCGGGCACCACCCGGCCCTGGGCGACCAGCCGGCGGATGTCCTTGCTGGCGGCCGGGTTTGCGATTATTCCTACTAAGGCCAAAGGAAGTCTCCTTAGTCACTCAAGATATATGAAAGCGGCCCGAGGGTTTTTCGACGGGTATTCAGTGGTGCATAGACGCACTCGTCGCTATAATTGCACCATTCATCGACCGGTCATGCCGGTCGCCGAGCAGGCCGATTATAGCACTGGGAGGACCAAGATGAGCGCTGATTTGGCTTTCATGTCCGCTGTGGAACTGGCCCAAAGTATCCGCGAGAAAAAGATATCGTCGCTGGAAGCCACCGAGAATTTCTTCCAGCGCATCGACCAACTGGACTCCCAGTTGAACTCGTATCTGACCCTTTGCCATGACCAGGCCCTGGCCGACGCCCGCGCCGCCGATGCCGCGGTGCAGAGTGGTTCAGACCTGGGGCCGCTGCACGGTGTTCCCATCTCCATCAAGGACTTGGAGTTGACCAAGGGCGTGACCACCACCATGGGGTCGGCCTGGTTCCGGGGCCGGGTGCCCGACATGGACTCCATAGTCGTGGAGCGGGTGAAGGCGTCGGGCGCAATCATCTTGGGCAAGACCAACACTCCGGAGTTTGGCCTGTCTGGAACCACTGAGAACAAGCTGGGCGAGCCCTGCCGCAACCCCTGGAACACCGAGCGCACCCCTGGCGGGTCCAGCGGCGGCGCGGCGGCGGCCCTGGCGGCGGGCCTATGCTCTCTGTCCATGGGCAGCGACGGCGGCGGCTCCATCCGCATCCCGGCCAGTTTCTCGGGTCTATTCGGCATCAAACCCACCCAGGGACGGGTGCCCCGCTTCGGCGGCTACGGACGGCCCGCGGCCAATCATTTCTCGCAATCGGGGCCCATCACCCGGACGGTGGCCGACGCGGCCCTGCTGCTGCAGGTGGTGGCCGGGCCTGACTCCCGTGACGTCACATCCATCCGCCAACCCGCTCCCGACTTCAGCGCGGGACTGGCTGACGGTGTGAAGGGCATGCGGATAGCCTGGAGCAGCGACTTCGGCTACGCGGCGGTCGACCCAGAGGTGGTGGAGGTGACGAAGCAAGCAGCCAAGCTGTTCGGCGACATGGGCGCGGCGGTGGAGGACGCCAACCTGAAGCTGGACGACCCCTTCGACACGTTCTGGAACATCTTCACCACGGCGAGCTACACCTCGTACGGTCACCTGTTTGACGCGGGCCGGAACGAACTCACTGACTATGGAGTGACGGCCATGGAGCACGGCCGCACGGTGACCGGGGCGGACCTGTCGCGGGCCATCTACGATGTGGACCGGTTGGGCCGGCAGATGGATGAGTTCTTCGACGAGTTCGATCTGCTGCTCTCGCCCACCATGGCAGTGCCAGCCTTCCCCATCGAGCAGCGCCCAAGCGTGATCGGAGGCAGAAAGGTCGATCCGGACTGGGGATTCGTGCCCTTCACCTACCTGATCAACATCACCGGCCAGACCGCCGCCAGCATCCCCTGCGGCTACTCATCGGACGGCATGCCCATCGGCCTGCACATCATCGGACCGCGCGGGTCGGAGGCGCGGGTGTTACAGGCGGCGGCAGCGTTTGAGCAGGCACAGCCTTGGGCGGGGAAGAGGCCGGGGGTTAGTTAGGGGAGTTGGGGTTTGGTACAACGAAAACCACTATCTTCCGCCTCGAATCAACCTCAACCCAACGTAACGATACAGTGTGGGGTTACTGCTTGTATCCAAGCCGACGAAAAAAGACTCATTCCTGGACCAGGAAGGGAACCACCAACCTTAGCCATACGGCCTAGAGCGACAATTGCGCCCTCCTTGACTCTTCCTACTCGACCCCTTCGCCACCAAGTCTGTATGGTAGCCGATTATTTTATACAGCGGACACAATAGGTCATTATTTTCGCCATCGGTCTATCGGGGATACAACTGCATCTCCTTGAGAATGCCTTTCACAGAAACACAGTCGTCAAGCTCGCCAGCCAAGTTCTTGGAGCATATCCCACAGTACTATGGTATCGACATCAAAATGGCTGGCGACATCAGGAATCTTGGGTTTTCTGGCCTCGGGTTGGGGTACCTCGAACGTCACAATCCTCTCGCCGAGAGCCTTAGCATATGCGATGAGCCAAGGGTCGGCACCGTCTAGGAAATTTGTAACCCAATATTGCCGATATATACCGTTGCTCTGGACGTATTGGACAACTTCGGCATAGCGTTCTTGGACCGCCTCAGACCCGTCCAGAAACAACACATCCTTCAGTTGTCCCGCCCATTTCACTAACACATCCTGTTCATCTTCCTTGTCAGCAGCAAGCTCTTTAGTTAATACGATTGAAGGACTTCCGATGATTCCTTCTCATGCTTTCTCTTCGAGGAATTCCCAAAATTGCGGCAAGGTTTCGAACCTGTACGGGCCACGGTGCGGAAGAATGAAGCTGTCCGAATCCATCCAATAATCAGGCATACCGTTTTTCTCGCAAATGCTTTGATAAACCCGGCAATTTGGATACTCGGAGGTTGAGCAAAGCAGACACTTCTTTTGGCGATGCCCGACCCTCTAGCAAAGAGAATACGAGTGCTGTCGTAACCGCCGGGCTATTCCGGGAGAAAACGGAACTGTAACCACCGCCGCCACCTCTACGTTTGGTGACTTTCCCAGCTAATTCTTGATACTTCGCCTGGAAAGCATCAGCGCTGATTTTTTGCAACTCAAATGCCCTGCGAAGTATGACGAACATGCTAACTTTATAATGAGAAGAAAGGCTCGCCAGGTTTCGATCGAGGCTGGCAATCCTGTACCACCTCAAGTCGAACGTTTCTGCAGCAACGGCGTCTGTGATTGACTCGTCAGGATGGACTTGTTCGTCGCCCTTGCTAGATAATCAATATTGGAAACACCAGAAAGGCCCATCCATATATGAGCAAGTTCGTGGGCGAAAGTGAAGATCTGAGCGGACCTAAAATCATTCTGATTAATGAAAATCAGCGGCGCCATGGGATCGCTTATCGCGAACCCCTGGAATTCGTGAGGGTCAAGAGGACGGCGAGTATTGGCCCCAACAATTCCGCTGCGCATTACGATCACACCAACTTCTTCCGCACGCTCTGAAAGCCGTCTGAAAAACTCGTCTCGACTTTTGGCGCTACTCCTAAACGATTCATCAAGACCGATTGTCTTTCTGATGTCTGCAGCAACATCAGTGATAGCGGCATTAGTAGTAAAACGACTGACGAACGGAAGGCTTTCCGCCTGTTCACTCGTTAGATATCCCCGATACCAATCTTACTTCCTGAGAGCGTCATATAAGACTTCAAGAAAATCCGGACTTGGTTTTCGCGGAGAGGAACCGGAAGTGGTGCGCAAGTCTGGTAAGGGCAATACCACATCCGGAGGTTCAGACAGGTAGAGATAGCCAAACGGAACCTTTAGCTTTTTCGCCAAATCTTGTGCTTGGCGAAATGTCGGCCGGACCTCACCACGCTCCCAAGCGGCAAGTTTTTCGACTTTGACTTTGAGCGAACTCGCAGCATCTTCAATAGAGCCCAAAGTACGCTCTCTTGCCCAGCGCAGCATGTTGGAATTGATAAATGCTTCGTTCACAAGGTGTCCTTTCCGGTCTCCCTAAAGGTTACAGAAAACTAATGTCAAATGTACATTCCCATTGTCATCTGGAATTGGCCGATCTACTCCGCCGCCGCCATCTTCTGCCGCAGTAACGGCAGCACGTCCGCAGCCACCCGCTGGCATTCCTCCACGTGGGGAAAGCCGGATAGGATGAATTCGTCTACGCCTAGTTTCCAGTAGTCTAGGAGGATGTCGGTCACTTGTTCAGGGGTGCCTACTATGGCGGTGCCGCAATTGACCCTTACTTCTGACAAGCCGTTCCAGAGGTGGGGCGCGACCATGTGGTTGGGGGCTTCTTGGGCTTGGGCCGCGGCGCCGACCATGGCGGTGCCCGCGACGGCAGCTTTCCGCTGGGCCTTGACCGCCGGGTCGGCGTGGTCGATGAGCTCGTTGGCGGCCTGCCAGGCGTCTTCCTCTTTGTCACGCACCACCAGGTGCGTCCGTAGGCCCAGGCTGGGGGTGCGGCTGGCCTTCTTGAACTCCTCCCGCACGGCGTCGAAGCGGGCGCGCGAGTCGTCCAGGGCCTCGATCCAGTTCAGGTGCACGTCGGCTTGGCGGCCAGAGAGGGCGTTGGCCCTGGGCGAGGCCCCGCCCAGGTAGAACTGGGGCGGCGTGCCCTCGGGGATGGGGGAGCAGTAGGCGTCCTTCAAGTTGTAGAAATCGCCCTTGAACTCGACCGGGCCGGGCTGCGTCCACAGCTTGCGGCAGGCGGAGATGAACTCCTCGGCGCGTTCGTAGCGGGTGCTCTGGTCTGTGTATTCGCCGACCCGTTCAAAGTCATTCCCGATGCCGCCGGGGACGATGTTTATATCGATGCGGCCCTTGGATATCTGGTGCAGGGCGGCGGCCATCTGGGCGAACAACCCCAGGGCGATGAAGCCGGGTCTCACGGCGATCAGAAAGCGGATGCGCTTGGTCACCGCGGCCAGGGCGGTGGCGGTGGTCCAGGTCTCGGCCAGGGGGGCGTCCTCGGCGAAGAGGCCGTTGGCGAACCGGGTGGGTATCAACAGCGAGTAGTAACCCAGATCCTCGGCGGTCTGGACGACCTGACGCAGGTATTCGAAATCCGGGGGGCGTTCGGCCCTGGCAGTGCCGGCCCGTGCGCCGTCGCCGTCTATGGGGATGAACCAGCTAAATCGGGTGTCTTGATTGCCGATGGTCACATTGCGCCTCCGCCGTGGAGTTGGGATAAGTACATCCTAGGGTTGGGTGGGTTGAGGGGTCAAGGGGCGGGTGGGTTCTTTGGCTAGTTGGGCGCAGGGGATGAAGGGTGCCCCCATTGTACGGCCGGGGACATGGGTGACACTTAGACCGGGGACATAGGTAACACTATTGTTGGCGTATACAAAGTCCGGTTAG
>Ga0209554_1001731_pt1 | contig 16135 bp, 14 predicted proteins | sample MarorgKNORR_S2LV_5_FD_188221 | JGI IMG/M metagenome (GOLD analysis project Ga0209554, IMG submission 188221) | Marine microbial communities from the Southern Atlantic Ocean, analyzing organic carbon cycling - Bottom_A/KNORR_S2/LV (SPAdes) (version 2) | ecosystem: Environmental > Aquatic > Marine...
CTCGACGAGCTTTTTGACGACTTGAAAAGTTCGCATGGCGAGACCGAGGATTACGACCGGCTGCTGAAACAGGCCCACCTTGCGATTGCCCTTTTCGATGCCAGGCGCCCGCTCGATGACGAGTTCGACCCTATCGTGGTTCATCTGGTCGAGAGGCACCGGCCCGGCGGATAACGCTTCTGCGGCATAGTGTCCTTCGAGAACCTCAGGCCCCCCTTCAAGAAAGCGGTTCGGGCGGCGTCAACGGTCGTAACGGGACATCGGATTGGTCGGATGCGACCACGATCTGTCCGGCCTTTACGACCAGTTCCAGTTGCCCGAAGGCTGATCGCAGTCCCTCAAGTGGATTTGCGCGTAGCAACAGCAGATCGGCTCGCTTGCCGGGGGCGATTACGCCGGAATCTTCCAGCCCGCAGATCACAGCTGCGGTGCCGGTAGCACCCTTCAGGACCGTCTCTACAGGCACGCCGTAATCCACGAGCGTCTCCATCTCCTCAAGCACCGTGAATCTGGAGTCCGTTCCGACCCCGACCGGGACGCCCAGACCGACGGCCTCGAGGATTCGGTCCCGGTGGGCGGCACTCTCAAGCAGGCTGGCAAGTTCGCGGGGCGCGTGACGGGACATAACAAGAGAGACCCGGGCCGTCGGCACAAAAGACACGCCGCCGTCTGCCATAGCGCTCACCCCGTCGGCTGTCGCCAGGAAGGCGTGTTCGATGTTGTCTATCCCGGCCTTGATGGCGCGCCTGACGGCGGAATCAGACATGGCATGGGTGGTGATGAGCTTATCGAAACGGTGTGCCTCCGAGGCCGCTGCGGCTAGCTCCTCCGGCGTGTACTCATCGATATCAGGGCGCTCATGCGGATAGTTGGCCAGCCCCCCGGTGCTCATCACTTTGATGCAATCAGCTCCACCCTTAATCTGCTCACGAATCGCCTTTCGGACCTCCTCCGGCCCATCGGCCTCTCGCACGCCATACCAGGGCGTTCCGTGGCCGCCCGTCATGGCGATTATGAGGCGGCTTGCGATTAGGCGAGGGCCTGGGATTTGACCGGTAGCGATGGCGTCACGGATGTGGACGTTCGTGAAAGACTCGTTGCCTGAAGCGATGCCCGGTCCGCCCAGTTCGCGGACGGTTGTGACGCCCTGGCGCAGCTCCCAGGCAGCGTTCCCTGCCGCCTCAAGAGCGTGAGCAGCAGGGGATTGGTGGAAACGACTCAGACGGCCCGTGGTGTAATCACCGGCGGGGGTGGTTCGCAGCCACTTATTGCACAGGTGGTCATGGCAGTTGATGAGGCCGGGCATAAGCCAGCCGTTGTTTCCATCGATCACCCGGATGCCGGCAGTCGGGATGACGGAATCGCTGGATGTAATGCTCTCGATGTTCGCTCCGTCCAGAATCACCGTGACGGAATTGGTAACTCCGCCAAGACCGTCGATAACATTGACGTTGTTGAATACGAGGCGTCCGGTCATGTCCCGGACCGCTCTTCGTTTCCCGGAATATCCACTGAGCCTTTGATCTCCTCGGCGATGATGTGTCCGCCCGGGTTTTTATCCACGGACAGATCTCCGGCGATATCGGTGACGGTTAGGTGCCCGTAACCGGCGCTACCTATCGTCACGTCGCCTCCGATGTCAGAAATCCTCGCGGGACCGCTGCGATTGTCATCGATTACGACGTTGCCGACAATTCTCGAGAGGTCAACTTCGCCGTACCCCTCTATGAGTGACACATTCACGTCGCCCCCGATATCCATCAACGACATCGATCCTTGAATTGCCAGAACATCGACTGTACCGCCGATGCGCGTCGCATCGAGATTTCCGTAACCGATGGCGGCCTGCAGGTTTCGGATATTTGATATGAACACCGGTCCCTCTGTGTTCGCGACTGCAACCCGGGGGAAGTCTTCGGGAACGATGATCTCAAGGTCCATTCGGATGTCATTCACCCCGGCAGGCAACATCACCGACACAAGAATCTCGTCGGAGTCGATGACCGAGGTGTTAAGGACAATGGATTCGAGGTGGCGCTTTGATTCGAGCGTCGCACACGTGCGTCCCCCGATCTGAATTGTGGTTTGCCCCGCTCTCCCTATGACAGAGAGATCCCCGCGATCGGCAATAATCCGGAGAAGTGTGGCGTCTCCAATATCTATCGTGGCGGTATGGGGAGGGCCACTTTCGCAGCTGTTGCCGGTAATGGACTGGTAGATCGCCTCAACCGGCGGAAACAGGATCAGCAAAGAGATGACACCAACCCCGAAGAGGGCTATGAACATCGCCCAGCCCAGCATGAGGTTGCGGAAAATCCGCATCCGCAACGAGCCTTTGTCTTCCTCCGGGTCTTCGTAGAAAATCAAGCGCTATGTCTGCTGTTCTCAGATTCCAGATTAATGCCGATCGTTGTAATCCCGGTCACGCGTCGGTGACCGTGGCAGTGTGCCACGAGCGTGGATGGACGGTACGGATACAGGGGTTTCTGCGTCCCCCGGGGATATGCGGCCATCTCTCACGCATACGATGCCGCTGTGTAAAAAAGGTTTCTATGTCTTTCTTCGCTTACGGGAATTAACCGGCGTTATCCCGTATCACCCGTCCTCCCGTTGTACCCGTTGGCACGCCTCCCTCCAACGCGATTTTCCCGTTAATCAAAACTGTGGAAACACCGGTCGAGTACTGGTGCGGATCGGCGAATGTGGCGTGCTCTTTCATGGCTGCCGGGTCAAACACCGCTATATCCGCGTACTGCCCGGGTGCGATGCGGCCCCGATTCTCCAGGCCGAGTCTCTGGGCGGGCAGGGTGGTCATCTTTCTTATAGCTTCTTCTAGCCCGACCACATTCCGCTCTAGCACCATGCGCTCGATGAACCGGGCGTTTGTGCCGTAACTACGGGGGTGTGGCTTGCCCGCTGACAGCGGACCTTCTGACCGCAGTGACATCCCGTCCGACGCGACAGAAATGAATTCGCCCGCTGCGATGGTGTCGACATCTGAGTCGCACATTGAAGTGAGGACCACAGATACCTCGCCGTCCTGCAGCAACTCGAACGCCGTGTCGATTGGATCGGCGTTCCTGGCCTCTGATACCTCCGCCAGCGTCTGACCCTCCAGGGAGTGGTCCGCGTCGTAGTCCGAGATCACACAACCGGTTGGACCCTGGAAACGGACCATTGCGTATTCCGCCTCGGCGCGCAGCCGTTGTCGCAAGTCGGCGTCGCCGATGCGTTCCAGTAGCGCAGGCCTACCGCCGTCGTGTGCCCATCGGTTGAAGATCGCCCCGCTCAGCGGAGTGCCACACGCCGTATACGGGTACTGGTCGCCGGCCACGTCAACACCGTCCCTCCGGGCGTCACGCATCGTCTCAAGTATCTGCGCAGATCGGTCCCATACCCTCGGGCCGTGGGCTTTGACGTGCGACACCTCGACCCGTCCGCCTGTACGCCGGCCTATCTCTATAGCCTCGTTGAGCGCCACGAAAAGCCCCGGCGGCTCGTCCGATTCCGACCGCGTGTGGCTTGAGTACAGTCGATTGCGATCCGCCGCTTCCTGGTTGAGGGCGATGATTTCGTCCGTCAGCGAGTAATAGCCGGGCGGGAAGTAGAGGCCGGTAGAGAATCCCATGGCCCCGGCGTCTAGCGCCTCTGCGACGATCCTGCGCATCGCCTCGAGCTCTTCGTAAGAGGGCGCACGTGCGTCCGCGCCGATAACTGCGCTTCTGACCTGGTTGTGGCCGATCTGTGTCGCGACGTTAATGGCGGAGCCTGCATCCGAGAGCGCGTCCAGGAAACCGCCAAACTCGGTCCATCCCGGCTCGCCGTTTGATCCGTCTCCGCCCATGCGGGAAAGCCAGCCCTCGTAAATATCCATGGTGCGGTCGTTCAAAGGCGCGCAGTAGCTCATGCCGCAGTTGCCGACCATCTCAAGCGTGACGCCCTGGCGCAGTTTGCTATCGGCGTGGGGGTCGATCAGGAACGATAGATCGCTGTGTGCGTGGAGGTCGATAAAGCCCGGTGTGACTACGGATCCGGCAGCTTCGATGATTTTTTTGCCCTCGCCATCGATCTCACCGATGGCGACGATCCGGTCACCGCGGACTCCGATGTCTGCCCGATATCCCGGCGATCCGGTGCCGTCCAGCACGAGTCCGTTCTTGATCACGACGTCAAACATTGCACTCCAATTATTCGTCTCGGTATGGGACTCTGCCCGCGTCGGGACGGTATGATGTTGCTACTTCCGGCGAAACAGACCGCCGTCTCCCAACAGGAAGGTGTGAAAGAGTCCCGCATGAACATGATGATCAAGATCACGATGCCGTTTGTCATCCTGGGATTCTTAGCATTCCCGATCATCGTCGCCTTTTTCGCATGGCAGCGAGGGCTCGGCAGCACCCATTAAACGGGTTTCTAGCCCCAGTTGATTCTGTCTGCGTTTACGCAGTTTGGCGGTAATTTCCCGCCTATGGTGGCCAGGATGTTGTCCACCGTCATTTCCGACATCTTCCGGCGCGCTCCTATGGTTGCCGATGCGATGTGTGGGACCAGGGTGACGTTCTCCATCCCCACCAGCGGGTGATCGGTTGGAATCGGTTCCGGGTCTGTAACGTCCAGCGCTGCGTAGGCGATCTCGCCATCGCGTAATGCCGCCGTGAGGGCGTCCGTGTTTACTATCGGACCCCGTGCCGTGTTAATCAGCGATGCTTCCGGCTTCATCCGTTTGAGTTCTTCGGTCCCTATGAGGCCGTTCGTTTCCTGGGTGAGAGGGCAGTGGAGTGTCACGAAATCTGATCGCTCAAGAAGCTCGTTCAGTGTGCTGACACGCTCGCACCCGAGGTCGTCTTCCGGCTGGCTACGGGTCATGTAAATCACGTTCATCCCGGAACCGAGCGCCCGACGCGCCACTGCGCTGCCGATCCGTCCGAAGCCGACGATGCCCAGCGTTGATCCGTGAATGTCCACGCCGAGAAGGTCCAGTGGTTCGAACCACTTCCACTCACCGCGTCGGACAAAGCGGTCGCTCTCGGCGATTCTTCGGCCTGCCGTTTGAATCATCGTGAACCCGAAATCCGCCGCCGCCTCGGTTAGCACGCCGGGTGTATTGGCGACGACGATGTTGCGCTCAGATGCGGCGTCCACATCGATGTTGTCGTAGCCAACTCCGAACTCGGCGATCACCTTGAGATTGGAGCCAGCCGCGTCCATGGCGGCTGCGTCGATGGCATCCGTGATGTGGGCGAAGATGCCGTGGGCGCCTGTTGCTGCCGCCCGTAATTCATCCGGGGTTGCAGGAGCAGGCCGGTCAAGAACGAGGGCGTCCGAGACCTCATTCAAACGATCGATCTGGTCCTGGAACTGTCGTCTTGTGACGAGTATTTTGGGGCGTGAACCTGTGGGCGATGGCAATTGAAGGGCGTCTCCGTGGAGTTCTATCGGTGAATCAGTCGAGATCATCTATGAGGCCTGGCTCCACGGCAAGTGTTTACCAGAAGCAAGGTTGCCCGGTGGCTGTATCATCCAGGGGATTCCAAGCCGTCTGAACACTCGGCACCTAGGCGAAATTCTTTACTCGGTGCTTACCGGGTTGTGGAGGAAAATTTGCTTAAACACGGTTCGCATGACACCGGCGAAGTCACCCTCAATTATGTCGAAATCGGAGAAGGTGACCCACTTGTACTTCTCCATGGATTTACAAGTGACTGGCGATCGTGGTCCCAGGAAATAGGACTGCTCTCCCATCGGTGGCGCGTACTCGTTCCGGACGCCCGTGGTCATGGCGGCTCGGCACGAAGCGAAGACTGTGAGTACGGCTACGAAGCCAGGATCAGGGATGCGGCGTCTTTCATTAAGGCTACTGCAGGCGTACCGGCTGTCGTGATAGGTCACTCTATGGGTGGCGCGACGGCGATGGGTATCGCTGCGCTCCATCCAGAACTCGTTAGAGCCGCGGTACTTGAAGACCCGCACGTTTCCAGCGCATCTGGGTTCCCCGACGAGGCCCGCGTATGGATGGAGGAAAACCGTGCCTTCTTGCGTACATCACCGTCATTCGAGGAGGCGGTGCATGGGATGAACGCTAATGCGAATAAGGACGCAGCGGCTCATCGATTAGACGCGTCCCAGGCCGTGAAAATGGATCCCGAGACCTACAACCCATTTATAGATGACGCGATGTTTGACGCGTTTGACCCGGGCACGGTTCTCTCCCAGGTGAAATGCCCGGTTCTCCTCCTTCAGGCGGACCCGAAACAGGGCGGTGTGGTTGGAAACTCCGCAGCGGAGCACATCCGGACTGGTGTATCGGACTGCACCCACGTCAAGCTGGACGTGGGGCATAGCATCCACAAGGATGCGTCGGTCGACTTCCGGCGATCGGTGTTCGACTTTCTCGACACGATTTAGGTTTAGAAGAGTTTCAATAAGCGAGGCGTGTAATGGGAGATTCACTGAAAGAGATCGTAGAACGTCATGCGTATGAGAAATTCATGAGGATTGCGCTCGAAGAGGCGGAAAAGTCTGCGAATGAGGGCAACCAAGGCGTCGGCTCTGTGATCGTCCGTGATAGGGAGATTATTGCGCGTGGAAGGAATCTGGAGAACACCACTCATGACCCGACGGCTCATGCGGAATCCGTGGCGATTCGGAACCACGCTTCGTCATTCCCGGGGCCGGAAACGCAACGGTCGTGGGATCAGTATTTTCGCGATCCGCCCAGTCTTTCCGGAACGATGCTTTTCTCCACCTTCGAGCCATGCCCCATGTGTTGTGGAGCGATTCTGGCTACCGGAATCTCAACTCTCATCCTCGGTGGCCGTCCGAAATCGGGAACATCCCGATGGGGTGATTACACTCTGGAACGGCTGGTAAAACTAACGGAGCGCCACAATAAGGTCGAGATCATCACAGGCGTGCTTTCGAACGAGTGTTTCGACATTCGGAACGCGTAGCTTCAAGCTCACCCGCGCGCACAAGCCAAATCCGATAGCATTTTGCCAAATACATTTGGATACATCCGGTCCACACGATTAGAAGGTTCGATCAGAACGGAGATTTGCTAAGCATGTACACACTTGAGGTACAGAATCCCGTAGCGGAACAACGAGGCGTCGTGAATTCATTCGCGTCCAGCCCACGTCCTGCGACGCTGGACGGGTTGACCGTGGGGCTGCTTTGGAGTGGCACGCATGGTGGGGATGTGGCGCTCAACACTGCTGCCGCTTTGATCAAACAGCGGTTCAAGAACGTCACCGTCAACTTCTACAACGGGAACAACTACCCGGCGCCGGAGCACATACGTCAGAAATGTGCCGAGGAGAGTGACGTTGTTATAGGCGCCACGGCTGACTGAGGGACCTGCGCGTCGTGGATGTGCTACGACATGATCGAAATCGAGAAGACCGGCGTCCCCGCCGTTCCGATCGTATCTGGCCGGTTTGTGGAGGACGCAGTCGCGAGTTCCCGAGCCTTTGGCATGCCGTCCCTTCAGTGGGTGGTTGTGCCGCGTATCTACCGGAACCTTGAGCACGACCTGTGCCGAAGCCAGACGGTGGACGTGATCGATGACTTGATCGGCTGCCTGACCTCTGAGATCGACGCCCGTGTATCGGGGATCGAGACGGATGCAGATCGGACTTACGAGGCCGACGACAAGTATGAAGCCGTGCTTGCCATGAACGATGATCTGATCGGAGAGGACCTTGGAGACGGGTTGCCGTTGTTTCCAGCGACCAGGGAAGCTGTGGAGGAGATGCTCACCGGCACGAACCTCCCGCCGGACCACGTCGTGTGCGACATGCCCCCGGGCTTCGGCATCGCAACCGTGGAGAAGATCGCCATAAACTCTGTGATGGCTGGTGCAAAGCCGGAACACCTTCCGGTTGTGATTGCCGCGGTAAAGGCGCTCTCGAATATCCAGGCGGACGGCGGTAAGTCGCTGCTCATGTCCACCAGTCCACAGGCGCCGTTCCTGGTCGTGAACGGGCCGATTATCGACGAGCTTGGCTTTAATGCAAGGTCGGCGATCGGACCCGGACGTGACAATCAGGTCAATACCGTTGTCGGGCGCGCCTTTGCGATGTGCTTCCGGAATATCGGCTACTGGTACCCGGGCAAGATGGACATGGACACCATCGGCACGACCCGGAAGTTCATCCAGTGCATCGCCGAGAACGAGGAGATGAGTCCGTGGGACCCCTTCCACGTAGATCAGGGATTTAAACGTGAGGAGAGCACGGTAAGCCTCTTCATCACGGACGGAGAACTGGACCAGCAGGACCAGGGCAACACGACCGCCGAGGGACTCCTGAAGAACCTCGCTTATGGCTGTGTGTTCGGAACCAAGAGCATCCAGGAAAAGGGACACACCCAGCGCCTGATTCTGATGCCTCCGGACGTCGCCGGACCTGTCGGCAAGCAAGAGTTCACCAAGCAGGCGGCCAAAGAGTTCATTCAGGCGAACGCTAATCATTCGCTTGGCAAGATGATCCAGTACATGCCCCTTGAGGGCGAGGCCCGGGTGGCGGAGAAGTGGAAGTGGCTTGAGAATCTGTCCGAGGAGCAGCGGCTTGAGATCGAGTTCCCGGTGATGGACTCGGCAGATGACTGCTACATCCTCGTGGTGGGAGCAGACCGGGCGAAGACTGCGATCTTCCCGAGCGGTCCTGCTCCGGTCACGGAAGGGATTGACCAGTACAGGGCGTAAAGCTAATTCAATGCTGTACATAACGCTAAATGCAGAACCGCCGGCCGGTAATATTGCTGTGGCGGCGGTTCTGGTTTGGCGACTTCTACGACCGTAAATCGGGGCGAATATTTGGCGATGATCGGGCTTGTGACGACGGACCAGGGGCCAAACGCGGAGTTTGTTGAAGCGTTTCGGGTGGCTATGGGAGGCGTCGATGTCCAGCTGGTGGGTGCGCTGGACGGTCTGTCGCTGGATGAGATAGATGCGCTTGCCGCTCACCCGTCACCGTATCCGATTCAGACGATTTTGGCCGATGGGTCTACGCGAGATATAGACCTGTCGTTACTTGCACCGCTGGTGGACGCAGGGGCACGGGAGATGGTTGAGCGTGGCGCTGGAGCCATAGCTGTGGCCTGCGCCGGGAATTTCCCGGATATCGACTGCGGCGTGCCGGTGTTTTATCCGGGACGCCTCCTTGCCGGGATAGCGTCCGCGATCGCCGCTAACCGGCGTATCGGTGTTGTTTCACCTATCGAATCTCAGATGGAGTCGGCACGGAAGAACTGGGAGCGGGACGGGTTTTCTGTGGCGATGACGTATGCGTCTGCGTTCAAACGGGATGAGTTTGAGACAGCGGCGCGGGTAATGTCTGACCCGGCGCTGGAGCTCGTGGTGCTTGATTGCATGGATCACACGGCCGCCGATCGCGACGAGTTCGCCCGATTGTGCGGGCGTCCGGTGCTGGCGGCGCTGCCGCTGACGGCGCAGGTGGCGAGCGAGATCATGGGCGGGTAGTCGTTGCTGAAGGACGTGTACTTCGAGAACCTGAGGACTCGCGTTGAGAGGATTTCGTTCTCCCAGCGGGAGAAGGTGAAGGATGAGTGAGAAGCTTGTTGATCCGTCAGGCTTGATGGCGTAAAAGTCCTGCGAGAGCCTCAGGATTCGTGTTGAGGTTGGAATGCGTGTAGGTTCGATTGGCATCGACCCGAGGACCCCTACGATGTGTTGGCGGACTGTTGTGCCTCCTCTCCCGGTCGGGAAGAGGATTGATGTGAGGGTTGTGTCGCTCGGAGAGCGGCATGATGCCAGCGCGAAATATATCGGTGTGCCTGAAGAACTTCGGAGAAACCATATGCTTGGACTAGTGACCATTGGACAGGCTCCCCGGCCCGATTTTGACGCGGCGTTTCGTGAGCATTTGCCGTCCACCGAGATAAAGCTTCTTGGCGCACTGGATGGCATGTCCGTGCCGCAGATGGATGACCTGACGGGCATCGACGGGGTCTACCCGCTGCACACGCTGCTGTCTAACGGCTCTACGCGCGACATCGACATAAAGGTTCTTGCACCGCTGGTGGAGGCGAAAGCGCGAGACCTGGTTGACGAAGGCGCTCGTGCTATCGCTGTTTGTTGCGCTGGTGATTTCCCGGACATCGATTGCGGCGTTCCGGTGCTCAGGCCCGGCAGGTTGTTGCCGGCGCTCGCCGGGGCGATCTGTCGTACCCGGAATATCGGGGTCGTCTCGCCCATCGCTTCGCAGATGGCGCCTGCAAAGGAGAAGTGGGAGCGCGACGGATTCTCTGTGCGCACGGCGTTCGCGTCTCCATACAGGCACGATGAGATAGAGGTCGCGGCCAGAGAGATGTCAGACCCGGAGTTGGAGGTCGTGATACTCGACTGCATGGGTCACGGCGCCGAGTATCGGGACGAGTTCACGCGACTGTCCGGACGCCCAGCGTTGCTGGCTCAGACGTTGCTGGCGAAGGTGGCGGCGGAGGTGATGGGCGGGTGATGGGTGGCGGTTTCCGGTAGGCGTCCTTCGAGAGCCCCAGGACTCGGGTGAGTGTTGGAAGGCGTATAGGGTCGATGCGTTCTGTTGATTATGGAGAGAAGACATGCTCGGACTTGTGACCATTGGGCAGACACCGCGGCCGGACTTCGAGGCCGCTTTCAGGGAGTACGTTCCGGGCGTTGAGTTCCAGATCGTTGGCGTGCTCGACGGCCTCTCTCCTGACAAGATCAGCGCGTTGGAGTCTGAGCAGGGCGAGTACCCACTTCATATGTTGCTGGCCGATGGATCGACCGCAGATATACAACTGGACACCCTGGCGCCCTTGGTGGAAGACCTAATGCGTGCCCTGATCGGCGATGGAGCTGTGGCGGTGGGGTTGTTGTGCACCGGCCGATTTCCGCGTTTCGAGGTCGGCGTTCCCGTACTGGATCCGGGCAGTCTGCTGCCTGCGGTAGCCGGCGCCATAGCACCCTCCCGTCATGTCGGCGTCGTTACGCCGCTCGAGTCCCAGGTGGAAATCGTGAAAGAGATATGGGAGGCTGATGGATTTTCGGTCACGGTGGCGGTCGATTCGCCATATCACGAGGGCGGTATTGAAGCCGCTGCGGCAGTCATGGCCGCTGCCCGTCCAGAGGTGGTGATGCTGGACTGCATGGGCCTTGGTCCGGCATACCGGGACGAGTTCGCCCGGCTATCCGGGGTTCCGGCAATATCGGCGCAGACTCTGCTGGCCAAGGTTGCGGGAGAATTGGCTGGCGGGTTGTCCTGAAGCTGAACCATTTCTGATCTGGTCAGGCTGAATTATTGTCACGGTCCTGTGCTAATCTTCCCGGCGGATTGCTTGGCGATCGCCCTGCCACGTGGACGAGGGCGATGCCGTTCAGAATGAGGCTTAATTAATGACGAAAATGACGGGCGGCCAGGCGATTGCGAAATCGCTCGTACGCGAGGGTATTGAGGTCGTCTTTGGACTTCCCGGCGTCCAGCTTTACGGAATTATGGCGGGGCTTCGTGACGAGCCGAGCGTTCGGTTTATCACGACCAGGCACGAACAGGCGACCGGCTATATGGCCGATGGTTACGCCCGTGCGGGTGGCGGTCCCGGATTCGGAACGGCGCTCGTCGTGCCCGGCCCCGGCTTGCTCAACGCAGCGGGCGGGCTTTCTACCGCGTACTCGGTCTCATCTCCCGTATTCATGATCTCCGGCCAGGTGCAGCGTGACTTCATCGGCAAAGATGTCGGGATGCTGCACGAGGTAAACGACCAGCTAACACTGATCGAGCCGATCACCAAGTGGCGCAAGCGCGTCTTGAAGGTCGGTGAGATTCCAGCCGCAGTACAGGAAGCCGTCTACCAGCTTAAGACGGGGCGGCCAAGGCCTGTCGAGATCGAAGTACCGCCGGAGACAATGGAAGAGCAGGGCGAGGCCACGCTTCTTGACCCGAAAGTAGCGGTCCGAGAAGCAGCCGACTCTGCGCGAATAGACACCGCTGCCGAGATGCTTATCAACGCCAAAAGCCCGGTCATCATCGCGGGCGGCGGCGTTGGTCTTGGAAACGCCCATGACGCGCTCTTAGAGCTTGCGGAGGCGCTCCAGGCCGGCGTGTTCACGACGCTCAACGGCAAGTCTGCGATTCCGTGGTCGAACCCGTTCAATCTCGGGATGAACCGGGGAGCCAGCGCAAGCACCCCTGCCGGAAAGTACTACAGTGAAGCCGATGTGGTCATCGGCGTCGGCTCGCGGCTGGCGGGCCTCGGTGGATCGATCGTGTCGGGCGACAAGAAGGTCATCCACATCGACATCGACTCGGAAGAGATCGGCCGGAGCCACGACAACACTTACGGCCTGGCGGGTGATGGCGGAAAGACCATGAAGGAACTGGCGTCTCGTATTCGGTCAGCCGGTTCACGACCCTCGCAGGCTGACAAGATCGCCGACGTCAAGAAGACCGTATTCGACTCGGCGCCCGGGACGCAGCCCCAGTGGGACATCCTCCAGAGCTTGCAGGCCGGCGTGCCGGATGACACGATCCTCATTCCGGACAGCACCCAGATCGGCTACTACAGCATGGCCTACTGGAAGGTCGCTTCCCGGAACTCCTACATCGGCTCCGGTTACTCCGGAAACCTGGGATATGCGTTCCCGACCGGACTCGGAGCAAAGGTCGCCCAGCCGGACCGCCCGGTTGTAGTAGTCGCCGGTGACGGTGGCTTCATGTACAACGTTTCTGAGATGGCGACGGCCGTGCAACACGACATCAACCTCGTGATCGTGGTGTTCAACGACAACGCTTTCGGCAACGTCGGGCGTGATCTGGACCTCGGCTTCGGTGGCGCCTACGGCACCGAACTCCACAACCCGGACTTCCCTCGGCTCGCGAGGTCGTTCGGCATGGAGGCCATGCAGGTCAAGGATCCGACAAAGGTCGGCGATTCGATTGCGGACGCAATTCAGATGGACAAGCCGGTGCTCATTGAAGTTCCGGTAGGTCCTATGCCGGTCCCCGGGTTCTTCGGCCAGCGTCCAACTGCTCCGAAAAGGCCTGAATAGACAGACCGATCAGTACAGAAATCCCGTACGTGTGGCTGATCAGGCCCGCGCAGCCCCGATCGTGACGCTCAGCGTTGTGATTGATCTTAAGGAGAGTCCTGAATGGCTCAAATGACCGGTGGCGAGGCACTCGCAAAGTCGCTCTATCGAGAAGGCGTCCGTGTAATGTTCGGACTACCGGGCGTCCAGATGTATGGCATCATGGCGGCCCTTCGCGACGAGCCGGGCATCCGGTTCATCACGACACGTCACGAACAGGCGACGGGCTACATGGCTGACGGTTATGCACGTGCGGGTGGTGAGGGTGGATTCGGTACGGCGCTCGTGGTCCCCGGACCCGGTCTCCTGAACGCTGCGGGCGCGCTGAGCACTGCGTACTCTGCTTCATCCCCGGTGCTGATGATTTCCGGCCAGGTGCAGCGTGACTACATCGGCAGCGACGTCGGCATGCTCCATGAGGTCAACGACCAGATGGAGGCCATCAAACCGATCACCAAGTTCCAGCGACGTGCGCTTCAGGTTGGCGATATACCTCAGGCCGTCCACGACGCCGTGCTCGCGATGAAGACCGGGCGACCTCGTCCGGTAGAGATCGAGATCCCGCCAGAGACCCTTGAAGAGTGGGGCGAGGCCGAACTGCTAGAGGCGAGCAATCCGCTTCGACCTGCCGCTCCAACAAAAGACGTAGAAAAAGCCGTCGAGATGCTGATGTCGGCCAAGCGGCCGCTGATCTTTGCGGGTGGTGGTGTGAACCTTGGTGACGCCCAGGAAGAACTCAAGGACGTGGCCGAGTTCCTTCAGGCCGGTGTCGTGATGACCGCCGAGGGCAAAGGCGCTATCGACAGTCGGCACCCGTTGGCTATCGGCTCTGCGCTGAGTCCGGGCAGCCCGACCGTGGAGTACATCCAGAGCGCTGACGTGGTTCTGGCAATCGGCACACGGTTGGTGAGATCAGGCATCAGCCCGGATCAGACGATCATTCAGCTAGACATCGACCCCGAAGAGATCGGGCGGAACTACGATGGCGTCCACGGACTTGAGGGCGATGCGGCGGCGACGCTGCGCTCGGTGCTCGACGGCTTGAAGTCCAACGGCAGCCCGCGTGAATCAACGGCCAACACTATCGGCACTGTTCGAGAAGCGGCGGACGCTCTTGCGCCTAACACGCAGCCGCAGGGCACGATCTTGAAGAGCATCCGGGACCATACTCCTGACGACACGCTGTTCATTAGCGGCATGACGCAGATCGGCTACTACAGCCGTTCGCACTGGAAAACCTACGGACCACGCAGCTTCTTCACATCCAGCTACTCAGGAAACCTTGGTTATGCCTTCCCGACGGGACTCGGCGTGAAGGTCGCTCAGCCGGACAAGCCGGTTGTGATCACCTCCGGAGACGGCGGTTTCCTGTACTCCTCGCAGGAGCTCGCGACGGCTGTACAGCACAAGATCAACGCCGTAGTGGTGTTGTTTAACGACAACGCATACGGCAACGTCTCCCGTGACCTGGACAACATGTGGGGCGGGACTTACGGCGCCGAGTTGCACAACCCGGATTTCGTCGAGATGGCTGAGGCGTACGGCGTCAAGGGCATGAAAGTGGACGAGGTGGAGAAGGTCGGCGAAGCTGTCGCCGACGCCATCCAGCTCGACCGCCCGGTGCTGATCGAGGTGCCCGTCGGCCGAATGCCACAGCCCGCAATGTTCAGAGGCTCAGACCCCGTCAAGTAAGCAGGCAGGCAGTTTTCCCTGCACCTCATTCGGGATAGACAGGCGTTGCTCGCACGGACCGACACGGCAGATTCAGGTGTCTGTCGAGGTCGCTCCGCGGGTTCTAGGTTGTTTGCTCTGGTGGTTCTTGGCTTGCTGTTGGCGCTCACCATGGCATGTGGTGAGCGGGTCCAGGCCGATGTCACGAGTACGCCGTTCATTCCACCTCCTGCAACCGCGTTTCCGGGAGACCCGGTGTCGCCCGCTCAACTGGCACCGATCGGTTCCGAATCGATCCGCCTGATCGAGACGTTCTTACAGATACGTGATGAGGCGTTCGATGATCGCGTCGTCTATCTCACTGAAGTTCCGGGGGGCGAAGGGCAGTTGGCCGCGGTACCGTCGTCACGTTTCAGACCGATACAGACGTGAATTCGTTTGATCTCCTGTTGGATATCAGCGATCAGGTCAGTCGGGATGGCAACGAAGAGGGTTTGCTGGGGCTCGCGTTCGATCCGGATTACGCCGAGAACGGCGAGTTCTTTGTGTACTACTCGGCCTCTGATCCACGCCGATCGGTGCTGAGTCGTTTCCTGCGGGGCGATTCAGGCCTCGCCGACCCGTCTAGCGAGGTCGTGATTCTAGAGATCGAGGAGCCGTTCTCCAACCACAACGGTGGGATGATCGAGTTCGGACCGGACGGGATGCTGTACATCGGCGTTGGCGACGGGGGCAGTGGCGGAGATCCAAACGGGAACGGCCAGAACCCGGGCACCTTGCTGGGGTCTGTTTTGAGAATTCATCCGCAGTCGGCGCGACAGGGTGATTCTTACACCGCCCCTGAGACCAATCCGTTTGTCGGTTCCAGCGACGGGCTGCCTGAGATCTGGGCGTACGGGTTCCGGAATCCGTGGCGATTTAGCTTTGACAAAGTGACCGGCGACCTCTGGTTGGCGGATGTTGGGCAGCAGCTCCATGAAGAAGTCGATCTCGTGATACGCGGGGGCAACTACGGCTGGAATCGGCTTGAAGGCAGCCGTTATTTTTCACCTCGGCGTGACTGCGACGACACCGGCACCATCGCACCCCTGGCGGAGTACGACCACACGTTTGGCTGCTCGATCTCCGGCGGATACGTGTACCGAGGGGAGTCGATCGATTGGCTGAAGGGCGTGTATATCTACGGGGACTTTTGCTCGGGACGAATCTGGGCGCTCAAATATTTTGAAGGCGAGGTGATTTCAGACCTGCAGATCGCCGACACAAATGTGCCGATCACATCGTTTGGGCAGGATGCCGATGGGGAGCTTTATGTGACCGGGTTAAATGGCGGCGTGTTTCGAATTGTGGATGCGTCTGAATGATGCGAATCCAAGGCGCGTGAAATCGGCTGGG
>Ga0209554_1001734_pt1 | contig 16110 bp, 8 predicted proteins | sample MarorgKNORR_S2LV_5_FD_188221 | JGI IMG/M metagenome (GOLD analysis project Ga0209554, IMG submission 188221) | Marine microbial communities from the Southern Atlantic Ocean, analyzing organic carbon cycling - Bottom_A/KNORR_S2/LV (SPAdes) (version 2) | ecosystem: Environmental > Aquatic > Marine...
AGCTGTCGGAAATTTTAATTTTCTCCTCGGTTAGCAAAGGGACTGAAAATCATTGTGTCGGCAGTTCGATTCTGTCCCGAGCCACAGACGAATCCTCATTGAGAAACCCCTCTTTTTGAGGGGTTTCTTGTCAGAGATAGTTGGTATATGAACGGTAGTTGAAACAGTCTTAATTGACAATAATAAAATCTGTATACTACCTTACATTATTTATAATTGATTCGATTCAAATAATTATTACGTCTATATCTTTTTATCCATAATTTCGCCATTCAGATATTTAAACTAATAGGGAGTCATTTGTTATGAATAAACTGTTAAGCGTCATATTAGCTGTGTCAATTTCTTCAGGTCAATCTACAGGTGTAACCCAACTCGGTGTCCCTTCTCAAAATAGTATAGACAATTCACCGTTAACGGTTACATCTATTTATGATATTCAAATTGCCTCTACTGCAGGAAGCGGGGATGATTGTTATTCATCTTCCTATGATGGCCAAACCGTTACTGTTTCTGCAACTGTAACTGGTGCTGAAAACGGAAAATACTACATTAAAGACAAAGATGGTGCGTGGAACGGAGTTTATGTCTACAGCAGTTCTCAGTCACCTGCCGTTGGGGACTCTGTTGAGATTACAGCTGAAGTTGATGAATACTATGGTTTAACCGAATTAAAGAATGTGTCTGCATATTCTACAATCTCTTCAGGTGGTACAGTAACGCCAACAGATATTTCTACCGGGGATTTAACCGGCGGTTGTTCTGCAACAGGTGAACAATGGGAAGGTGTTTTGGTAAAGCTTACTAATGTAACCGTAACCGCTGTACCCGATAATAACAATCAGTGGTACGTGAATGACGGCTCTGGGGCGTGCCAAATTGATGATGGAATGTTTCAGTATACACCCACAAGCGGGCAAACATTTGATTTAATAGTCGGCATCGTAGACTATGGTTATAGTGAATATGGGGTTAATCCCAGATCGGGGGATGATATTGTTCAAAATGTAAATGCACCGGTTGTAGCGGAACCAACCATCACCCCAGCGGAACCCACAAGCGATGACGCCGTTTCCATTAGCGTAAAAGTATCCTATGGCTCAGCCATCTCATCTGTTGTATTAGATTATACCGTAAGTGACGGAACCAGTGGTCAATTATCAATGACTGCATCAGGTGATACCTATTCTGCTTCAATTTCCGCACAGGCGGCATGGACCTCTGTTAAATTTACCATTACAGCCACGGCTGGAAACGGAACAAGCACCAAATCACAGGAATATACCTATTCTGTCAGCGGAGCAAGTGTACCGGATGTGTTTATCAGCGAGTATGCGGAAGGGTCCAGTAATAATAAATATCTGGAAATCTATAACGGAACTAGTACAGCTATCGATATGAGTCTGTTTTCGTTGTCAACTTGTAGTAACGGTTGTGATGCAACCGGAGAATTTGATTATCCCAATAATGTTGAATTTTCTTCAGGTACTCAGCTTGCAAGTGGAGATGTATATATTATTCATCACGGAAGTGCAGACCAAACAATAAAAGATCAAGGGGATCAAACTTTTACATACTTAAGCAATGGGGATGATATTATGGCGCTGACTCTTGCAGGAGCAACAGCCAGCAGTTATACAATTGTTGATATTATTGGAGAGATGGGGGACGACCCTGGTTCAGGCTGGGCGGTTGCCGGTGTAGATAACGCAACAAAAGATCACACTCTGGTGCGGAAAGCATCTGTTACATCAGGAAATACAAACTGGACAGCATCTGCTGGTACAAGTGCCGATGATTCTGAATGGATAGTTTATGATAAAGATACATGGGATTATATTGGTAGTCACAGCCAGAATGTAAATGCATTTTCGGTATCAGTTACAACTGTTAGCCCCGATTTCATTGCAGACAATACAGAAATAGAGATAAAAGCAGAATTGGTCCCGAACACAGGATCTATTGCAAGTGCCACAATTCATTATGGGACGGGCACCACTATGTTAAATACAACTGCAATGTATTTGGAATCAGGGGATACCTGGGTTGGAACCATCCCAGCTCAAGATGGAAATTCCGTGCTTCAATTTAAAGTGGCTGCCAAAGATGACTCTGGGAATGAAAGTTCATCTACGGCCCAGAGTGTCTTAGTTGCAAGCTCAACCCCTAATGATATAAGTGATATTCATTCGAACTTGGAGGAGGGAAAGATTGTGACAATTCAGGGAATAGTTACAATCGGTTCTGGACTGCTTACCACTTCAACGACAAAAGCCTATATACAAGACGGATCCGGTAGAGGGCTGAATTTGTTTGACTCGGCTCTAATTGATCTGAAAAGGGGGGACGAATTACGGGTTGTGGGATACGTAGAAAAATATTATTCTACGGTAGAAGTGATAGATTTTGCCTTTGAAACCCTTTCTACAGGTAAGACCTTACCCACCCCAATCCAAGTAACCACATCTGACGCAAATTCCTCTGATTGGGAAGGAACCCTCATTTCTTTACGTGGCTATATTTCGGCGATCGACAGTATAAGCACTAGTGGTGCAAAACTAACGATTGATGATAATAGCGGCCCGACCTATGTGATGATCTGGAACTCTACCGGATTAAACGGATTTGACTATTCTGTGGGAAAATATATGAAATTTACAGGTGTGGGAAGCCAGTATGGTGAAAACTATCAGTTGTTAGTGGCATACGAGGATGATCTTGTATTAAGTATTCATGATACGGGAACAATACCAAATCAGTTTATTCTCCACCCGGCATATCCGAATCCCTTTAATCCCACTACTACTATTTCTTACTCAATGGATATAGCAGGAATGGTTGATTTGGAGGTGCATGATGTCAGTGGAAGGATTGTCTTCTCAATTAAACAGAACTTCGTCCCGGCAGGAACTCATCAGACCGTTTGGAATGCTTCCTCATTGGCATCCGGGATTTATTTCATTCGCCTTAGGCATAATGCGAATTATGCTATTCAAAAGGTGATGATGCTTAAATAATAACCGAAAGCTCTACGTTAAATGAATTATTTAAAGGGGCTCATATATTTGAGCCCTATCTTCTTATTGGCTGAATTAGATCATCTGATCTTATCAGAACTTGTATTGACGCCTAATGACGGCGAATATGTCATAATAACAAACCCCACAGATAAAGATGTAGATTTGTCAAATTATTATTTAACTGATGGAACAGATGTTTCAAATGGGAAGGCTTACTATAAATTACCAGGAGGATCAGATTATTGGAGTGGTGCAGGTACAGATTTTATCTGCAGGTTTCCAGACGGATACACTCTATCAGCAGGATCATCTGTGATTCTTTCGCTCCGGGACAGTCTTAGATTTACCCAGACTTATGGTACAATTGCTGATTTAACTCTGAATGAAAATATGCTAAATGCAGTTAACGGAGTCGATTCAAAAGGAAATGATGGTGCACCCAAGTTAGATAATACAAGTGAAACGCTGATCCTTTTTTATTGGGATGGTACAACTTCGGTTATAAAGGATGTTGATTACTTGCTTTGGGGCGGAAATCCTTATGCTTTAGATAAATCAAGTGTCAATGGTTATTCGTCAGATACTCCTGTATCAAACCAATCGTTCTTTCAAGCCCACCTCACTGATGAAAAACTGGTTCGAACTAATGGTGAAGGGTCTGAAACACAGTCTGGTGGAAACGGAATAACCGGTCATGATGAAACCAGTGAACCTCTTTCAGATACTTGGAAAATAGTTCCTGCCATCTCTTCTAAACCAATAATTTCAAATATCACCGTTACACCTGCTGCACCAGACACTGAAAGTGAAATGACATTTACGGCAACAGTGACTGACGAAGACGGTTTGGCAAAGGTGAGGTTAATTACTATTTTTAAAACCGATTCTACCCGACACACGATGAATTCCGTAAACGGGACGGAATATACTTTTAATATGTCAGCAACCGGGGAGGTAGGTACACTGTATTATTATGTTTATGCAGAGGATAATAAGGGGGTGGCTGATTCTACAAACTATAGTTCTTTATCTATATCCCAACCTACCATGGAATTATCCATTAAAGCCTTATTAGATGACTTGGACAATTATGTAGGGAAAACAATTGAAATAGATGGCGTTATCACTATAGCAGCAGGAAAGCTCCGGACGAATTTTACCGAAGCCTACCTTCAGGATGAATCAGAACGGGGAATTATTTTGTATAACTCGTCTCTGGATACTTCATTTAAGCGGGCGGATTCAGTACGGGTTACGGCAGAAGTGGACGAATTCGATGGTAAACCTGAATTGATATACAGCAATATTACGGTATTAAAAGAAAATGCTGTGATTCCTGTTGTAGAGTTATCTATTGCCGATTTCAATTCTTTGGATTATACATACACTTTTGTAAAGGTGTGGGGGAAAATAATTTCACGTTCAGAACCAGCCGGAACAAATACGGGAGCAAATATCAGTTTACAGGATGCTTCGGGAGAGGTGACAACGGTACGGATTTGGAACTCAACCAATATATTATATAACGACAACTTTGAGATTGTAAACCCAACACTGGATTCTCTTCTGCAGGTTGGGGCCATAATTGAAGTGGCCGGCATTGGAGGTGAATATAGTGGTGCAACCCAGTTGGCGCTGGCATATAGGGAAGATATTAATGAAAAATTAGAGGGAGAATCCGGTGATTTTAGGGCTATCCTGAATGTAGCTCCCTATCCCTTCGTCCCCCAAATAGGGGAAGTTATTGCCTATTCCTACAGTTTTCCGGCAAACGGGCGCATAAAACTTAGGGTTTTTGATTTAGCAGGCCGGCTGATTACCACCTTGTATGATGAATACAGGGGCATTTCCTTTTACAAGGAAGCAACTTGGTCTGGGAGAGATCATTTAAACCGCCTTGTTCCACCTGGAACCTATATTATTCATCTGGATGTTAAGGATTCAGTCACCGGAAAACACTACCATGATATGGCTCCAGTGGTTATAGGTATCTACGGGAATTAAGAAAATGAAAAAGATTCTCCTTATACTGATTTCAATTTCAATCGCGCTGGGTCAGGTGACAACAGAGCATCTACTTTCAGGGTCCCCATCCCTGTCTCTGGCTGGCAGCGATATTGCTAGGCCTGCTAATGCTTGGTCGTTGTTTGTGAACCCTGCAGGCCTAGCAGAAAAACGTGTAAATAGCGCTGTTATGGGGACAGAATCCTTATATGGAATGCCTTACTTCACTTATATGTTATCCGGGATTCAGTTTGATCTCCCCCTAATGCGAAACGTAGGGCTGTCCGTAGAAAATCTTTCCACAGGCTATAAGGGAAATTTCCTCTCCCGGGAAATCGCCGTGGGATTTAGTCAGGGATTAACCCTTCAGGCGGATCGGAACAGCACACTCTTATTCGGTTATAGTATAAAAGCCTATTCTGTAGGTTATGGACAATCAGCCGGGATAAGCGGTGACGGATCAGACGGCCGATCCCTTGGAAACCACAATACCATCGGGCTGGATGTTGGCGTTTTGGCCACCTTAAGGGAACGCATCCGGTTTGGCGCAAAGGTCACTAATATCAATCATCCTCAAATGGGGAAAGCGAATACAGCAGTTTATTTGCCAAGACGGCTACAGATGGGCTTAGCGTACTCACCCTATGATCTTGTATGGACCACTGCAGCATTAACGCATTCGGCGGGACACAATACGCAAATTAATGCAGGTCTAACTTATGAAATATTACAGGGAGTGATTCTTAGTTCCGGTGTACAAAGCAATCCAAACCGGTTTGCTACAGGCTTTAGTTACACATGGGAATTTATCAGCTTTAATTACGGGCTAATTACCCATCCTGTTCTTCCCGTATCCCATCAGGTATCAATTGAAATTAGGCGTCGATGAAATACTTTTTTCTCCTAATTAGCTTTCCCCTACTTTTTGGTCAGAAACTGTCCGTCAATACGGCAACACTTGAAGATATTCACTCCCTTCCTCTTTCCGTTGACCAAGCTGATAACCTTTATGAATATGTGACTTTTCAGGGCCCGGTAAAATCAATCTATGACTTAACAAATGCCAAAGGCATTACAGCTGAAACAATTCAAAAACTCCGTCCATTGATTACCCTTGAGGCAGATGAATCAGGACCGATGAATTTCAATCTCGATCGGCAGTCCCGCAAGCTTGAGAGCTGGACGGCAGAGGAGGGGGCAAATGAAGCATTGGTAGAGATGTGGTTGGACCGCCTGGCTGAACCAAAAAACATTAATTCAGCTTCTTGGAATGATTTAATGGCCCTACAAAATGTTAGTCCGGTGGATGCTGTGGCAGTTTTAAAACGCCTCGATGAGGGGCTCATCACTTATCCAACGGCGCTCCGTGGATCAATTGGATTAAGTTATTGGGGATATAAGAATATAGTAGACTTTTTCACCTATAAAGAAATTAATGATAATTCTCAGACACACTTCTGGTACAATTCAACGTATAAAACATTATCTTCAACTACATCATTCGATGAGGAAGTGGGTACAACAAAGCCCTTGAGCCGTCATCCCGGAGATATGCACCATAAACTCATTGCTCGTTTCGGGAAAAATTGGAAAATGTCCTATGCAGTTCACCGTCAGATGGGTGAAACACTTCCCGTAAAAACCATAGGAGGGATGGAAGTTCCTGATGGTAAATGGTCCCTGACCTATCGAAACTTAAATATTGCTGGCCTGCATTTTGACCGGATTGTTCTGGGAAATTTTTCAGCTACCATGGGCCAGGGAGTCGTATTTGAAAACACTGATTTCTTTTCCCCTCGCCGATCCGGTTATGGCTGGAGCCGTCGTGTACACGGTGTTTTCCCGGATATATCTAGGACACGGCAATATGCATTGCGGGGATTGGCATTTCAAGGGGGAACAGAATCAATAGATATAATGGGATTTATCTCAAAAAACTCCCGTGATGCCATCCTGAACAGTACTGACAGTTCATTTGCCGCATTAATTACACTATACCCAAGAACCAACATAGGATTTAACGGGGAACTACCTATGCCAGTTCTGAATACGGTTGAGGAAATGACCTTAGGGGGGAATGTAAGATATATTCTACGGCCCGGGACATATATAGGCCTTTCGGCCTATGAAAGCCTTTATGATAGGCCATTAAGACCCGATATTGCCACAACGGTGATTTCAGATGCCAATGAGGGTAAATATTTAACTTCAATAGGAAATATGGCAGATACAGAAATTGAGGCCATGTATTCTTCCTCTGGCGAATCCTTCCTTTGGAATAAGACTCAGTCATTCCGCCGTGTATTCGGTATGGATTTTTCCGCTGTAATCAGCAACATCGCGATTCAGGGCGAATACGGTATTTTAGATAAGGACGGCAGCATGTCATTGAATAAATCCGATCCCAGAGCTTTTTTTATCAGTGGTTATGTTCAATTTAACAGTCTGAATATGTTAGTGGTATACCGGGATTATGATTTGGAATATGACAACCCTTATCAAAGGTCTTTTTCCAATTATCAGCGGTATAAAGGGAGCATTTTTGAAGACACTTTCTACTTAGAAGACCCCGTTTACGGTTTTTTATATTCCGGACAGGCGCAGCCCCAGTCTGAAAAAGGAATATATGTTTTTACCCGGTACCAAGCCAACAAATCCCTGATATTGACAGCGGATTTTGATACCTGGACCCGGAATGCAGATAACGCTCGGTATTACCGGACAGTAGTGCGGGCGCAATTTCGCCCCGTGTTCAATTTTCGAGTTCACATACGACATAAATGGCAGAAACGGGGCGGTCTGAATGTACTGGATCCTTCAGCCTTTTATTCGCAGGAAACCATTATACGGTCCCAGCTTCGCCTCTCCCGGTATAATCAACTTGAACTGATGTGGATCAAATCATGGGTTGATTTTACTAGCAGGCGGCGGTTGTCTATTGACTTTGCAACTGGGGGAGAAGACCCATCTATGGTAGGCAGCGCCGGAACAGGCAGTGAGGGACTGGGATTTAAACTGACCCATAATTTTAATACACGGTTGAAAGTAATGGGACAGGTTATGCTCTATAAGGGATTCATATGGAACTTTGAAGATACGGATTTCCGAGTGTTTGATAGTCAGACTGATGCCTTGCGTTATTGGGTGTCGGTGTTTTCAAGGCTGAATAATTACTGGGCCATACGTTTGAAATGGACTCTGGATACAGGACTCCCGATTACAAATTACACATTTGAACCAGATGATCCCGCGAACCAATACCCCAATCAAAGGATAAGCTGGGCAACCATCACGGGACAACACTCAACATCAGATATCAGATTACAATTAGATTATGCATTTTAAAACATCAATCATTCTCAGGATGTTTACGGGAATTCTTGCCGTGCAGGGTATGAGTTTCGGCCAGCATTATTTTTCATCTGTTCTGCCAATTAACATTCAAAATGGGGATGCTAGGTCTATGGGAATGGGGCAGGGAATGCAACCCTTGATACGATCATTTTCAAATCATTCTTTTACTATTCGGATTGATTTTGATATGCAATCTGTCACAGAAACGCGTTCTTTCCCCATTATTGATATGTTTGACGATATAGTGACAGAAAATGTATATGTGGTGAATAGGCCAAAAGTTTATTCTATGCCATGGTCATTGAGCTATGATGCCAAAAAATGGGTTCACATGCCGGCGACCGTTTCTTTAACCCGATCTATTTTCTGGGATTTTAGGTATGATTATACGGAAGAGGTGAGATCCAGTTTAGGGCCTGGTGTTTATAACCGGGACCCGGTGGCAGGCTACCATATTTTCCGAAGAGGCGGCATGATTCACTCCACTCGGTTTTCTGCAGCAGCTCAGCCCGTGGCATTTTTAAACATCGGTATAAGCTTAGAAACTTTAACCGGTCGGGATATGACTCAAGAATACGGTGTCCATGTATTACGGACAGATGAAGCTCTGGCAGCGGATTCCACCGATGTGAAGGAATTTAATATTTCAGCAGAAAGGATAAACCGCTGGGCTTTAGATCTGGATTACATCTTGGACGAGTCACTGACCCTTAGCCTGTCTATGAAGCCCCCCATAACATTCACCTTTAAAACAGATGGTTTTATCCCGTCACTAGATGAAAGAACTCAATTGCCCGGACTTTTAAAAGCTGATTCTCTTTCTGAGTATAAGATTCCTGTCCCAGGTGAATATAGTTTGGGGTTTACTGCCCGGCTAACTAATAAAATAAAGACCATCGCAAATGGAAATATTACTTATGCAGACTGGTCACATTATGATCAAGTGAGATTTAGTGGCACTGAATCAGACACGGTGAGTTACAACTATGAGCCTGCCTGGTCCTTCCATGTGGGTGTGGAACACTGGATATTACGTCAGACACCTTTTAGGTTTGGGTTTTCATATATAGGATCCCCACTGGGAGAAGAATTTGAACAGACCCGAATTACCCTGGGGACAGGATGGACTTTTGAACGATTCACCTTAGATATAGGCAGCGCATTTGGACGTACAGAATACCGTTATACGGATTTATTTATCCCTAAGGGGCAGGAAGCACTTCATTTGGAAGAAGTGAGAGATGCCACCTTCTCCCTAAAAGCATCCTTAACATATTTATTTTAAAAAATGCAAGCGGGCAGGAAAACAAGGTTTCTCATTCTCCCCCTTTTCCTCTGGTGTTTTACCCAGGGAAAAACCACCCGGCTTCATCTTCTCTTTACCAATGATATTCATGGAGCTATTCATGAACTGCCTGCTCGGTTTATTAACCCTGAATTTGCCCCGGAATTAACGGGGGGAGCTGGAGCATTTACCTACCTATCTTCTGTCCGAGAGGATGCTGAAAAGAATGGTGAATATGTCCTGCTGACTGATGGGGGTAATATTTTTCAGGGAACGCCACTGGGAACTCGTGATGGCGGTGCGACAATCATTCGCTGGATGAACTGGATGGAATACGATGTTATGGCACCGGGTATTAAAGACTTTGATCAGGGAAAGGAAAATATCACCCGCTTGGCGAGTCAGGCAGAATTCCCTTTTTTGTCTGCAAACCTAAAAGGGGTTGATGGTCCCTTACCATACATTATTAAGGAGTATGAGGGAATTTCCATCGGGATTATCGGGTTAATGACCCCGGAATTACCGGAAGGAACCCTACCAGAAAATATAGAAGGTGTCCAAGTTACTCCGCCCCTTGAAACTCTTAATGCCATCATACCGGAGGTTCGGGAAAAAGGAGCTGATTTAATTTTTGTTCTGGCACATATGGGATTGCCCTATGACCGGGAGGATGAATATGCACTCATGATGGAAGAAGTTCAGGCCGGGAATCCAATCCAGATTAATACCGCTTTGGAACTGGCACATTTTACCGAAGGGGTGGATGTGATTATTGCTGGAGGTATCAGTAAGGGGTATAACACCCCCTGGCAGGACCCATCCACCCATACACTTGTTCTTCAGAATTATGGAAATTTATCAGGCATAGGCCATTTAATATTTAATATAGATGTAGATAAAAAAACCATCGAAGGGTATTCATATCCCACGGATGACAGCATGCTGCTGACCCTGTTCAAAGACGATATCTGGCCAGACCCGGAGATGGCGGATTCGATCCGTCATTGGGTAAGTTCGGTTAAAAGCAGTATGGTATATGAACCGGTAGAAAGATTGAAAAAGATTCGGGAAACATCGTCGATTGAGTGTCCGGAACCTTTAAGGGATGAGTATAACCGGTATTCGGTTCCCGCTTTAGGCAAGGCAGATCGTCTGGAAGTAATGACCTGGAATATGGAAAATTTTCCCATGGCCAATGATACGACCATGAAAGCTGTTGCTGAAATTATACGGGATTTAAATGTGGATATTATTGGCATTCAGGAGGTTCAATCTATTGGGCAGTTTGCGGAAATGATGTCCTGGCTTCCGGACTATGACTTTGTTTTAAGTAGAGAATCCTCTTTTATGGACCAGGCAATAGTTTATAGAAGCGGTGCTTTAACTGTTTTAAATCGGCAGGAACCCTTTACTTTTGATGATTATTATTTTGCCGGTCGCCCGCCACTCGTAGTTGATTTCTTATACCGGTGTGGACAGGTAGATATGGAGGTAACGGTGGTTAACTTCCACTTAAAATGCTGTGGAGACGGTTTATATCGCAGGCAGCAGTCTATGAAGCAGATGCATGCCTTTTTAAGGGAAAGAATAGATAGAGGGCTTGACAATATTATAGTTATAGGTGATTGGAACGACCAGATTCAAGACAAGGGCTTATATCAGTCGTTCAGGCCATTTATTCAGGATCGGGAACATTTCCGTTTTGTAACAGAATTAATTGCAGATGACCCTGAACAACAGTCTTACCCTACATGGCCAAGCTTTTTGGACCATATTCTGATCAGCTACCGCTTTTTTGACGCCTTTAATAATGATGGAGTTATTCGGTCTGTAAATATAGATGAATGGATAGGGGGATGGGAAATTTATGAATCCATGATTTCCGATCACCGGCCGATTTTATTGACATTGCCATTAAACTGAGTTTTGCATGAAACGAACGCTTCTTTTTTCATCTATTATTATTCTGATTTCTTGTGCGAGGCCGATTGAACAAGAGGACGGAACCGATAGCCCATATGCAAATCTTCCCGATTTGAACTGGGAAAAAGGTATCGAAATTGTTACCTGGAATATTGAAGTGTTTCCTAAATCTGGACAGATCACGACAGATAAGGTGGCCATGATCATCAAGGCTTTGAATGCTGACATTTTCTGTCTTCAGGAAATGAGCAGTGAATCGGCCTTTAACCGTTTAGCTGAACAATTAGAGGATTATACTGCCGTATTTTCAACTGCTACCCGTTATTCCAACTTGGCCATTTTGTATAAAAAAGACAGCTTCAGTGTGAATAAACAATCCAATGTCCTGTCAAATCATACCTATGAATTTGCCTATAGACCCCCATTAAGGTTGGATATGACTTTTACCGATGGCCAAGAAACTGATTTTACCCTGATTAATGTGCATTTGAAATGCTGTGGTAGTGGATTCTCTCGCCGCAAAGCATCTGCAGAGCTTTTGCACCAATATTTAATAGAACTAAAAGAAGATGGCACTTCTAACCAAATCGTTGCAGGAGACTGGAATGATGATATCTCAGATAGTCCGAGTGTAAATTCATTCAATATGTTTATTGAAGATTCTAATAATTTCAATTTTGTAACTTGGGACCTAGCAAATGCAGCCTCAAACATTAATGATTCATATCCCAGTTACCCCAGTTTTATTGATCATATTCTAATATCAAATGGATTTTTTGACGAGGCTAATTTGGGAGAAGTTCAAACACTACGGTTAGGGGATTATATAACCCAATATGATGCTACGATTTCTGACCATCGTCCGGTATTTTTTAGGTTTATTCCCCAATAAAAGATATTAATTATTGAGGAAACTTAATAATTATTTTACGGGAAAAAATAAATAATGATTGATTTAATTAAAGTTGGTAGAAGGGCAGTTCTTCTAACGGGATTACTTGCTTTTCTATCAGGTCAAATACCATCTGGCTATTATGATAATGCGAGTGGATTAGATGATAATGCCTTAAAATCAGCATTAAATAATATAATAGATGGCCATACTGAATTTCCCTATACCAGTAGTGGAACAGATACGTGGGACATATTAAAGATTAGTGACCGTGATCCGAACAACTCAAGTAATGTTATTACCGTATATACGCAATACTCCATGAATGCCGCACTTGAGTATGATGGGGGAGACGGCTGGAATAGAGAACATGTATGGGCAAAAAGCCATGGAGATTTTGGAACATCTACTGGGACAGGAACAGACATTCATAATTTAAAACCTGCTGATGTGTCTATTAATTCCGCTAAAAGTAACCTCGATTTTGCGGGTGGGGGTAGTGTTGTTACCGATAATTCACCCCCTTTGGGGTATAGCGGAACCACCAGCAGTAAATCCACATCCAATTCCTGGGAACCGCCAGATGGGGTTAAGGGAGATGTGGCCCGGATTATGTTTTATATGGAAACCCGGTACGAAGGGGAAAACGGTGAGGTGGATCTTGAACTTGTCAATACATATTATACAGGAAACAATGAGGCCACCCATGGGATTCTTGACACTTTATATGCTTGGCATTTACGAGATCCTGTAGACTCATTTGAAACAAACCGGAACGATGTTATTTACAGTAAACAGGCAAATAGAAACCCATTTATTGACCATCCTGAATACGCAAATTATATCTGGGGAGGAGAATCTCCCTCAAGTATTGCAAATCCGACTACCGTATCGACCACAGCAAATAGCAGCTCAGAGATTGGCCTTACCTGGACGGACAATTCCAACAGCAATAATGTTCTGTTGGCCTGGAACAGTGCCAATACCTTTGGTACACCGACCAATGGCTCAACCTATGCTGCCGAGAACAGTATTACTGGAGGTGGAACGGTATTGCAGTACAGCGGGACTGATTCCTATACCCATTCAAGTTTGACATCCAACACAGCCTATTATTATAAAGTTTGGTCATATGATGGATCAAGTTATTCATCGGGCGTTATGGCAAATGCCACCACATCTGCTTCAGGAACTCAAACATTAACCTATGGTTGGGAAGATGGGGGAACAAATATGGGGACTTCCGGTAACGTAAGTGCAAGTACCGCCATATCTACAAGTGAAAAAAACTCAGGATCAAATGGATATAATTTAATTGAAAGCCCCCTCAGCGGTACCCCTCAGATTTATGTTGCTTATATTACCGGGTTAAGCGCCAATGATCAAGTAACGGCTTCAGTATATATTAAAGGGGAAACCAGTGGCTCAGATCAGGCAAAGGGCAGACTTTGGGGACATTATACGGACGGCACTGGTGCTGTCGCCTCATACAATGCATCTGCCAGTGGCCCAAGCGGGTATATTGGCAATGAGGGAACTTGGGAACAAGGGAGCCATACCTGGACAATTGGGTCTGGTAAAACCGATCTGGTGATTCAGGTAAGGATATATTCCTATAGCAATGCTGATAATATCTGGATCGATGACTTATCAGTAACCGCACCCTCTTCCGCTAAAATCACCTTTCCGGGACATGCTCATATTTATAAGGCGGGGTTTCATTTGTTATCCTCACCAGTTGCCGGGACTTATGTAGATGATTTGCTATCAAATGCCTGGACGCAGGGAATGACGGGTGGGGATATTACAGGGGGTTCGGCGAATGTTTGGACGTATGGTAGTGGCAGTTTTTCAGCTATTTCGAATATTTCATCCCTGTCCCTAAGCGCGGGAAATGGTGTGTTGGCTTACCTGTATGCAGATAAGGATTATGATGGAGATAGCGACTTGCCTTTCAGTTTATCTGTCACTTCCGGTACGATTAATACGGGGAGTGTTGCCGCCCTTTCGGGACTTGCAAACGGGGATTGGGCCTTACTGGGAAACCCTTATATGGAGTCGGTTGACTGGGATGATTTAACCACTTCCGGTCTTACCGGAACTGTCTATGTTTATGATAATAATAAAAGTGGCGGAGCCGGTTACATTGAATGGAATGGAACAGCCGGAAGTCTCACGGGGGGGATCATTGCTCCATATCAGGGATTTTGGGTTAAAGGATCAGGCGGTAGTGGTTCCTTAACATTTGAAACAGCGGACCAAGAAAATATAGGAGGCCATTTCTATAAGGAAAAAACAGGTCAATTCATGTCTTTCAAGGTGGAAGGTGAATCCTTTATGGACGAATCTTTTATATCATTTCAAAAGGATGCTTCTCCATCCATAGACCGCTTCGATGCCTTAAAACTTCTTCCCTTAGACAAAACGGACAGATTAGTATCAATCCAGTATTCTGACAGTCTTGCTTTAAGTATAAATAATGTTCCTATAGAAAACGCTATTCCACTATCATATCCGTTTGACATTATGTACTTGAGGGCAGGAAAAAAAGGATACACCCCTATTGAGGGGGAAGCGGTTCTTTCCTGGGATATCACACATTTGCCCCAAGGCGTAACGGTAAGATTAAAAGACAATCACAGTGGTGTATCATTTATACTGAAGGAGGAGGAAACTTATTCATTTCAGACCAGTCTGAAAAACGCCTTTGACACTCAGAATAACGGGCGTGTTTTGGTGTATCCAAAATCGGGAGAAAGCCGGTTTATGGTTACTCTTGTATATAATTCACTTGGGACAGAAAGGGCTTCATCTATTCCCCCAATGGGATTTACCCTTCACCCTGTGTATCCGAACCCGTTCAACCCAGCCACAAGGATTTTGTTTGATATATATGAAAGTTCTGAAGTGAATATCATGATTTATGATCTTGCCGGTAAACGTGTTGATACCCTGCAGAAAGGTTATTTGGGAATGGGACATTATTCTTATTTTTGGAAACCAGTTAATCTTTCATCTGGGATTTATTTTCTTTACTTTGAAGCTAACGGGCATAGGATTCATCAGAAACTGACATTAATCAAATAATGAAATAACAGTGGGTAACTTGTTCTTTTATTATTACCTCATCTATGCTATATTTATCTAACAGTGCTAAATATAAAATGGTAAAAGGATAAACATTATGGGATTAAAAAATATAATTAGAGTAATTAGTTCACTTCTTTTTTCATTAAACTTCGTTTTTGCAGATATTATTATAACGGAGATAGCGGACCCAAATGGTGGTGCAACTTCTAGATATGTAGAAATTCATAACTCAGGAGGTTCTTCCGTTACCCTTACTAACTATTACATTATCAGGTGGACAAATGCTAATGCTGCTGCAACATCCTCTATTGACCTTAGTTCTTATACCCTTGCTTCCGGTGGTTTTTTAATATTTGCTGTAAATAAAACCACTTTTGAGGCTAATTTTAGTGTTGCAAACTCTGCTACAGTGGTGGATGCTGCTTCGGGTGGACCTACAGATAGTAACGGTGATGATAACATAGCAATTGTGACTCAAGCATCGGGAGAGACCTTTGCTGTTGGAACTGCATCAACATATGATATCGTTGATATGTATGGTG
>Ga0209554_1001735_pt1 | contig 16108 bp, 16 predicted proteins | sample MarorgKNORR_S2LV_5_FD_188221 | JGI IMG/M metagenome (GOLD analysis project Ga0209554, IMG submission 188221) | Marine microbial communities from the Southern Atlantic Ocean, analyzing organic carbon cycling - Bottom_A/KNORR_S2/LV (SPAdes) (version 2) | ecosystem: Environmental > Aquatic > Marine...
GGCCGGCCGGCAACGGCCTCGCGGCCATGGTGTCGACCATCGGCGTTGTGCTGGCCATCATGGGCACCTTCCTGCCGTGGATCGTGGTGGACCACGTGGACAGCGGGGTGGAGCGCCTGATCGGCTGGGACCTGGCGTTCGACGCCGTGATCGTCCTGGCCACCGGCCTGGTGGCGGCAGGTGTTGCCGGGGCACTCTGGGTCGGCCACCGTGGCCTCCTCCACAAGCTTCTGCTCCTGGCCACGGGTGGCGTGCTGCTCGTCGTGACCGGAATCGAGATCTCCGACATCCGGGCCGTGGACGCCGTCTCCACACTGGACCGATCGATCGGATCGGGCCTCCCGGTCGTCGCCCTTGGTGGGGTGCTCCTGTTGGTAGGTGCCCTGCTGGACCGGGGCAGGTGGGCGTTCGGCGGCGACTGACCCGCACCGTGCCCGTCGGCCGGGTGAGGGTGGGCCGATACGAGGTCACCGCTACGATTGTCGCTCCGGGGCCATTAGCTCAGTTGGCTAGAGCACCTGCACGACACGCAGGGGGTCGGGGGTTCAAGTCCCTCATGGCCCACCAGTTCCAGAAGCGGGTGACCAGCGGAAACGCTGGTCACTTGTGCGTTCTGGGTGGTGTCCTGTTCGTCAGTTGGCCGTTGTTCCGCTTTTTCGCCGTACGATTACGAGGCCGTGCCCATCGAGGCCCGGTTTTCCAAATATTCAAACGAAAGTGATCCCATGCCTGCTGGCGTCGTAAAGTTTTTCAACTCCGAGAAGGGCTTCGGCTTCATCTCCGTCGAGGGAGGCGAGGACGTGTTCGTCCACTACTCCAACATCGCTGGAGATGGCTACCGCAGCCTTGACGAGGGCCAGAAGGTCGAGTTTGACGTCGGCCCCGGCAAGAAGGGCCCAGAAGCCCTCAACGTCCGCGCAGTCTGAACCCGAGCGGCAGCCCCTACCGATGGCCCATAGCGGCCTTCGGTAGGGGCTGTTCTCTTTTTGCCAGGCTGCTCGACAGGTAACGCCCCCGCCACCACCTGGTCAAGACAGGAGTGGCAGACTGCCTCCATGACAAGGGAGCAACCGGAACGCCCGATCTTCGGTCCTGAGGACCATCGTCTGGATCCTCCGAACCCGCCGGAGATCCGGCCGGTGCGATCGATCGCCAAAGCGATCTCGTGGCGGACGGTGGGAACGCTCGACACCCTGCTTCTGTCCTTCGTGGTAATGAGCCTCCTGGGTCCGTTCTTCGGGCTGGAGGAGGTGAATGCCGCCGATAGGGCGAAGATCGCCGCCTCGATCGCCCTCACCGAGGTGGCGACCAAGATGACGCTCTACTACCTGCACGAGCGTTTCTGGTCCCGGTTGCACTGGGACCGCACCCTGGACGACGAGGGCCACCACCGGGACGGTCGTCGGCGTTCGGCCACCAAGACGGCGACCTGGCGTCTCATCGCCAGCGTGGACACCATGGTGCTCGGGTTCGTCTTCACCGGCAGTATCGCTACCGCCATCTCGATCGGCGGGTTCGAGGTCATCACGAAGCTGGTGCTCTATTTCTTCCACGAGCGCTACTGGGCGCGGATCCGCTGGGGGATCATCCCGGGCAGTGTCTGAGATCAAGCTCGACCCCCCGTGCATGGTCGGCGTGACCATCGTGCTGGAGGGCCAGGTTGAATCGGCCGCGGTACCGTTATTCGCATGACAAGCCCGGCTGAGTTCGACACGGTTGCCGCCCGGTTCGAGGTGATTCGTGCCGAGTCGGGTAGGACCCAGGACGCCCTCGTGCCGCGCTCGATCATGCGTGCCATCGCCGCCGGCATCTCGCGTGCGCCGACTCTCCGACGCACCAACCCGTTGAAGAGTCGTCAGCAACGTGACCTGTGGGGACAGATGGCCGACGAGGCCACGGCTCGCCCGGAGCACGTCGGCTTCGCGCTCCTAGGCGACGAGGGCCTACGTGAACTAGCCGAACGCCTCGGTGTGCGGCCGGCGACGCTGACCGAGCGCCTCACCGGTTGGGGCCGGACACGCCCCCGGATGCTGCAGGCGTACCACGGGCGCAAGGTCAAGGGGGTGGCGCCGTTGCTGGCTGTCCAGATCCCGGCGGCCACCGACCTGGTGCTCTGGGCGGCCCTTACGCGCTCCACCCTGGATGCCGGCGACGGGCGCTTCCCACACCCACTCCTGGTGGCCGACGCCGTTGAACGCCTTGCGATGCTGGGCACCACAGGTCCCGCCTACGAGACCTGGCCACTCCTGGACGACGCGGTCGAGGACCTCGGAGCCGCCATTGCCCGCAAGGGTGGGGAGTTGCCCCGCCGGCGTCTGGAAACGGGCCGGAAACGCTGATTTCGTAGGGCCTATGGCATGGCCGATCGTTATTCGGTTGTGCGACGAGGCGGGTTCTTCGGTCACACCTCCGCACCTCGGGGCCCTCCAGCCCCTAGCGTTTTGAGGTGGCAACTTCTCAGAACTCCGGGGGCACGCGCCCCGACCTCCGCAACGTCGCCGTGATTGCTCACGTCGACCACGGCAAGACGACACTCGTCGACGCCCTCCTGAAGCAGTCCGGCGTGTTCCGGGCCAACGAGGCCGTGGCCGATCGGGTGATGGACTCCCTGGATCTGGAGCGCGAGAAGGGGATCACCATCCTCGCCAAGAACGCTGCGATACGCCGGGGCGACATCAAGATCAACATCGTCGACACGCCCGGTCACGCTGACTTCGGCGGCGAGGTAGAGCGCGCCCTGACCATGGTCGACGGGGTGATCCTGCTCGTCGATTCCGCTGAGGGGCCACGCCCGCAGACCCGTTTCGTGCTCCGCAAGGCGCTCGAGGCCGGCCTCGCCATCGTGCTCGTCGTGAACAAGATCGACCGCCCCGATGCCCGCATTACAGAGGTGATCGACGAGACCTACGAGCTCTTCATGGACCTGGACGCCACCGAGGAGCAGATCGAGTTCCCGATCATCTACACCGACGCCCGCGCCGGCACCGCCACGCTGGACCCGGCCGTGCCCGGCACGAACATGGATCCCTTCTTCGACATGGTCATCGAGCATGTTCCGCCGCCCTCCTTCGACCCGGACGCCCCGCTGCGAGTGCACGTGACCAATCTGGATGCCTCGCCCTATCTGGGCCGGATCGCCGTATGCCGGATCGACAGCGGCACCATCAAGCGTGGCGCAGCGGTTGCATGGTGCAGGATCGATGGTTCGATCCAACCAGCCCGTATCGCCACCCTCACGCTCACCGAATCGCTCGGCCAGGTCGATGTGGAGGAGGCCGGCCCCGGCGAGATCGTCTACGTGTCAGGGATCGAAGGCGTCACCATCGGCGAGACGCTCGCCGACCCGGCCGACCCCAGGCCGCTGCCGGTGATCACGGTCGACGAACCGACCCTCTCCATGGCGATCGGTGTGAACACCTCACCGGTTGCCGGCAACGACGGCACCAAGCTGACCGCCCGCCAGATCAAGGCACGACTCGAGACGGAGCTTGTCGGAAACGTCTCGATCCGCGTTCTGCCCACGGAGCGCCCAGACACCTGGGAGGTCCAGGGTCGGGGTGAGCTGCAGTTGGCGATCCTCGTCGAGACCATGCGCCGTGAGGGATTCGAGATGACCGTCGGCAAGCCGGCGGTGCTGCTCCGAGAGATCAACGACACGCTCCACGAGCCGACCGAGCGCCTCTCGATCGACGTCCCCGAGGAGCACGTGGGTGCTGTCACCCAGATGCTGGGCGAGCGCAAGGCCAGTCTGAAGGACATGACCAACCACGGCACCGGCTGGGTCCGCCTGGACTACGTGGTGGCCGCCCGGGCGCTCATCGGATTCCGTACCGAGTTCATGACCGAGACACGTGGCACCGGCATGCTCCACCACGTGTTCGAAGGCTGGGAGCCGTGGATGGGCGAGCTGCGCATCCGCAAGGGCGGCAGCATCGTTGCCGACCGTCGTGGCGTTGCCACCCCATATGCCATCACCGGCCTCCAGGAGCGCACGACGCTGTTCATCGGCCCGACCGAGGCGGTCTACGGCGGGATGATCGTCGGCCAGAACCCCCGGGCCGAGGACATGGACGTGAACATCTGCCGTGAGAAGAAGCTCACGAACGTGAGAGCGTCGTCGTCGGACGACACCATCCGTCTCACCCCACCGCGACGTATGTCGCTGGAGCAGGCCCTCGAGTACATCGCCGACGATGAATGCGTCGAGGTGACGCCCGCCGTCGTGCGCCTCCGCAAGGTCGAGTTGGACCCCGGAGTGCGGGCCCGCACCGTAAAGAAGCTCAAGAACGCCAGGGTCTGACCACTCAGATGGCCGTCAACGTGCTTGGTACCCCTCTCCAGGAGTGCGGTACCGACCCCATGACCGGGTTCTTCCGGGACGGCTGCTGCAACACCGGTGCCGACGACATGGGCATACACACGGTGTGTGCCCTCATGACCGAAGAGTTCCTGGAGTTCTCGGCCAGTGCCGGCAACGACCTGTCAACCCCCCGTCCCGGCTTCGCCGGCTTGAAGCCGGGGGACCGCTGGTGCCTGTGTGCCCCCAGATGGCAGGAGGCCCACGAGGCTGGAATGGCACCGCAGGTCCTGCTGGCAGCCACCCACATCCTGACCCTGGAATGGGTTGACGCCGAGGCCCTCAGGGCCGCCGGGGTGGATCGCCCCGACTGAGGTCGCCCATTGACGGATCCCGGACAGCGGGGTCCGACAACAGGCACTCCTTCACGGTCAGGTTCCTGATCGGCCCATCTCGTCTGCCAGGCGGGGGATGAGAAGCGCCATGGCCTCCCGCCAGTCGCCGACCATTCCGATGTCGCAGGCCGACCACAACTCGCAGTCCGGGTCGGGGTTGATCCCCACGATCGTCCCCGACGAACGTACGCCGACCGTGTGGTTGAACTTCCCGGAGGTTCCGATCGCCAGGTAGAGGCGTGGCGCGATGGAATGGCCGGTGATTCCCACCTGACGTGCCCGGGGCATCCAGCCGGCGTCGGTGACCTTGCGGGTGGCGCACAACTCGGCGCCGATCGCCGCAGCGTGGGTTTCGATCTCGGGCAGGTCGGTCTGCTTCACGCCCGCACCGACGCCGATCACGACCTCGGCATTGGCCAGCTGGTCGCGATCATCATCGCGGTGACACTCGATGATGCGCGTCCTTGATCCGGGTACCGCATCCAGGTGTTCGACCGCGAAGGGTCCATGGGGGCGGGGGCGGAACCCCTGGAGGATCCCGGGGCGGACCGTCGCCATCTGGACGGTCGACGTACACGTGATCTCGGCGACCATCTGGCCACCGAAGGCGGGCTTGAAGGCCACCAGGCGTCCCTCCCGGACCTCCAACCCGATGGCATCACCGGTCAGGCCGGCTCCGAGGCTGGTAGCGAGTCGTGCCGCCACCTCACGCCCCCATGCCGTCCCCGGCGCCAGCACGGCCCACGGTGGGTCCCGGGCCAGGCGGCCTTCGAGCAGCCGGGCCACGTCCTCGGCGCCGGTGATACCGGCATGCATCAGGACCCTGTCGACGCCCTGTCCGCTGAGGGTCTCCCAGTCGTCGACCTCGTCGATTGACATGAGGCACCGTCCCCCGATGGCGGCAGCCAGATCGGCAGCAGCCCCGAGCAGTTCGGCGTTCACCCGGTGGCGGCCTGGTTCACCTAGTACCAGCACGTCGCCACCCTCGCCGTCGCCACCCGGCCGGGCCACCTCGTCTACAGGTCCTTCATCCACGGGATCAAAGGCGCCACGGGATCGAAGCAGCTCGACGACCCTCTCAACCTGATCTGGTCCTACGCCTCCGAGGCGTTCACCGGCCCGGTCCATGTCCAGCACCCTGATCCGACCGACCGTCGTCGGGCTGCCGTCCGCTCCCCACGGGCCTGGTCCCAGGTCGGCTGCGGTGACCATCCGGATTCTCCCCGGGTCGACCGTTGCCCAGGCCTCGGGGTCCTTGATCTTGCAGGGGTCACATAGCCGCTCGGCGCACGACACCACGGCGGGAAGTTCGACCTCGACCCGGACCCACTCGTCGTCATGTTCGAGCAGGGCGTGAACCGTGTCGCCGTCCACATCGAGTTGGCGTGCTCCGGTGAGGAGGGGGAGTCCCAGGAGTTCCGCCAACTGGGCGGGCACCTGGCCGGTGTCGGCATCGACCGAGTTGCGACCGCAGAGCACCAGGTCCCATGGGCCGCTTCGTTCCAGAGCTGCGGCCAGCGCCCGTGCCGTGGCCAGGGTGTCGCTCCCGGCGAAGGCCGGATCGGACACGTGGATGCCGCCCACGCAGCCACACAGGATCGCCTCACGTAGCACCGTGTCTGCTGAAGCTGGGCCGAGCGTGATTGCCGTACACGATCCGCCTGACTCCTCGGCCAGGTCACAGCCGGCCCGGACCCCACGACGGCAGTAGTCGTTCATGTGGAGTTCCATGCCGTCTCGCACGAGGCGACCGTCAGCGCCCAGTCGCATCTCGATGAACTTCGGGATCTGCTTCACCAGAGCGGCGATCCGCAGTGGTCGGGCACCTCCCGCATGGGCCATCAGGCAAACGTACCGGCGGGCAGGGTGGCCGGTCGTCCATGTGGGCGGCCGGTAGCGTCGCGTTCGTGGCCAGCTTCGAGAGCGAGAACTTCTTTGTGGCCGCCGACGACCCCTCCGATCTGGTCGAGGCGCTCCTGGAGGTGGCCGGTAAGCCCGGTTCATGGTTGAACATCGAACCGGACGTCCAGGACTCGCTTCGTGCCGACGTGTCCGGGCTGTTCTCCTGGTTCTCGGCCCGGGGAGCCCAGGTGCCGGTCGGCACGCTGGTGGCGGCAACATCCCGGAACACGGCCTCCATCGGCATCGACCACGGCTCTGGTCGGGGAGCAGGTGACCGTCTCGTCGCTGCCGGTATCAGATCTCCACCCGGCTGGGCCCTGCGTCAGGACCATCCGAAACGAGGCCTCATCTGGGAATCACCTGCCGGTCCCGGGGATGCCACAGACGCTGCGAACGTTGCCCGTCTCTTCATGGAGGCGACCGAATTGTTATGCCAGCTCGAGGTTCCCGGGCGTTGGCGGGTAGGGATCCACACGCCCAAGGGCTGAGGCCCGGCGTCGTCCTCAGGTCTCCCGGACCGCCTGCATGACCAGGGCGATGACGGCATCTGCATCCACGCCGTAGGCGACCTGACAGTTGGGCTCGGCCGTGGCCCCGGGCCCCCGCTCGTCCACCATGGTCATGCCGCGAGTGTGGGTGCCGGCCAGCTCCACATGGACGGGACGGTCCTCCAGCGTGAACAGCTCCGGGTGGGTCACGGCCAGCACGGCACAGGGATCGTGCACCGGACCATCGGAGACCTCCTCTTCGGCGAGGTGGAACAACGTGTAGAACTCCAGCAGCCCGGCCATGGCATCAGCGACAGGCGAACCCATGGTGCGGCATTCGGCGGCGTGGACAGCGCCCATCCGAACCTGGTGGGTCAGGTTCAGACCCACCATCCGCAGCCTTGCGCCACTCCGGAAGACCTCGTCGGCCGCCTCCGGGTCGGCGAAGACGTTGAACTCGGCGGCCGCCGTGACGTTCCCGACACCCAGGGCGCTGCCGCCCATGAGGGTGATGGAAGCCACCCGGTCCGCCAGACCCGGATCGGCCCGTAGGGCCAGCGCCACGTTGGTGAGCGGACCGATGGGCACGAGGTGCAGGCCCTCCTCGGCGCGGGTGGTCTCCACCAGGTAGCCGACCGCATCATCGGAGTCCGGTCCACGATCGGGTTCGGGAAGGATCACGTCTCCGAGGCCGGTCTCTCCGTGGACGTGCGTGGCGAACTCCTGCACCCCGACGAGCGGTCCGTCGGCACCGGCATGGACCTCCACGTCCAGACCAAGAAGCGACCTGAGGCGACAGGCGTTGGCGGTTGTGTGCACGAGTGGGACGTTGCCGGCCACCGTCGTGATGCCGACGAGGTCGGCCCACCGGGCGGCGGCGATGAGCGCCATGGCGTCGTCAACCCCGGGATCGCAGTCGATGATCATCCGCGGTCTTGCAGGTGTGTGTTCCGACATGTTCAGAGTGTGCCCGACCGTCCGGTCATAGCAGCGTCCAGATCGCTCTTCGTGGGCATGGCGGGCTGTGCGCCCGGTCGGGTGGCGGTCACGGCCCCGGCATGGACGGCCCTCTCCACTGCGACCTCGAGCGCCACGCCACGGGCCAGCGCCTCCGCCAGGGCACCACAGAACGAGTCGCCGGCCCCGGTCGTGTCCAACGGGTTGATGGTGGGGGCCGGGACCACCAGATGGGCCCCGTCGGTGACCAGGAGTGCTCCGGATGACCCCATCGTGACCACGACCGTGTCCACGGGGAGCGTGCGGGCCTGGGCCACCATCTCGTCCACGTCGCCGCCCGGTTCGGCCCCGACCAGTTGCGCCAATTCGATGGCATTGGGAATAAGGATGTCGACCTCGGCCAGCAGGTCGTCCGGTAGTGGAGCGGCCGGAGCCGGGTTCAGGATCACCGTTCCGGAGGCGACACCGGCTGCAGCGACGACGGCCTCCATCGGCACCTCGAGCTGCACCAGGAACACCGTGGCGTCCCGGATGACAGCCTCTGCATCCATTACATCCCCCGGGTTGACGCGTCCGTTGGCTCCGGGGCTGACGATGATGGCGTTGTCGCCGGCTTCGTCCACGCCGATGAGGGCGATTCCGCTCGGAGCACTGCTGTCATCGCGTAGGAACGTGGTGTCCACGCCCGCTGCCTCCAGCGACTCCCGGAGGGTCACGCCGGCGTCGTCGGACCCGACCCGCCCGACGAAGGAGACCGTGGCGCCGAGCCTGGCGGCGGCAACCGCCTGGTTGGCGCCCTTGCCGCCCGGTACCAGAGCGTGATCGCCTCCCATGACCGTCTCGCCGGTCACCGGATGGTGGGGGACGGGAACGACTATGTCGAGGTTGGCTGACCCGAGGACGACGACGGTTCCACGATGCTCCACACGTGCAGCATGGCACCCGGTACCTGTCGGATCCCGCCCGGGCCGGCCTGCTCAGCGAGCTGGCTGGTATTGCCTGACCAGGGTCGTCGAGGTCGTCCGCCGATCCAGAAACCGGGCCACGTCTGCGCCGATGGCATCGCGCGAGTCGGGTTCAAGGTAGAAGTCCTCCCGCCATGCCTCCTCGTCCCGGAACCAGAGTTCCGAGACGGCATCCGGAGCCGGCCCGTCGGACGATCCTCCCACCACGATGTTCTGCCGGTAGCGCTCCATGCCGTGGTGCCGACGGGCGACCGATCCGTGGGACACGTACCGATCATGGAAGGTGGTGTCGTCCAGCCCGTCGAGGCGGTTCACGAAGGAGATCATCTTCACGCCCTGCGTCGGACCACCAGGGCGGGGATCGTCACCCCACACAAGGTGCCGGTCGGCAGTCCAGGAGGCGAGGACCCTGAATGGTTCGAGCGGTCCGTCCGGGATCACCGCTCCGTCCAGCAGCCACGCCAGGGCGGTCCAGCCGGGTGGTGCGGTGTCCATTGAACGGTGGCTGAGCAACGCCAGACGCTCGTGGTCGACGACATCCACGGAGAGGATTCCGGCAACAGCCAGCAACCCGGAGAGCCCGTCGTCGGACGAGGGTCCCTCATGTCGTTTCAGGAGTACAGCGCGGGCCCGGCTCACCGGACCAGCGTCGTCATCTGGGAGGTGGTCCGGCAGGGTCATCCCCACGGTGCCGTCGGTAGTTCAGTCGACCGGGCCGGCGTCCAGTTCATGGAGGCGCTTGACAGCACCGACCAGCACCTTGCGTGCCACTGCCGGGTTCTCGTCGAGCATCGACGAGAACTCACGCCGGTTCAGGGTCTCGATGAGCATGTCGGTCTCTGCGATCACGGTCGCCGACCGGGGGGCACCGGCGATGAGGCTCATCTCGCCGAAGAAGTCACCGGGACCGAGCGTGGCGACGAGTCGGCCATTGCGGCGGACCGAAGCCTGACCATTCACGATGATCATGAACTCGCGGCCGTTCTGGCCCTCAGTGGTCAGGGCCCGTCCGGCCTTCACCGGTACGCAGGTCATGAGACGGGCCAGCGACTTCTGCTGGGCCCTGGTCAACTCGGAGAAGATGCCGATCCCCTCGAGCGCCGCCTGGCAGGCATCGGTCCCGCCTCTGTTCTTCCTGGATGTCATGTCGTCTTCCTTCCCGGGTCGGTCCCGGTGGGTCCGGGCCATCGGTCCAATGATGGCCCGGGAGGAGGCGGTTTGTCCGGATTGGTGACCGGTATCACCTGTGCCATCGGGCGCATGTGGCGCCCGGCCCGACCGGAGCCGGGCGGACGCAGGGCCTACTTGATGGCCACGGGAGCGACCGGGCTGCCCACGCCACCTACGAAGGGTTCGGGTGTGGCAGATAGGAAGAATTCGTAGACGCCGTCAGCGGCGCAGTCCTCCGAGAGGGCCTCCAGGTCCCAGTTCTGGCCCTGGGTGAGGCCCATGTCCACGAGGTGCAGCATGTGGACGGCCAGGGTGTCGGCCTCCGATGGGTACACCTCGAATGCCAGGGTGTCGTTGGCGATGGCCGCCACGTCGTGGGCGTGCAGCCACGACACCGTTGAGAGCGACAGGCCGGCGTTGGTGCCGTCCTGGCTGGGGCCGAGGCAGTAGGCCATCCCGCCATCCGAGTGGTACAGCGACATGCGTCCGGTCCGAACCAGCACGATGTCGCCAGCGCGTACCTCCACGCCACCCATCTCGGCGGCGGCATCCAGATCGTCAGCGGTGATTGCATACGGGCACTCCAACATGTCCACGCCCCGGGCGCGCGCCACGTCCAACAGCACCCCACGTGAGCAGACGCTCCGCAGGTGCTCGATGCCGCACCGGGTGGCACCATCGACAGCGGTGATGCTCGAGGCGTCGTAGCCGTTGTAGACCATCCCCGAGTAGGAGACGTGGCAGAGGCCGTCCCAGTGGGTGCCGGCCTGCAGGCCGAACGAGACGTGGTCGTCGCTCGTGTGGAAGGAGTCGGGGTCGCCGTCCGGATCCATGCCCTCGTTGATGGCGTGCAGGGCCATCGTCGGATTGTCCCGGCCGGGAACGAACCCGACCTGGATGCCGTCGTGTTCCAGCCCGACCGCCAACGGGATCGTGCGGCCGTGACGGATGCAGTCCCGGGCGGCCAGCACCACCTCGGGTGTGATGAGGTTCAGGGTGCCGAGCTGGTCGTCGGGCCCCCAGCGATCCCAGTTGCGGACCTCCGAGGAGATCTCGAGGAACCGTTCGGAGAGTGGCATGGTGGCCTTTCTGGTGCTGGGGAAGCTGGTATCTGGAAACCGGGAGTCAGTAGCCGGCGACCGGGTCGACGACATCGATCAGAGCCTCATCGGCCAGCCACCGCTCCAGATTCTCGGCGAAGGCGGCGTGGAGGCGATCCAGGGCACCCGGGTCGGACCACGAGACGTGGGCGCTCAGCCTGACACCCGGGTGCGAGTAGAGCCAGTGGCCGGCGGGCAGCGGCTCCGGTTCACACACGTCCAACGACGCCATGCCGAGGTGTCCGGCGTCCAATGCCCGCCGGAGGGCGTCCTGGTTGACGATGCGACCCCGGGCGATGTTCACGAGGTGGGCGCCGGGCTTCATGGCGGCGAAGAGGTCGTCGTCGAACATGCCCTCGGTCTCGGAGGTGAGGGGTGCGCCGATGACCACGTGGTCAGCGTCGGCTACCGCTTCGCGGACGTCTGTTGTCACCTCAACACCGGGCACCGGGCTGGGCGTCCCCGAACGGGTCACAGCCACCATTCGGCAGCCGAAAGGGGTGAGGCGTTCAGCCACCGCCCGGTTGATCGAACCGAGGCCGACCAGACCGACCGCGGCGCCCTCCAGGGACCCCAGGTCGGCGAGAACCCAGCGACTGGGAGGTTCCGACAGCCAGTGGTCGGGGAGTTGTTTCACGGCGGTGAGCAGCATCGCGACCACCCACTCGGCGATCGGCACTGCGTTCACCCCTCGGGCACATGTCAGGGTGCGGTCACCCAGGTACTCGAAGGGGAAGTGGTCGACCCCCTGGCCGAGGGTCTGGACCCACCGGACCCCCCGCTGGAGTACCTCCTCGAGGTTTCCGGTACGGGCGGCCTGCGTGATGCAGACCTCGCCGTGCACGTCTTCGGCCACGGGCCCGTCGGTGGGAACCTGGATGAACTCGACGGCCGGGAACCGTTCACGGATAGCCGTGGTGGGGAAGTGCTCACCCCAGAGGTGGACGAGCACCCGGGTTGCGTCTACTGGTGAATCCATCATCGGGGAGTCTGGCATGGGCCCGTTGCGGGCCTGCTTCAGCGGGTCCGTTCGCGTATGAGGATTTCCTGGGCAACGGTGGCGAGGTGTGCTCCGGACGGGGCGAACACCTCGCCCACGCTGAGGCCCCTGGCGTTGGCCAGGCCATGCGATCGGTGGTCGTGCAGCAGCCACTCGTCGGGCGGTAAGCGTCGGTGGAACCAGATGGAGTGGTCCAGGCTGGCTCCGATGAAGACATCGCCGTAACCGATGTCGTCGTCGCGGACCTCGCCGATCCTGGGATGGTTGCTGCTCACCGAGTCCGTCGGGATGTCATCGGAGGTGAAGGCCAGGGCGCAGGCCTGCATCGTCGGATCGTCGCCCAGGTCGTCCTGCACGCGCAGCCAGATGGCGGATCGTCCGGTTGAGCGGTGGACGACCCGTCGGCCCAGCAGGTCCCAGTCCTCCACCGCGCCCGACCCGGGCTCGCCGACGTCGGCCGGCAGGGTGGATTCCTGGACGTCGGCCTGGTCCTCGAGCACCTGGAACGAACATGACAGGTTCAGGATCGCTCCATCGGACTGGCGTGCCACGACGCGTCTGGTCACGAACGAGCGACCGTTGCGGATCCGGTCCACCTCGTAGCGGATGGGCTCGTCGCTTGTGCCGCCCCGGATGAAATAGGCGTGCAGCGAGTGGACGTGGTGGTCGGAGTCGACGGTCGACTGGGCGGCCCGGAGGCCCTGGGCGACCACCTGACCTCCATAGACGCGGCCCCACGGGTACTCCGGGCTGATGCCCACGAACACATCTGGGCCGTGGGCCTCGAGGGCCAGGAGCGTGGCGAAATCCGGGACGTCCCAGGCCATTGTCAGCTTCCGTCCGCGATCTGTCCGCGGTGCAGGGCCATGGCTGCGTGCAGGGCGATCCCGCTGGCCAGTCCATCCTCGTTCAACTGCATCCGGTTGGAGTGGAGAGACGCAGCCGATCGGGGACTCGCTTCGCTCGCCGGGCAGACGCCCAGAAACGCCATCACCCCGGGCACCTTCTGGAGAACGTATGAGAAGTCCTCGCCGCCCATGGCTGGTGCCGGCATCACCAGGTGGCCGTCCTCGCCGAGCGTGTCGCGACAGACTTCGGCGAACCTGGCGGCCTCCCCATCATCGTTCAGGGTGACCGGGTAGCCGTCGACCAGTTCGATCTCGGCGGTGCACCCATGGGCCTCGGCCACGCCCCGGATCGTCCGGGTCACGGCCTCGCGGATGCGGGTACGGGTTCGCTCCGAGATGCAACGGATGGTCCCCTCGAAGAACGCCGTCTCCGGGATGACGTTCGTCGTGGTTCCCGCCACCACATGGGCAATGGTCAGAACCGCCGGGTCGAAGACGTCCACCTCCCGGGTGACCGTCGTCTGGAGGGCTGTGATGATCGCAGCGGTGGCCGGGATCGGGTCGGTGGCGAGATGGGGCGCCGATGCGTGCCCGCCACGTCCCCGCACGGTGACGGTGATGGAGGTATCGCCGGCCAGCAGGGCACCGGGGCGACATGACGCCGTGCCTACCCGCTGGTTGGGGGTGATGTGGAGGGCGAAGGCCCGGTCAACGCCGTCCAGCACACCTTCGGCGATCATCAGGCGGGCGCCGGCAAAGCCCTCCTCGCCCGGCTGGAACATGAAGCGGACACGGCCGGTCAACTCGTGGCGCCTGGCGGACAGCAACCTGGCGGCACCCACCAGCATGGCGGTGTGGGCGTCGTGGCCACAGGCGTGCGCCCGGCCTTCGATCGTGGAGCGGAAGTCGAGATCGGTGTCCTCGGTCATCGGGAGGGCATCGGTGTCGGCCCTCAACAGGACTGTGGGGCCGTCGGTGTCTCCGACCAGGTCGGCCACCACCGATGTGAGGCCCGTACCGGTGTGTACCTCCAGGGGTAGTCCCTCCAGGGCGTCGAGAACGAGTGCCTGTGTCCGGGGGTTGTCGAGGCCCAGCTCCGGTTCGGAATGGAGGTCGCGGCGCAGCCTGATGACGTCGTCAAGCACGGTTCCGGCCGCTTCGAGTAGTTCGTTCATGGGCCCATCATTGCCGAGGGTCGCCGGGTTCACAGGACCGGGAACCCAACGGGCAGACTGCATCTGTGGAACTCACCATCGACCTGATCAGCGCTGCGCTGGACGACCTGCTGGATCCTCGTGATCCCTCCGGATCCTCGACAGTGCTGGGTGCCGGTAGCGACGATCTGGACGCTGGGCGGCACTTCCTGGGATCACTTGTGGACGGTGGATGGATGGTGCCGACCTGGCCGGAGCGTCACGGCGGCCGTGGTGCCGACGCCGCCGAAGCGGCCCTGATCCAGAGCACCATGGGTGACTACGCCATTGCTGACATGTACCCCTACGGCGTGGGCCTGAACCTCGTGGGTCCGGTGCTGCTGGATCGCGGCACCCCCGACCAGCAGGACAGGTGGTTGCGGCCGATCGCCGACGGTTCGGAGATCTGGTGCCAGATGTTCTCCGAGCCGGATGCCGGCTCGGACCTCGCCAATGTCGGCCTCCGGGCCGAGCGTGACGGTGACGAGTGGGTCCTGAACGGCTCCAAGGTGTGGACCTCGCGTGGCGCCTACGCCAGATGGGGCATGTGCCTGGCCAGGACCGATGTCTCGCTGGCCAAGCACCGGGGTCTGACCATGTTCGCCGTGGAGATGTCGGCGCCGGGCGTCGAGGTTCGCCCACTGGTGCAGATCAACGGTGACCGCCACTTCACGGAGGTGTTCATCTCCGACGTCCGGGTGCCCGACGCTGACCGCATCGGTGACCTCGGAGCCGGCTGGGGCCTGACGGTGGAGACGCTGGCCCACGAGCGGGCGACCATCGGGGGTAGGGCGTTCGGCGGCGGTGACGCCGAGCAGATCGGGCTGCCGTCCTGGTTGGAGGACTGGCGTAGCGCCGGCCGGCTGGAGGGTGCGGTGGAGCGCCAGGCGGCGATGCGGTCGTTCATCATGCATCGTGTGAACCAGCTGGCCACAGCGAGGGCTGCTGACCTTTCCGACGGCTCGGCACCGGGTCCGGAGGGGTCCCTGGCCAAACTCCGGAGCGTGGCTGCATTCAAGTCCCGTGCCTATCTGGGCAAGAACCTCGGGGGTGCCGCCGGGATGCTCTCGGACTCGCCGGGGCACCTCGAGTTCCTGACCGCTCCATCCATGTCGATCCGTGGCGGAACCGACGAGGTGCAGCGCAACATCGTCGGCGAGCGCATCCTGGGCCTGCCCGGCGAACCTCGGGTGGACAAGGGCGTGGCCTACTCCGAGCTGAAGCAGAGCCGCTGATGCGTGCGGCGGTGATCACCGGATACGGCGGACCGGACGTGCTCCGGGTGATGGACGTGCCGGAGCCTGTGCCGGGTCCGGGCGAGGTGCTGGTTGATGTCGTGGCCAGTGCCCTGAACCGTGCCGATCTGCTGCAGCGGCTGGGTCTCTACCCGGGGCCACAGATGGAGCATGAGGTGCCCGGGCTGGAGTTCTCCGGGAGGGTGTCCGCTGTCGGCGAGGGTGTCTCGCGGTGGTCCGAGGGTGATGCCGTGATGGGTATCACTGGTGGTGCGGCCCACGCTGAACGGCTCGTGGTGCACGCTGACCAGGCGATTCGTGTACCGGTCGGAACCTCACTGGAGGCGGCAGGTGCGCTGCCGGAGGTGTTCATCACGGCATGGGATGCCCTCGTGCTCCAGGGTGGGCTCGTCGAGGGTGGCACGGCGTTGGTGCATGCCGGGGCGTCCGGTGTCGGCACGGCGGCCATACAGCTCTGCCGGATGCTCGGGGTCACCGTGGTGGTGACCGCCTCGGCCGGGAAGGTCGACCGTTGCCTCGAGCTGGGAGCGGATCGTG
>Ga0209554_1001736_pt1 | contig 16107 bp, 14 predicted proteins | sample MarorgKNORR_S2LV_5_FD_188221 | JGI IMG/M metagenome (GOLD analysis project Ga0209554, IMG submission 188221) | Marine microbial communities from the Southern Atlantic Ocean, analyzing organic carbon cycling - Bottom_A/KNORR_S2/LV (SPAdes) (version 2) | ecosystem: Environmental > Aquatic > Marine...
AAAGGCACTGAAGACGCAGCTCATCCACAATAAGAACTATGCGTAAAGATTTATGCTTATGCACGGCAGGGCCAATTTACTCGCGTTGACAAATGGCAACTTCTGGTAGAGAATCTGTCGCTGAAGATTTTCAGCACCCTCACCGGCAAGCAGATCAAAACGGCTTCCGCTTCCGCGACTCTTTGGAGATGACTTTTTTTAAATTTACTTTTTTGGTGGCAATTGCCGTCGCTCCTACATTACGGGCAGAGGCTGGTACGCCGGGTGTTGTTCGCGTGCAGTTACAGGGCCAGCATCTTCTGGTTGTGGCCAAGTTCCCCAGCCAAGGCGGCGCCCATCTGCTGCAACTACAACCGCATGAGGATGCCGAGGGCGGCAAGCGACTTTCCCCCGGCTGGCATCACGCCAATGGGGTTTCAACGACAACAATCGAGCGGTTCGACGGCGGACGCGACAATGTCTTTTCCCGCTTTCAACTTGTTGACGTAGTGAACGGCAAGCCGCTTGGCCAAGCGCGCTGGGTCGGCAACATCGAGTCAACCGCCCAGCGCACGTTCGAGTTCCCGAGGGCCAAGGGCATCAAGGGGCTGCAGTGCATTGAGGACATCGACGATGCCCTGCGACTCGGAGTGAAGCAGGCGGCGTTGAATGTCACCCTCGATCAATTGGTGGACTGGGGCGCTGACTCCGGGCAATTCTCACGGCAGGTTGATGGCGAGACGGTTTTCTTTCACGCGGGCTACGTTGCGCACATCGACTCGCAATTGAAACGTCTCACCGATGCCGGCGTTGTGAATTCGCTGATCATTTACAATCGCGTGCCGGGGTCGCGCGGCGGGAGTCCGCTGGTGCATCCCGGAACCGATTTGGCCAAGTCGCCGTTTCACGTGGGCGCATTCAACCTCGCCACAGAGAGGGGCGTGCGGACGTATCGCGGGGCGATTGAGTTTCTCGCGGATCGTTACTCCGACCCGAAGAGGGAACACGGCTTGGCCAAGCGCTTCATCATCGGGAACGAAATCCAGTCGCATTGGCATTGGTACAATTTGGGCGAGATGCCGCCCCGCGAGCTTGTCGAGGAATACCACACGGCATTGCGGGTGGCCCACTTGGCCGCGCACCGCATCCACCCCGGCATCCAACTGTACGTCTCGCTGGATCACCACTGGTCGGCGCAAATGGGCGACAACCCGCTGCGCAGCATGTCCGGCAAATATTTTCTCGAGACGCTGAATGCGATCGCCAAGGCCGAGGGGAACTTTGATTGGCACGTTGCGTTTCATCCGTACCCCGAAAATCTTTTCAACCCAAGAACGTGGGAGGACACCGCCGCAACCCCATCGTTCGAGGCCGCGAAAATTACTTTCAAAAACATTGAGGTACTCCCGGCGTTTCTTCGGCAAGAAAGATTCCTGCACAACGGCAAGGCGCGGCGAGTCATCTTGTCCGAGCAGGGCTTCCACTCGCCCCACGGCAAAAACGGCGAGCGCGACCAAGCCGCAGCGTACGCCTACGCCTACCATCGCGTGCGGCACATCGAGGGGATCGACGCCTTCATCCTGCACCGCCACGTCGATCACCCGGCGGAAGGCGGCCTGCGCCTTGGCCTGCGGAGCAGTCGCACCGGCGGAGAGCGGCCGATCTACGAGGTGTTTCGGAAAGCCGACACCGCCGCTTGGCCGGAAGCATTCCAGTTCGCCCTGCCAGTCATCGGCGTGAAGAGTTGGCCGGAGATACTGCCCGAGTAAAGAGGACACCCCAATTCATCCGCACCCGTGGAACCCGCTTTAATCCTCGGAGTTGGATTCCAGAAATCCCTCCAACCGTTCGTGGCTGGCACCGTGTAGAAGGGTCAATACCTGCAACGATTCGTCAACGGCCAGTCGATGGATGATGTAATGTTTTCCGGAACGCCAATAACGAAGTTGGCTGCCGCTTTTCGCGGTCAGCCGGTTGCAAGGCCGGCCAACAATGGAGCCGGCCAACAACCGTTGGATATCCTGCTCAATCTGCCCCAGATACTTTTTGGCCTGTGCTTTCCCCCACGACTCCAAAGTGTATTGCCAAATCTCAATAATATCCGCCTTGGCTTGTGGGGTAAGTTGATAACCCCGGCTCACGGTGTTTGGGTTTCCGCGACGATTTCGCTGACAGTTTGCCCCGCGAATTCCCCTCGATCCGCTTGGTCGATGCCGCGCCGGATTTTTTCATCCATCTGCGCCCAAGATTCGTCGCGTTGAATCATCATCCGCAATGCGTCACTGAGCATCTCGCTTGAGCTGCCGTAAACACCCGAATCCACCTTCGCCTTGACCACCCCGGCCAATTCATCCGTCAATGACACTTCCACCGTCTGCATGGGCAAATGCTTTCGCAAGCCGGGAGTATTGTCAAACTTTGGCTGTCTCGGTTCAAATGGGTTCTGTCGCACGATTAGCTTGGCAGACTAATTGACAGGATTTGATTCCGCCTTACAGTGCGTGGGCTTTTATGAGAGAGGATTTGCATATTGCTGTTGTTGGTGCCACGGGCGCGGTGGGCATCGAGATGCTCAAGACGCTGGAGAAGCGCAATTTCCCGGTGGGCAAGCTGACGCCGCTCGCCTCGGCGCGTTCGGCCGGCAAAACGCTTTCGTTCCGAGGAGAGGAAATCACTGTTCAAGAACTCACCAAGGATTCATTCGATGGGGTGGACATCGCGTTGTTCAGCGCCGGTGGCGGAATCTCCAAGGAGTTCGCCCCGGCTGCGGTTGAGGCCGGCGCGGTGGTCGTCGATAATTCCAGCGCGTTTCGGATGGACGACTCGGTGCCGTTGGTCGTGCCGGAAATAAACGCCGCCGATGTCGCCAAGCACAACGGCATCATCGCGAACCCGAACTGCTCGACGATCGTCACCGTCATGGCGCTGTATCCGCTGCATCGGGCGTTTGGGGTGAAGCGAATGTTTGCCTCCACGTACCAGGCTGTGTCCGGCTCGGGTGCGATGGGCCTTGCGGAACTTGAGCGCCAAGTCGGCGAGATCGCCGAGGGCAACCCAGTGAGCCGTAAGGTTTACCCGCACCAGATCGCGTTCAATGTGTTGCCGCACGTCGATGTGTTTCTCGACAACGGTTACACAAAGGAGGAAATGAAGATGGTTCACGAGTCGCGCAAGATCATGGGCCTGCCGGATTTTCAGGCGAGCGTGACCTGTGTGCGTGTGCCGGTGTATCGCGCCCACTCGATCGCCGTGAGTGCGGAGTTTGAAAAACCGGTCTCCGTCGAGCGCGCCCGCGAAGCGATCAACGCCGCGCCGGGGATCGACTTGAACGACGATGTTGCCGCCAACGGCTACCCGTTGCCGCTCGATTTGGCCGGACAGGACAATTGCCAAGTCGGCCGTATCCGCGTCGATTGCGCGATGGAAAACGGCTTGAGTTTTTGGGTCGCAGGCGATCAGTTGCTGAAGGGCGCGGCGTTGAACACCGTGCAAATCGCCGAAGAAGTGGCCAAGCTTTAGTCCGCGAAGTTGAAGCCGTTCTTCTCGAGCATCTTCAACGCGCGCTTGTTCACCGAGTCACAAAACCAGCGGCGAATCTCGACGGACTGCTGCTCGTCGATGCCCTCGGTTCGCTGAAGCCACTCCGGCTTGATTCCCCGAAGAGCGTCGATGGACTGAAACTCTCCGAGCAACCGCTTGGCCAAGTGCTCATCGACTCCCGGCAGATTCAGCCCGTAAAGCACGGCGCTTGGTTCCGCTGACTTGCTGCCTTCCATTTCTTCCTGAATTTCGGCGAGTTGATCGTTTGATACGCCCTCGAGCCGATCCCAGTCGCCTTGGCAAAGCTCGTACAACTCGCCGGGGTGCAACACGAGTCGCAGCTTGGCCAGTTGCTCGGCTTCCGCTTGGCCAAGCGCCGGGATGTTGAGGGCTCCCGGCGAACACCAGCGAACGAGCCACTCGGCGACCTTGATCGGGCAATCCAAGTTGGGGCATGCGTCATCGATGATGACCGAAGCGCACTCGGGGCATTTCGGCCCGCTTGGCCCCTTAAAAAAATCGGCGACAGCTTGTAACGGCAAAAACATGCGGCGCTCAGTCGTGTTCGTGTTCGTCTAACCCGTCGCCGGGTTCGGTGTATTCGATCTCGGCGGTTTTCTTCAACGCATCAACCAGTTCCTCCAGCTTGGCATCGTGTCGTTGCGCGATCAGTTCCGCCTCAATCTCCGAACGAACCGAGTCGAACGGCTTGGGCTGGCCGACTTTGCGCTCGGTGACCTTGGCCAAGTGGAAGCCGTTCTGCGTGCAGAACACGGGGCTGACTTCGCCCTCCTTCATCGAGAACGTGACAACCTCAAACTCGTCCATCAACTCGCCGCGCTTGAAGTAACCGAGGTCGATTTCCTCTTCCGGCTTGTCGGAGTGCTGCCGGGCCAACTCGGTAAAGTCGGCTCCATCGACGAGCTGTTGCCGCACCTCGCACAGCGTCTTGAAAATCGCCTCGCGTTTCTCGACTTCGCGAATCGACTTGAAAATGTGAGAGGCGCGGACCTCGTCCTCATCGCTGAATTGATCGAGGTTGCTGTCGTAAAACTGGCGGCACTCCGAATCGCTCGGCGCCGGGAGCGCCTTGCAGGCGTCGGCTCGCAGTGTCTCCACCTGCAGGTTGAGGCTGAGGTCGCGCCGGACCAATTCGTCCTGCTCCGGCGACAAGCCGGCGTTGGCATAAAACTGGTCGCCGCCACCGTGCTCCTGTTTGAGTTTGTCAAACGCCTCGCTGACTTCCTCCGTTTTCGGCGTGGGAATTGTCCGCTGCGCCTCTTGTGTCAGCAACGCCCGGAAGGTGATGTTGTCACGCGCGTAGCCGCGAAACTCGTCGTCACGTTCGCAGCAGGAGATCGAGCCGAGGCTCTCGTAATGGGCCTTGATTGTGGAGAACTCCTGATCGATGACATCGTCGCCGATCGTCTGGCCGTTGATTACCAATGGCATGCCGCATCTTCCGCCGCGAAGGCCGCCTTGGCAATGGCGATCTGCCCGCTGCGGCGCAAATGAACTTGACCCACCTCGACTTCTCGCCAATTGAATAGCCGCCTTGGTTGGTCGCTACGACGGCTGGCCAAGCGACAGGCGGAATGAACACAGACGACTCATCTCAATTTAACCGACGCGATTTCCTCAACAGCTCCGCCTCCGGCTTGGCCTTGGCGATGGCGGGCGGCACGATGCTGGAGTTGACCCCCCAAGCGCTTGCCCAAGCGGACGACGCCCCGAAAAATGACAGCACGCCGCCGGTCAACATCGGCGTGATCGGTTGCGGTGTATGGGGGAGGGAATTGCTCAAGACGCTGGCAACGATCCCCAGCGCACCGGTGGTCGCCGTGAGTGACACGTATCCGACATACTTGCGGCGCGGTCTCCGTGGCGCGCCCAAGGCCATGGGGTATCCGTCTCACACCGAGTTGCTGGCGGACGAAAACGTGCAGGCCGTCGTCGTCGCCACGCCGACGCATCTGCACCGCGAAGTCGCGCTCGCCGCGCTCGAGGCCGGAAAACACGTCTATTGCGAAGCGCCGATGGCCCATACGATCGACGACGCGCGTGCGATCGCCAAGGCGGCTGAAGCCTCGCCCAAGCTCAGTTTTCAGGTCGGACTGCAAACGCGATCCGATCCGCAGCGGCATTTCCTGATCGACTTCGTGCGAACCGGCGCGATGGGCAAAAACGCCTTGGCCAAGGGGCAGTGGCACAAGAAAACAAGCTGGCGGCGAGTCTCGCCCAACGCCGCGCGGCAGAGGGAACTCAACTGGCGGCTCGACCGCAAGGTATCGCTTGGCCTCATCGGCGAGATCGGCGTGCACCAGATTGATGCGCTTGGCTGGTTCATGAACGAGCGACCCGTGTCGGTGACCGGCTTCGGCTCAATCATCCAGTGGGACGACGGCCGCAACGTACCGGACACGATTCAGTCCGTCTTCGAATATCCAAGCGGCGCGCGGATGATTTACGACTGCACGCTGGCCAACTCGTTCGACGCAAGCTACGACATGATTTACGGGAGCTACGCGGCGCTGATGATGCGCGGCGCGCGCGCGTGGATGTTCAAGGAAGCCGACTCGCCGCTGCTTGGCTGGGAAGTGTACGCCAAGAAAAACAGCTTCTTCGGCGAGACCGGCATCGCGCTGGTGGCCAACGCGACCAAGCTGACCAATCACGAGGACGACCCGAACAAAGACCCGGTGGGAACCAAGCCAAGCCGATTTCACGCGCTGGAGGCGTTCGCAAAAAACTGCCACAAACATCAGGTTGCCGTTGAGGATTTCGAGGCGTTGTTCGGCGACGACGACCCCGACGCACTCGCCGAGCATCTGGCCGAGACCAACAAAAACAAACTTCCGTACGCAACACACCAGAACGGTTTTGAGTCCGTCGTCATCGCCGCCAAGGCCAACGAAGCCATCAACAGCGGCAGTCGGATTGAATGGAGCGAGAACGAATACAGTCTTTGAACACAGTGCAGATGAAACACATAACTCAACTTGGCCGCATTTTGACAATCGCGGCCGTCATCGCGTTCGCGGCGCAAGCGCGGGCCGAGAGCGTCACGTACTCGGCCAAGACCGGGAGCCTGCTCAAAATCAGCGGAACCTCCTCGGTGCACGATTGGGAGGTCAAGACCCGGCTTATCGGCGGTAAGATGGAGTGGGATTCGTCCTTCCCACTCGATCCGTCGAAAGCGGAACTGCCCAAGCTGACCAAGCCGCCGAAAGTCACCGTCATCATCCCGGTGCGAAACATCGAGAGCGGCAAGCAGCGAATGAACGAGGTCATGCACGGCGCAATGAACGCTGAGAAGCACAAGTTCGCCCGCTACAGCCTCACGGAAATCAAGGTCGCCAAGACCAAGCGCAAGGCCGGCGACCCGATTGTGTTCGACACAAAAGGCAAGCTGGCCCTCAACGGCAAGACTGCCCCGGTGTCGATGCAGATCAGCATCGCCAAGGGGGGAGGGGGCAAGTTGAAAGTCAGCGGCAAGACGAAGCTCAAAATGTCGCAGTTCGGGATCACCCCCCCGGCGCCGAAGATTGCCCTTGGCCTTATCAAGACCGGCGATGAGGTGAGCGTCGAGTTCAACTGGTTCGTCGCCCAAAAAAAGTAATCAGGAAGAGCGACACGTATTTGAAACTCCACTCCTGTTAGTCACGTACTGTTTGCCGTGAACGGCGAGGTTAATAGTCTGCAAATCAGGTTCCAAGCGCTGCCGGTTGTCATGCCGCTGCTGCTGGTTATGGGGATGATCGGGAACAGTGAGGGCGCGCCGGCCGGCCTGCGCCTGAACGAACTTCTTGCCTCGAACCGGGCCGGCAAACTCGACGACGAGGGACAGAGCAGCGACTGGATCGAGATTCACAACCCGGACGCCGTGGCGCTTCGACTGGGCGGATACCACTTGACGAACGACCCGAACACCCTCGACAAGTGGGCCTTCCCAAACAACCGAATCGCGGCCGGCGGATACCACGTCGTGTGGATGTCCGGCCTTGGCCGCACCTCTCTGGCTCCGAAGGCGCTGAGGGCATCGGCTGCGGCCATTCCGTTCGAGACAACGCTGATCAAGGCCGGCGCCGACTGGAAATATCTGCTGGGGTCGGGCAACGAGAAGACCTCGAGCAAACAAACAACGCTGAGCGGCTGGAACAGTGTCGAGTTTGACGACAGCAGTTTCGCCGTTGGCCCGGCTGGTTTCGGGTATGGGGACGAGGATGACGCGACCGAGTTGCCCTTCGGCACGACAGTCGTCCTGCTCCGGCACGAGTTCACGCTTAAGGAGACGCCCATGTCCGAGTCACTCGTTTTGCAGGTGGACTACGATGACGGCTTCGCCGCTTACTTGAACGGAACACGGGTCGCCGCAGTGAACGCCCCCGCTGGGGAACCGGGGCTGGACAGCGTGGCGAGCGGAAGTCACGAGGCCGGTTTGGCGGAACGATTCGACATCTCGGCACACGCTGGACTTCTGCGGCGAGGAAAAAACGTGCTCGCCATTGCGGGGTTGAACACTCACCGGACAAGCTCGGACATGTCACTCAAAGCCTCGCTGGGCACTCTGCCCGCCGTGTGTCACGCAAATTTCCGCCTCAAGAAAGAGGGCGGCACGCTTTATCTTGTCGCCCCGGACGGAAGCATCGCCGACCAAGTCAGCTATCAACAACAGGTGACAGACCAGTCCCTTGGGCGATCCGCATCGCCACCGGCTGCTTGGGGATATTCCCTCACTCCCAGCCCCGGATCAGCGAACCTCGGCCCGCAGCAGCCGGAACCCGTGAAGTCCCGCATCTGGTTCGACCCCGACCCGGGCGCGATCGGGCAAGGTGAGGCAATCCGCATCAACGACAAATCATCCGCGAAAGTCAGCATCCGATTCACGAGCGACGGTTCAGTTCCGGACGGCTCAAGCCGGTTGTATCGTGCCCCCGTGAAGCTCGCCGCAACGTCACTATTCCGCGCTGCTGCGTTCATCGGCGGGGAGCGGGTCAGCCCGACCGTCTCGGCGACCTTCCTGGTGGGGCGCCGTCCCGTGTTGCCTGTCCTGTCGGTCTCGATGAACCCGGCCGACTTCCTCGATGTGCACCTGCAGAGCAGCGCCACCGGGCGCGCCAGCGAGCGGGTGGCCTTTTTGGAGATGATCGATCCTGCCGGGAAGAGAACCTTGGCCACCGGCTTCGGGCTGCGGCTTCACGGCGGGGCGGGGCGCCGCGGCGGGCTGGAAACCAAGAAGTCGTACCGCGCATACTTTCGCCAAGTTCACGGCAAGGGCAGGGTGGATTACCCCATCATCCCGGAAGCCAATGTCGGGGACTTCGACAAATTGGTCCTGCGGGCGAACTTCAACGACGGCCGATCCCATGGCAGTTACATTCGCGACCAGGTGATCCGTGACCTTCATCGGGACATGGGGGCGCTTTCCTCTAGTGGCTCGTGGTGCGTCCTCCTCGTCAACGCGACCAGTCACGGCGTGTTCAACGTAGTTGAGCGGATGGATGAGGAATTCTTCATCTCGCACCTCGGCCCTGGGCAATATGACGTCATAAAAACAGGGAACACAGTGCTCAACGGCACCCGGCAGGGCTGGGACGATTTGAAGGATTTCATCAGCACAACGGACTTCTCCAACCCGGCCAACTATGAGGAGTTGTCGCGGCGGGTGGACATCGAGAATTTCACCTCGTACGTCATCCTGAATCTTTGGGCGCTTAATCTGGATTGGCCCCATAACAACTGGTACGCGGCTCGGCGCGTGCCGGACGGGAAATGGATTTTCCTTTGCTGGGACGCCGAGTGGGGGCTGGGGGGCACACCCTCCCGCCACCCCAACATGGATCCCTACGCGTTCATCGACAGCGGCGGTGCCTATGGGCACGGCCTTAGCAGAAAACTCTTCTTCGCCCTGATCGGAAATCCGGGCTACTGCGACTATTATCAGGATGAGGTTCGCAGATATTTGGGCACTGCGCTCTCCCCCGAAAACACGTTGCCCCTCATCCGCCGTCATCGCGACGCGATCGCGGCCGACATCGAGCGTGAGTTCGAGGCTAGTGGATCCAACAAGGATCTGTGGCACTCGCAAATCGCGGAGATCGAGAAGTTCATCCGGAAATCCGGCGATTTCTTCCAGAATTACACCGACGACTATTTCTCGCACAAAACTTCCCCGGTCAACGAAGATCGAGTTGCCTTGGTCGAGAGCGAAGACGGACGCCGCCACGTGATCCACCGGACCGCGGACGGCCAACTCCACGAGATTTCCGTTTCCCTCGGCGGGAGTCGTGAGCAGGCGGCAATCAGCAAGCTGGCCAAGGCACCCCCAGCTGCCGGTCATCCCAGCGCATACTCCCTCGGCCCCGGAAACCGGCGGGTTGTCTACCGCGGAACGTCCGGGCATCTCCACGAATTATCGAGAGCCGCGGGCGGTGCTGCTGCTGGCTCTTGGCATCACACGGATATCACCGCGCAACTCGGCATTCCTGTTGCCGGGTGTGACCCGTCAGTGGTTGTCGTTGACGGCGTGCCGCACATCGTCTACGTGGATCGCGCAGCGCGGCTACGGGAAATCTGGCTTGACGGCCAGTGGCGGCAGCACCCACTGCTGGCTGCCCCGCGTCCCGCCGGTGAAGTCGTCATTTCGCGCAGCGCTTCGGCGCTGCATGTGACTTATCGAACCGTGTTTGGCGCCGCATGTGAACAGACTCACCGCCTATCGGGCACCGAGCCGCATCGCCGCAGTTGGACGCCCCGGCTCATACACCGGCTGCCGGCCGCCGGGCAACCGATCGGATTCAGCAAGGACGGCAAACGGCGAATTGTCTTTCGAGCAGCAGAGAAGTGGCCATCTCGCGAACCGTTTATTTTTGACTGGATAGAGAGAAGACAACCGGATTATCAACGGTATCGCGGCCCGAGGAACACGCTTGTTCAGGCCCGGGATAACGGGGAGCGGTTCCGCCGACTGGAGCCGATAGGGCGCTCGATTCGTCAGGTTTCGGGAAATCCGTGTGTGATCCACGACGCCAAGCGCGACCGCCATCACGTCGCATTCCGCGACGCCGCCGGGCATGTGCGGGAGGCCACCTTGGACGGCGGTTCGTGGCTGCTGAGCGACCCGACAACCCTCGCCGAGGCTCCACCCGCGGCGGGAGAGCCCACTGGCATGGTGTCCGCCTTGACCGGTTCGCGTTACTATGTGTACCGCGGTCGCGACGGTCATCTGCACGAGCTGTGTTTCGACGGCTCATGGCGCCACCGCGACCTCAGCGCGGTCGGACCGTAAAACCGCCTGCCTGCTTGAAACTTCGGGCTTAAAACTTGAGACTCCCTCTCCCTGCGCATCGCGTGGGATTTCACATGAGCAACGACGACAAAAGCCTGAAAACCAGCTTTCAAGTGCTGACGGTTGCCATGACGTTGCTGGTTTTTGGCGGGGCCATCTGGGTTGCCAAGGAGCAAATGGGGGAGCGCATTCGGGAACAGGTTCTGGCTCGGTACGCGCACGAATTGTACGCCATCTCGCTCGTGCACCAAGTGACGCTGGTGGAGTCGGCCGAGGTCGTGTTTATGGATGACCCTTCCGACCAGTTGGTCGTCTATGGGGAGATTGCAGACTTGATCGGCGCGCTGGGCGTTCGCTTGTTCACGGCGGATGGCGAGTTTCTCATCGCCTCTCCCGAGAACATTGCGGATGGCATCCTGCTTGGCGGCCACTTGGAATCGGCTGGTGAATTTATTCCGGCCAGCCGGCTGGTTGAGTCCCTGCCCGTGGATGAGGTTTTCTGGGAGCCGCTGCTCGAGGGGGAGTCGATCGGGCAAACGCTGGCTGTCCGCGAGGTCGTCCTGCCCGTCCACGTGGCGGACGAGGGTGAACTGCTCGGCGTGGCGCAGTTCCTGTTTGACGGCTCGGATGCACTGGATGACATCGCCGAGTTGAATGACGGCCTGTTCCGGCAGGGCTTGTTTATTTTCGCCGTCGGCGGCGGGGTGATTGCGCTGCTCTTGTCGCTTTCCTTTGCGCGGATAAACCGAATTCACCGGTCGCTGGCCAAGCGGACGTTCGCGCTCAAGAAGGCCAACCAGGAACTGGCGCTCTCGGATCGGACCAGCGCGGTGGGAGGCGTGGCGTCGCACTTGATTCACGGCTTGCGAAATCCGCTCGCCGGGTTGCGCGCATATCTCGATACCGCCCAACGCGACGAGGATGATTTATCAACCGCAAAATCGACGGCCAAGCGGATGGAGGGGATGATCGACAACATCGTGCGAACCTTGGGGGAGGATGCCAGCGGCGTTGTTTACGAGTTGAGCGTTGCCGAGCTGCTCCAGATTTTTGAGCCGAGGGTTGCGCCGATGGCGGGTGAGCACCAAGTGCAACTCACGATCGACAGCGCCGGAGGCAGGGAGCTGGACAATCGGGAGGGAAACTTGGTTTTGCTGATACTCGAAAACCTCACACAGAATGCGGTGGAAGCCTGCGGGCCGGGTGGACGGGTCACGGTTCGCGCCAGCGAGTCTAGTGGCGTGACGGTGTTTGAGGTGGGCGACAACGGCGGCGGGCTGCCGGAGGCGGTGAAGGGGTCGCTGTTCCAGCCCGGAAACACGTCGAAGGAGCAGGGGAGCGGGCTTGGCTTGGCGATCAGCGGTCAGTTGGCCGGGGCGATGGGCGCTGATTTGACCTTGGCCAAGTCGGATGAAAAAGGGACGACATTTCGGCTGGCCTTGGCCAAGCGCGGGCCGGTTTGATTTCTTCTCCCAGCGGGAGAAGGTGGCCGTAGGCCGGATGAGGGAGAACGGCCAGTTGTTTTTCATGGCGGCTACCGGTTGACCGCCGGGCCCATGACAAGGCAAATCGTGTAATGGTAATTTCCCGCACTCTCCCTCTCCCCAACCCTCTCCCGCTGGGAGAGGGAGCCGAGGGGAGCGCGCGCGCCTCGCCGGAATTTTTGGAGTACGGTGGTAGTCGCACTCCTAAACAATTAGCGGACGGCGGCGAAGACCTTGGCCAAGCGCTTGAGGGTGGCGCTCATTTGGCCAAGCGGGATCATGTTTGGCCCGTCACTCGGCGACTTGGCCGGCTCCGGGTGGGTCTCGATGAACAGCCCGTTCGCACCGGCCGCAAGCGCCGCCTTGGCCAGCACCGGGGCGAACTCGCCTTGGCCCGCCGAGCGGTCGCCGCCACCGCCGGGCAGTTGTACCGAGTGGGTGGCGTCAAACACAACGGGGTAGCCGAACGACTGCATGATCGGGATCGAGCGCATGTCGGCGACGAGGTTGTTGTAGCCGAAGCTGGAGCCGCGCTCCGTGAGAATGATTTTTTTGTTCCCGGTGTGGGCTGCCTTGGCCGCGACTTGCTCCATCTCCTTCGGCGAAAGGAATTGGCCTTTCTTGATGTTCACGATTTTATCGGTGTTCGCGGCGGCGGTGATGAGGTCGGTTTGGCGGCAGAGAAAAGCGGGGATTTGCAGAACGTCAACGACCTCGGCGGCGAGTTCCGCTTGTTGCTCGGTGTGGACATCAGTGAGCACGGGAACGCCGACCTTGTCGCGAACGGAGCGGAGGATGCGGAGGCCGTTTTCGATGCCCGGGCCGCGCTTGGTTTTGCTCGAGGTGCGGTTGGCCTTGTCGTAGCTCGCCTTGAAAACGTAAGTGATGCCAAGCGCGGCACAAGTGCGCTTGAGCGACTTGGCAATCTTGAGGCAAAGCGCCTCGGTCTCGATCACGCACGGGCCGGAAAAAAGGAACAGCCGATTTGGTTTGTTGAGCGACTTGAACAGGGCGTTTGGGGTCATGTGTTGTAATTTATTCCGCAGATGCCTGTAATTTAGGCGTGCATTCGTTATCCGAAAACTGCCGCTTGGCCAAGCGAACGGCGGCATGGCAGCAAACTTTAATGTTCAGGCCGAGACTGTCGAGGGATTTGTCGAATTGCCATGACTTTGCAGGGGTTCTCACACCAAAAGTTGCTCCCGTATCGTTGGCGAGATTGCCCAAACTCAACATTTCGGAAGACAACTTATCCACAATTTGAGCAATTCGCTTGACGATTGCGGTTGTTTTGCTTGAAATGGCGCCCATGACTTTTCGTCTGTTTTTGTTGTGCATCGCATCTTCACTGGCCGCTGTTTCTGTAGGCTGTATCAGTACCCCCCAGGGGAAACAATTTGGGCTGCCCGGCGTGCGGGATACCGTGGTCAGTCGCTACGAGCGACCGATGGATCAGGTGCTCAACTCAGCCCGGGAAGTACTTTCGCGAACCGGGACCCTGACCGGGGATGACGTGGTCAACAACGCCGTTTCCGCCAAGATCGACACCCGCAGCGTCTGGGTGACGGTTTCCGAGGTGGAGCCGTTGGTGACGGAGGTGAAGGTGCGCGTGCGCACTTCACGAGGGGCGGCGGATTTGGTCATGGCAGCGGAGATCGACAAGCAGATCGCCCTTGGCCTAGTGGTTTCGCCCTGATCAGCTTTTCAGGCCCACGTCCTCATCGTAGCTGCCCAACTGCAGCTTTTTGCTTTTCTTGTTCGCTCCCCGTATTTCGATCCGGAGGTAGGCAATCCGCTGCTCCGCCCGCACCGCCGGAGCCGCTTTTGGATCAAGCGAAATGATTAGGCCCAATGTCGCGCGGATTGACTCGTACGTTTCGCCGCTCTTGATCTGGATATCGGCGACCCTGTTCAACCAAGCTGTTTTTTGGTGAATCGTCGTTCCGGGCAAAGTCAAAAGATGCTCATATTGCTGTATCGCCAGTTCGGGTTTCCTCGCGTGATTGAGATACAGCGCCGCCAATTCCTCCCGGTTATTGATTGAATCAGGATGCAACGCGACCCTGCGGAGGCACGTTTGCAACTTGGCCTCATCGGTCTGAAGGGGATCAACCTCGACGGCCCTTGGTATTTCAAGTGGCCCAGTGAAATCATCCTTCGCCGCAGACTCCTCGGCCAAGTGGCGGTACGACTCGTTGATATCCCCGGCGACCGCTTCGCTCTCCTCTGACGCGTCGAGGCTGGCAAGTCGTTGTGAGGCAAATTGAGCCGCCTGAGTGCCCGGCAAAACCTCCCGGATTTGCTGCAACGTCCGCTTGGCCGCCGGTGCGTCCCCGGCGATCGTCAACTGCCAATCGGCAATTTTGTTCAACGCAACCGGAAGGTTGAACCTCATCTTTTCTGGGTCGTCCAACGTTTCCTGTATGGTCGTTATTGCTGCTAGCAGATCATCCAAGTTTTCCGCTTGAATACTCGCCTTGAGCATCAACCCATCGAAGTCGCCGGGGTACCGTTCCAACTGTGCCTCAACAGCTTCAACCGCATCGTCGTATCGCCCTCGTTTGCGATTGGCCAAGGCCTGCCCATAAGCCGGGCCTTCGTAAGCGGCACTGTCATCGCCGGAAAATGCAGTCGTCAGTGGGGATACAAGCATATTGGCGATGGTGGGCGTCCAAGCCACCCCCACCAAAACTGCAATAGGAAGGCCAACGAAGATCACAAATAACAACGCCACCCCCTCTTGCGCGGCCACCGCCGAATAGGCAATCCCCACGAAGACGATGAAGGAGAGAACCCAAAGCCCGATCACCTTGACAGGCTCATTCTGCGGGTTGCGCAACTGTTTGCGAATGATGTAAATGACAACAGCCAAGCCCACACCGCCAATCAGGATCAGCTCAAAAAGCCGCCCCGCTGTTGCCGCCATCAAGGTCATCACAATTTCATTTCAGGTGAAAGTGCAGTCGACTTCGTGTTCCGGTTTTTGTGTCGCGCATTTCCATCTCGTCCACCTGCCACTGGCCGTCCTTTTTTGTGAGCCCCTTGACGGCGAAACGCTTCACCGGCTTGGCCTCTTCTGTGTAAATATCAGCGAGCAGGATGCCTCCTGATTTCTTATCCACCCACGAAACAACCCGGTGATATTCCCCTTTGACCGGATTGGGGTTGCGGCTTTCGAGCACGTAACAAAGCCGACTTTTGCGGCGCTGTGTTTTCAGGACAACCTGGGTTGGCCAATGAAGAAAATCCATCCCAAGGTCGGCGATGAAAAAGGATGACCCTGTAAAACCGGTGTAGATTTCCGCTCGCTTGGCCAAGCCGGTTTTGTGTTTATAACAGTTGGGTTGATCAATCCCGTGTCGCACTCGCCAATACTCGGAAGCCTCTCCCTCGCGCTTGGCCGTGTAAGTTGTCTGCCACTCCGCTTGGCCAAGTTTCTCGACTTGGATGACGACGTCGGTGTTGATGCGTTTTCTTTCGCGCACGATCACCTCCATCGTAGCACGAATCTCAACGTTCTTTTCCGGAACCAACTCCCGTATCGATCGCGCCAGTTGCGCCCCGTCCGGCAGGGGGTCTTTTGCCTGAAGGGCAAACGGGAGGAGCAGTGAAGCCAAGACGGCTGCGCTAAGCGGCTTATGAATTGGCGCGAAAATCGGCATGAGCTGCTTCCCTGGAATTATCCAGAACAAGAAAATTGTTCACTTGGCGTACTCCACAAATCGGTTTTCCCGAACCATCGTCACCCGGATTTGCCCCGGATATTGCAGCTCATCCTCGATCTTTCGCGCAATCTGCCTCGCAAGATCGTAACTT
>Ga0209554_1001741_pt1 | contig 16083 bp, 9 predicted proteins | sample MarorgKNORR_S2LV_5_FD_188221 | JGI IMG/M metagenome (GOLD analysis project Ga0209554, IMG submission 188221) | Marine microbial communities from the Southern Atlantic Ocean, analyzing organic carbon cycling - Bottom_A/KNORR_S2/LV (SPAdes) (version 2) | ecosystem: Environmental > Aquatic > Marine...
TCTTTTTCTTTACGCTCACCAACAATTTTTCCACAATCGCTAATCAAGCCATCAATCATTTCTACATTGGCACCGTATTGGTCACATTCTACTTGGAATGCTTTTGGTGTATCATTTGGCATGAATATAAAAGCTTCTTGTCCTGCTTTTGCGGCATAAGCGGCTGCAGAACCGCCGGCATTTCCTGCTGTAGGAATTGCAATATTTTTTAAATGAAATTCCTTTGCTTTGGAGATTGCAACGCTCATTCCGCGATCTTTGAATGAACCGGTTGGATTAATTGATTCATTTTTCAAATAAAGATTTGAAAATCCTTTTAACTCGCCTAATCGGTTTGCCTGAACCAATGGTGTCCAACCTTCCCCAAGAGAGATTATGTTTTCTTTAAATTCTACCGGCATTATTTCACGATACCGCCACATGTTTGATTCACGACTCTTCAGGTCTTTTTTATGTAAAATAGATTTAGCTTTTTCTAAATCATATTGCGGAAAGAGAGGAAGAGTACAACAGGGGCTCAAATTATGAAGTTCGGTTTTAGAATATTTTACGCCACATTTTGAGCACTCTAAATGAGAAAAGGTAGAATTAGTTTTTTGTGTCATTCTCGGGTAGTAAACTATGTGGTGAAGATGCTGATATCAAAGCTCGTGCCAAGACCTTTGTTGAATCAATGATTGGAACACCATTAACGTTTTGTTCGGTCACGGCCAGGGGAATCTCAGTACAGCCTAAAATCACTGCTTCTGCTCCATTATTTATTAAATGAGCAATTCCTGAGTAAAGATCATTTTTGGCTTGTTCAGTTACAGGGTTTGATAAAGCCTTTACTCCATAAGTTTCACTGTAAATCGCAGGATCAATTGCGGATTTTTGAATTTCACTTGATACTTTTAATTCTGTTAGTCCAAATTGAGCTAATCCTTCCCGATAAACATTTGAAATAGAAGTTCCTGCAGTGGATAAAACTCCAATCTTTTTAAAAGATGGGTATTCGTTTTTTATATATTGTGCGACCTCATGAATCATATGAACTAATTTTATTTTGGATGGAATCCGATTTAGGATCTCATTAAAAATAGGGTCAGCATGAGCCGTATTACAAGGCATGCCTATGACTGTGGCGCCTTGATCAACTAATTTATGTATGACTTTTGAAATAGCTATGGCTGGATTCTCAGGTGATTCACCTGTAAGGAATTCTGTTCGATCTGCAATGGTATGGGGCACAGATATCATTGATACGGGGACATGATCTTGATCTGTTTTTACATCTGTATTATCAAATATTTTTTTTACCAAATCGAGCCCTGCATAAGGCCCCATGCCACCTACGACACCAATCATTATTTTATCTACTGAATTCATAATTAAAAGTAGAAAGAAAATTTACCGTTAGTGTATAGAATCTTTTTAAAAAATAAAAATAATGTCATATTGAGCGTAACGAAATATCAATTATTCCATTCTTCATCAGGCTCAGAATGACTTTGGAAAGTTATGATTGCAAAAAAAAGGCGGTGAAAAATCACCGCCTTTTCTATCATTACTTCAAGAAATTAGAAGTTGTATGTCAAACGTGTAAACATCATACCACCATGGTAACCAATAGGTGTACGACGAGGGTAAGGCATTCCTTGTGACATTCTAGTGGCAATCTGAGTAGGGAATGTATTCAATGCATTGTTTGCACCAAAAACAACTGAGAGATTATCACTAACGCGATAGTTTAGTTCAATATCAACTATCTGTATCGGGTCAACAATTTCTTTATCTCCCCGTTCATCAGTTGTCTCTCCATAATGGTTTACTCGAGCCATCAATGAAAGAGCACCACCAAAGTTATGAGTTACGGTTGCAGCAACACGTAAACCTGGAAGGTTCTCTTCAATATTTTGAACATTACCATCCGAAACAGGATTAACGCCGCTTATCTGTCTTTGCCTCACAACTTCAGTTGTGTTTGAATTAACAGCTAAGCCGATATTGGTATTGCCCATTGTATAATCTGCAACTACATCAATACCGGATGTTTTTGTATCCAAAGCATTGGTATAGAACGCCAATTCTGCAAAACCGTAAAGTTCTTGATCGGCTTCAGAAACTCCTAAAGAGCGTGATTTGATGATCTTGTTGGTTACCTCAATACTGTAGTAATCAACAGACAGATTCAAACCACTGATCATGCTTGTGGTAAAACCTGCACTCAAATTCTCCGCATCTTCAGGACCCAATGCCGCCCCACCCATCGATACTGAAAGAGGGTGTGTTGGTTTTAGGGTTCCTTCTTGGATTTGCATGCCTGTAACGCCATCAAAAGATGTTACAGTACCTGTGTAGTTAGACTGACCAGGTGTTGGTGCACGAAACCCAGTGGAATAGCCACCACGAAGTGTAGCGAGATTACTCAGAGAGTAACGTCCAACAACTTTGTAATTGGATGTAGCTCCAAAGTCAGAAAAGTCTTCCATACGGAAAGCAGCTTGAACTAAAAGGTCACCCATATCATATTCACCATCTACATAAAAGGCTGTATTTGTACGAGCAAATACACCTGCAGCATCAGGGCTGGTTCCAGGCATACCATTGGATGTCCCACCTGGAGCAGTGTAACCATAGTTAACCATGGTGCCGGTACCAGCAGAATCATAAGTTAAAGTATGGACTAGAGCCCAAGGGCCAGCCATCCATGACTCTTTTTGTCCTTCATACATAGTGTATTTTTCTTCACGCCATTCTGTACCAAATGCAACGCTTATGTCTCCCATTGGATAGGTAAAGTCTGCATTAAAGTTTGTTTCTTCTTGCTGAAGATCACCAATGACAAAATTATGAGGTGAGTTAGGTCCCCAGGAAAGATTCAATGAATTGCGAAGAAGGTAATGGATTTTGTTAGAACCATAGCTTGTGCTAAAGTCATATCCTAAACCAAAAAGGTCATCTCCTTTTACACCAATCACAGAACTAAAGTCATTTCCATGGCCTTCCAAACGAGGTGTAAACCCAGTAGGATATGTAGCACCCCAGGAAAAATCACCTTCAGATGGATCTGTTGGATTCAATGGAATTGCTGTTAAAGCACCAGATTTTCCTGCAGCACGTAAGAAAAAACTATACTCACCATAGGTATCCGCATAGTTACCAAACGAATATGCTTCAACGCCATCACCCACTTGTAAACCAGCATTCCATACAGAACGGAAGCCATTATTTTCTGGACGGCCCCAATTCATGGCGGTTTGCCAATCATCTACATTTTGAGTACCGACGTATTTTCCATCGGCATTGGTATTATCATCTCCTAGTACCCAGCCTTTGTAGCCATCAGAAGCAGACGCGTGTTGATAGCCGCGAGATAATTCAGGGCGTGAAGAATACTCAGCACTGATATTTAGGAATCCATTATCGGATAACGGAAGACCGATGTTTGTGGAAGCAGTAATATCTCTTTCACCGCCACGACCATTTTCAGCTGTCATCCACTGTCCTGTTGTAACTTGGAATTCAATGCCTTCAGAATTGTCCTTAAGGATAAAGTTCATTACACCAGCAATAGCGTCAGAACCGTATTGTGCTGAAGCACCATCACGTAAGACTTCAAGTCTTTTAACCGCAATGCTTGGAATCATGCCCACATCAACAGCTTGGGCACCCACATTCATAGCAGCACCAAAGTGTGAAATAAGGGCTGAACGATGACGACGTTTTGAATTGGTTAAAACCAATGTGTTATCCGGTGGAAGTCCGCGCATGGAAGTAGGTCTTACAAATGCAGCACCATCACCGGTCAGGGGTGTTGCATTAAAAGATGGGACCATGTTTTTCAATGTTTCCGTCATATCACCGTTCCCTTGGCGACGTAATGATTCTGAACTAAATCCATCAATGGGTGAGGGGGATGTCATGGCTGTTCTACCTGCAGCACGTGTTCCTGTTACGAATACATCTGCACCTGCTAAAGCATCAACTGCTAACGAAAAGTTAGCTGTTGCACCACCGTCACCAACAGCGACTGATTGGCTCGCAGTATTGTAACCGATGAATGAAGCAGATACTGTATAGGTTCCGGATGACATACCCGAAATTGAGTATGAACCAGAGGCATTCGCTGCTGCACCCATGTTTGTACCTTCGACGGTAACATTTGCTCCTGCTAGTCCGTTACCATTTTCATCGGTAACTGTACCAGAAACAGACTGTCCCATTACGAAAGTGAAATTGAGGATAATAAATATCCCAATGAATTTCTTCATTTTGTTCTCCTTGATTGGTTGTGAAGTAGATTGACAACGTTGTCAATCCTAAGAATTTATCTGTAAACAGGGAACAAATTCAAGAAATAAAATAATGTTGATTAATAAAGCAAAAAGCGACAATAAGAGAATTATGACCCATTAATTATATATTAAAATCTTTGCCGGTGAGTTTGATTTCCTAAACCCTCGATACATACCAGCTGTGTTAAAAGGCATTGAAATATTTCCATGAGAATCCATGGCAATCACACCGCCTTCTCCACCAAGATCGGATAATTTACTGATTACTTTCCGAGCTGCTTTCCCCACAGATAGATTTTCATATTCCATGATGGCCGAAATATCATAGGCCACATTGCCGCGAATAAAATATTCGCCTTGACCCGTTCCAGAAACAGCACATGTTTTATTATTCGCATAAGTGCCTGCACCAATAATTGGGCTATCTCCAATTCGTCCCCATTGCTTATTTGTGAGTCCACCGGTGGAAGTTCCTGCTGCGAGATTTCCATTTTTATCAAGTGCAACACACCCAACGGTTCCGTGTTTTTCTGACTGTATTTTTTTTAGGCTATCCCAGCGACGCTGGGTATAAAAATAAATTGGGTCCACGATCTCCAAATTCTGCTCTTTTGCAAATAGGTCAGCTCCATCTCCCGAAAGCATCACATGCCAGGTTTCATCCATCACTTTTCGCGCAGCGGAAATGGGATTTTTCACCGTTTTTACACCGGCGACAGCTCCAGCTTTTAAATTGCTCCCATCCATAATGCTGGCATCTAATTCATTGGTTCCTGCGTTGGTAAAAACTGCGCCTTTTCCCGCATTGAATAATTCTGAATCTTCCATGATCCGGATTGTGGCTTCAACCGCATCAAGGGATAAACCTCCCTTTTCTAAAATAGAATAGCCCGTATTTAGTGCTTCTTCAAGTTTGGATCGATAGCCTGATTCTTTCTCCGGTGTCATATTTTTTCGGGTGATGGTTCCGGCACCACCATGTATCGCAATGGCAAAATCAATTTTATCGTTTTCCGGTCCCGATATAATTGCGAGACCCATTACGACCATTAATCCAAGAGTAACCCCAGTTTTCAGATTCATTACATATTATCCTGGATCGCTGCTTGAAGTTGACTGATTGAAACGCGATCTTGCACCATAGTATCCCGATGCCGAAGGGTGACGGTGTTGTCTTCTGTAGATTGATGGTCCACCGTAATACCGAATGGAGTCCCTGCTTCATCTTGTCGGTAATATCGTTTCCCAATAGAGCCTTGCTGATCGTAGATGACCTTGAAGTGGGGTTTGAGCATATCCATGATCTCTCGAGCTTTTTCTGGGAGGCCGTCTTTTTTAACCAAAGGACAAACAACAGCTTTCACCGGAGCAAGTCTTGGGTGGAGCCTCATGACTACTCGATTATTTTCTACATCTTCCCAATAAGCATCCGCCATAATGGTAAGAAGCATTCTATTTAATCCAGCTGATGTTTCAATAATATAGGGTAGGAAACGTTCATTATTGGGCTGATCAAAATAGCTGAGATTTTTCCCTGAAAATTCCTGGTGCTGTCTCAAATCAAAATCGGTTCTGTTATGAATTCCTTCGATCTCTGACCAGCCAAACGGGAATTCATATTCGATATCCCAGGCTTCCTTGGCATAATGTGCCAGTTCATTTTCACCATGCTCGTGGTACCGCAATTTGGATTTGGTCACTCCCAATGCTTCGGAATAAAAACGGAAACGCTTTTCTTTCCATTCTTGCATGCAATCATCATCAGTCCCCGGTTTTACAAAATATTGCATTTCCATTTGCTCAAATTCTCGGGTACGAAAAATGAAATTTCTGGCAACAATTTCGTTCCGAAAAGCTTTCCCGATTTGAGCAATCCCGAAGGGAACCTTCATGCGCATTGCGCCTTGGACTAAAAGGTAATTCACATAAATTCCCTGGGCGGTTTCCGGACGAAGAAATGCTTCAGTTCCCGTTTCTTCCACAGGCCCCACATGTGTTTTAAACATGAGATTAAATTGTCTCGGTTCCGTGAGATTTCCCGTGGTGCCACATTTTGGACATTGTGTTTCTTCCCAATTTACAGAGGTAAAATCTTCAGAAAATTCATCTGCGCGGTATCGCGCTTTACATTGTTTACAATCCACAAGTGGATCATTAAAAGCACTCACATGTCCTGATGCTTCCCAGATCTTTGGATGCATCAAAATCCCGCTATCGAGCCCAACAATATTTTCGTGAGCCTGTGTCATTTCTTTCCACCAAAGTTGGGAAATATTATTCTTCAGCTCAATTCCGAGAGGGCCGTAATCGTACACGGCAGAAAATCCACCATAGATTTCCGATGATTGGAATATGAATCCCCGTCGCTTACAAAGGGAAACTATTTTTTCAATTGTTTTGTCCATATTTTTAAAAAACTGACTCGTACATTGAGCCTGTCGAAATGTATGTAAAAAGGACCCTTCGACAAGCTCAGGGAACTTTTATCCGGTTTTAAAAAATCAATCCATTTTTTGAAGTTCTTTTTCAATTTCATCATCAAAAGCAACTTCTGATGATGTGGAAATTACCGCTGATGGTTTGGCGTTGGGAGTTCTTAAATAGAAAAATAGAAATGTAATTCCGATGATTCCAGCTAAAATAGGCATTACCCAAACCATCATGTTAAATCCTTCCGCTTTGGGGATTGCTAAAATCCTTTTGCCATATGATTCAACAAAATAATCAAGAATTTCAGTCTTTGTTCTTCCTTGGGAAATTAAGTGATCGATCTGTTTTTCTATTTCCGGATTATGATCCAAATCATAAATAGTGCCTGCCCAACAACAGGGAGAGATTAGACTCTTTTTAATTTCCATCCCGAGATTTGTTTCAGCAGACAGTAATGAGAATATAAAAATGAATAATCCCACCAAATGAATTTTGGATTTAAGATGAAGGGTTATTTTATTTTTTATCATTCCTAATACGCCAAACCCAGTTATTTCTTTTTGCGTTTCCGTTTTGGGCGAGGTGGTGCTAGCCTTTTTTGGTTAATCAGCTCAACAGCTTGTTCAAGTGTGATACTTTCAGGTGTTAGATCACCTTTGAGAGACACATTCACTTTCCCGTCAGTGAGGTAGGGGCCAAAGCGTCCATCTTTCACCACCAAAGATTCTCCCGTTTCCGGATGATCACCAATGGTTCGAAGCTCGGTACTACGTTTGTTTCTGGTTGCCAAAAGTTCTACCGATTTTTCAACGGTGATATCTAAAGGTGTTTCTACACCACGAAGACTGGCATTTTGTTTTCCACACCGAATATATGCACCAAAGCGACCATAGTCCGCCGTGATGGGTTCTCCTGTTTCAGGATGGTTACCAACAGTTCTGGGTAGAGCCAGAAGTTTTAACCCGTATTCAAGGTTCACATCCGAAAGTGGATACGTTTTTGGAATTCCTTTCCGTTTTTTGGAATCACCCAATTGAACATAATGACCATAAGGCCCCTTTTTAATCCAAATTGGTTCACCAGATTCCGGATCATCACCCAAGGGTTCGTCGTCTTTCACTTCTTCATTAAAAATTCCTTCAATGACTTCCAGGGTCAGGTCACCAAAATAAATATTATCTGGAATGGACCTTGAATCTTCTCCTCTACGAAGATAAGGACCAAATCTGCCAATTCGTCCCTCTGTAGATTCTGCAATCTCATCCGGCATTTCAATGGTACACGCTGCAGGAATATCTACTTTTTCACTCAACATTTTTTCTAACCCGGCAAAACGACCTCCGCCATGAAAAAAGTTGGTCATAAAAGAAAGTGACTCAAGTTCTCCTCGGGAAATTTCATCTAATCCATTTTCCATTTTTGCTGTGAATTCTTTGTTGACCAAATTACTAAAATGGTTTTCCAGCAATTGGGTCACGGCTAATCCAAGAAAGGTAGGAGAGAGCGTTCCACTGGTTTGATTAACATACCCTCTGCGTACAATGGTACCCATAATGGAAGCAAAGGTGGAGGGTCGCCCAATCCCATTTTCTTCCAAAGCTTTTACAAGGGACGCCTCTCTATATCGTGCGGGGGGTTTTGTGGTATGCGATTCTGAATTCAATTCATTGCAGTTTAGTGTTTCACCTTCGGATATTGCAGGTAAAATACGTTCTTTATTTGCCAAATCTTTTTCAGGGTTATCTTGTCCTTCTACATAGACACGCATATAGCCTGGGAATAAAATAACTTGTCCATTTGCGCGGAATTCTGTTTTTTGGTTCTGAATCGTAACAGCGGTTTGTTTCAATTTCGCTGGTGTCATTTGGCTGGCCACAGTCCGTTTCCAGATTAGGTCATATAGTTTTGCTGCATCTTTACCCAACGTTTTTTCTACATCCGAAACTTCACGGAAAATACGGTGTGCTGGCCGGATAGCTTCGTGAGCCTCTTGTGCATTTTTTACATTAGTAGCATATCGAATTGCTTTCCCTGGAAGATAATCATCTCCATAGAGATCTTGGATGACTTGTCGAGCGCCTGCAATAGCTTCTTCCGATAAATTTGTTGAGTCTGTCCGCATATAAGTAATGAACCCATTCTCATACAATTTTTGAGCCGTGCTCATGGTTTGCCGGGCTGAACTTCTCAATTTCCGTGCTGCTTCCTGTTGGAGTGTACTGGTGGTAAATGGCGGTTTGGGATTGGATGTGCGTGGTTTTTCTTCAATTTTAGCGACGATCCAATCACCAGAGTCTAATTCTTTAACGAGCTCATCCGCTTGCGATTCGGTCAGAAAGAGAATATCCTTATTTTTCAACTTACCTGTTTCTGAATCAAAATCATTACTAGACGCTATTCTTGCCCCATCGACACGCCACAAGGTGGCATTGAACAAATTTGAATCGTCCTTTTTATTTAGGGATGCTTTCAGGTCAAAATAGGTGGATTTATTAAACTTTACCCGGAGTCGATCTCGGTCTACTATTATTTTCACAGCTGCAGATTGTACCCGTCCCGCCGATAATGTTGTGGTAACAAATTTCATGTTGCTCTGAAGCGTGGCCCATAAAACCGGTGAAACCTTGTATCCCACAAGCCGATCAATCACGCGCCGCGCCGTTTGGGCATCTACCAAGTCCTGGTCTATCTCTCGCACATTTTTCATGCCTTCTATCACACCGGCTTTTGTGATCTCTGTGAACTGAACACGTTCCAATTTCTCTTCAGGGATTTCACTGGCGAGATGGGCTGCTATGGCTTCACCTTCACGATCCGGATCCGTCGCTATTAGGACGCGATTAGCCGTTTTAGATTTTTTACGGAGATCTGTGATAAATTTTTTCTTATCGGGGAGAACAGTGAGTTTGATTTTAAAATCATTTTCTATTTCGATTCCCAGTTCATTAGAAGGGAGATCTTTTACATGTCCAACACACGAAATAACCTCATAGTCATTTCCCAGGTATTGCTGGATCGTTTTAATCTTGGTGGGTGATTCAACAATTAATAATGGTTTTTGGCTCATTTAATGAATATCCTGTTTTTTTATAAAATTGCGCTTCTCACGCCCGCGTATATAATATAATGGAAAAAAAATCAGTTTGTCAAATTTCTTAATTTTTCGAGGATGTTTTTTTGCGAAACAGTTTCTTGTTCGCTCTTCTCAAGATTCTTCAACACGATTGAATCTGTTTCCATTTCTGTTTCTCCTAGGATGAGGGCATACTTGGCGCCGGATTTATTGGCATCTCGCATTTGAGCTTTTAGGCTACGTCGAAGTGGATCAGAAACCACATTAAAACCTGCTTGCCGTAATTTATTCGCAAGAGACAATGCCGTGGAAAGTCCTGCTTCATCCAAACAAACAAAATAAACATCAATTTTGGATTCGCGGGAAAGAACTTCCGTTTCTGCCATGGCAATGAGGAATCGTTCCATACCCGCAGCAAAACCAATGCCAGGTGTGGCTTTTCCGCCCAATGTTTCTACCAGTCCATCATAGCGACCGCCGCCGAGAAGGGCATCCTGTGCACCCAGGGCAGATGATGTGAATTCGAATACAGTTCGAGAATAATAATCCAGCCCACGAACCAGTTTTTCATTCAATATAAATGGAATATTCATTACCTTCAAGAAATTCTGAACGGACTCAAAATGTGCCATATCGTCATCTGAAAAACAATCAGAAACTTTAGGCGCATCTTTCAGCATTTTTTGTTCATGATCTGCTTTCGTATCCAAAATTCGGAGCGGATTGGTTTCAAATCTTTTTTGACTCGTTTCAGAAAATAGACTCAAGTTTGGTCGAATAAAATTTTTCAAAGCTTCCCGATATGCTTTTCTACAATTTGGAGAACCAATGCTATTTAGATGTAGGGTAGCCTCATTATTTAATCCACATTCCAATAATATGTGCCATGCTATGGCAATAATCTCGGCATCTTGTTCTGGATTTTCTGAGCCAAATGCTTCCACGCCAAATTGATGAAATTGTCGCTGTCTTCCTTTTTGTGGACGTTCTCTCCGAAAAAGTGGTCCCATATAATAAAGTCGTTGGACAGGCGCTTGTCCACCCAAATTATGCTGAATAAAGGAGCGGACTACAGAAGCAGTTAATTCTGGACGCAGAGTGATGCTTTTTCCATCCTTATCATCCCAACTGTACATTTCCTTGGAAACGATATCTGTATTTTCACCCACACTTCTTGAATAGAGCCGTGTTTCTTCAAAGATTGGAGTTCGAATTTCGTTATATCCAAACCGCTGGCAGACAGTGCGAACAATTTGCTCCAATTGTTGCCAATTTTGGGAGTCTGCCGGCAGAATATCGTGGGTGCCTTTGATACTTCGTATAGGATTCATGCGTTGTTTTCCGTGATATTGCCTACCAATTCTGTTGCTTTTTCAAGAGATGATTTTGGGACGAAAATTCGGACGACATCTCCAGGAAGGCTTGCTGCTTCAATAACAAATGCTGATGAGGACCAATTCATTTTTAAATAATATGCGATGTCATGATTATCCAAAATTTCAGCGGCCATATCTGCATAGATCTTTCCTTGAAAGGGTGGAAGAGCAGCCCAAGTCATTTCAGGGATGGGTAAATCGATAACACAGGCATCAACGAGTGTTAGTTTACAATCACCACATTCTTTAATATGGTCTAAATATTCGGCATGGCATTCGGGACAGATCATGAATTCATTATTTTAGGTGCTAGAATTTCTATCATAGTTTGGATGAGTTCAATCGAAGAATTATCATCATTAATTTAGCTGTCAAGATCGCTAAGAAGCGCAAATTATTGACAAAATAATGATAAAGTATTTATCAAAGAAAATTTATTGTTGTAATATTTTTCATAAATTTTTATTTTTCCTTCCTAAAGTTTCGCCTGCCGGCAGGCAGGCACGGCGTTCTTTGTGGCAGATTAATTTTCCAGTTTATAGTGTTGGACCAGAGAATACACCGGACTTTTTCTCGATCTTTATGTCTCTCAAAGTCGGCGATTTAACATTGAGTTTAAAATTTATCCCCTGTCCATATCCTGATGGAGTCCAACGAAGTGAAAGTTCCCAACAATGCAAATCCCGCTGAAGTGAAAATGAATGGCTAACGAGGTCACGTTGAATCATATCAAACCGTGCACGATAAGACACGCGCCAATTTTGAGTCACATTGATTGTAGAATTTGTATTCACCCAAAATGTTCTGGTCGGATTTAAAGGATTCGTCGCGGAATACGAATAGCTGAGGCTTAAGTTGGAACTCCATAACTTATTACCACCCAATGTACTTTTCATGTTACCCATAGGGCTAACCAATCCCGGACCATTAAGATCTTCTTCAACGGTGGTTGGTTCGGGTATCTCTTCTTCGTCGCTTTGGTCAGACCATCGATCGCCAGAAAACCTTAACCCAGTTGAAAGCCTTATAGATGTTAACCGCGGCGCTAGAAGTCCATTTTCATTTAAATTATATTTGGAAATTCGTTTGTTATATTCAGTGTCATACTTGTAAAAATCATGGGTCATTGAAAGATCCAGATTCAATTTTCCAGCAATTTTTGAACGAATACTGGAACGTAAATTGGATAGATTCATAGAATCCGCTGCAAAATTATACCCTGCACTCATTCTCCAATTTAGGAGATCGATTTTCTTTTCTTCATCCCCTCTTTTGACTTTTGCTTGAAAAATATTGTTCAAGGAAAAATTCATGGATTTTGATTCAGACCGAGGTGTATTTCCACCCATTGTTCCGGAAAATTTATCATGAAAATATTTCTTCCCTGTTGAATCGTATTCAGTTAAAACGTATCCAAGGTCATTCCCAAAAAGAGGTTCCGAAAAATCGGGTGTCCAAGAATATCCAATGGAAGGCGACATCACATGCCTAATCGCTTTGATGGGACCAAATGGAATGGGGATGAGCCCATAGATCTGAGTATTGGCATTCATGGAAAATGAACCTGTCGTCCGAGTTGCAAATCCCTGCTTTTTCATTTTATTAAAGCTGAGTGTGGAATCCACCCATTCGCCGTCATAAAATTCATCAACCCAAACCGATTTCAAATTCATACTGGGATTTAAAGAAATATATTTAAACACTTTTTGTGGTGCATTGATAGAAGATGTATGAATCCATCCGCTATTTTGTTCATGATGAGAAATCAATTCTCCTGAAGTGCCTGCATCCCAAACGAAAGAATTCAAACTATCACCAGAAACCGATTCATAATAATCCCGATCTTTATTATTAAAACTTAACCCATAGTTCCAAGTGATATTATTAAACCATTTTTTCTCTGTTGCAGTGGTGGGAACCAGATTACTTTGGCCATGACGAAAAGACAATTTAGGGAAAGTGCGATTCACAATATTGAGCTGTGTTCCAGCCATGGTTGGCAAAATATAATAGGGACTGTTCGTGTTAACTTTATCGTCAATTAGAAGATCTAGATTTGAATAATAACTGGCGCTTAAGGAATTTTTCAACTTTGGCCATCGCTTTGAATAAGATACATTTGAAATCGCTTTTTGATTCATTCTTTCAGCTTCAGATTTCCCGTATTTTTTCCGGAAATCATAATCACCGCTACTGGAATAAGTTACATTTGCATTAAACGATTGATTGTATCTCAGCTTTTGGGAATGATTCCATCGGATATTTGTACTGCTCCTTCGGGTATTTTTTAAATCAGATATATTATTTGAACTTGTGAGGAGCTGTTGATTACGTATAGAAAACCCACCGTTAAATTTGTATCGTTTTCGATATACACTATTGATTTTAGAAACGATGCCTTCCATATCTCCAAAGTCCAATGTGAATTTTGAGTCCCAGAATTCGCTGGGTGCCCAATAAAATCCTAATCCCTGAATGTATTGCCCCCGACTTTTACTTTCTCCGTATGACGGCATAATCCAACCCGAATGACGTTGGCCGCCTTTATGAGGGAAAATGCCTAGGGGAATACCAAAAATGGGAATTTGTCCCAAATGAAGAATAATGGGTCGAGCAATCACAATGTCGTTTTGGATCACTTTCATCCTTTTTGATTCGAAATGAAAATGGGCCGTATCAAGGTCGCATGTTGTGTAAGTGGAATTTTCAATAAAAATGACTTTTGCAGTTTCATTCCGGATCTGGTCTCCGGTATAGAATCCATCGTCTGCTTTGGTGTGACCCTTGGTAATTCGACCCTTTTTTGTTTTCAAATTATAGGTCATTATATCCCCGCTCATTGGGTCTTTCCCTTTTTCTTTGATTACAGGTAAAATGGGTTCATTTAAGGTGTCGCCTTCCAGTTTTGGAATTGCATTTAGCATATTGGTTTGCCAGTTTACCGTGATAAATCCAGCTTCAAGATTTGTATTCTCGTGCTTAATATTGGCTTGACCTTCAAAATCTGACTCTTCATCTTTCAGGCGGTATTGAATTTTATCCGCGGAATAGATAATAGGAAAATCCAAGTCATTGGCTACAGAATCTGGAACATATTTACCTTCGGATCCACCAAGAATTCGTAGCTTATTTAATTCATCCTCCAAAAAAGTCATAATAATGGTATCACCTGAAACATTGTTTTTCCCCTGATAGATCGAATCTTCAAATACATGATAAAGTGTTTTTGCCATACCGACAATTCGAAGAGAATCCAAAATTCCATTTTTAAAATAACTGGTTAAATTGGAGCCTTCCATTTTATCTTGAAAATCCAAGGCGTCACCAAAAGCTAAAGAATCTATTTTGGATTGTTGATATCCGTTTACCGGCGTTACTGCAAATGCTTTTTTTGGAATATGAAGATTTTTTAATTCTTCTTCAAAATACGTTAAAATAATTTTTTTACCGGATAGAATTCGCCCGCTATCTTTGATCTCCGGTTCAATTTCTAAAGTAGTTATCTCATTGGATCGATCATACCTTGCCATGCCGCATGTGGCAATTCGGGATGAATCTTCAATAATCACATGGCCAATGGCGGTGTAAGAAACACCATCCTTTTCCGGGTCTTTCTGGTATTCGATCCGATCTGCAGTAATAATTTGGCCCTTTTGGATCAGGGTTACATTTCCCAGTGCAACACCACTATCCTGTTCAGTATAAACAGTTATTGTGTCTGCTTTCAGATCATAATCAGGGTCCCACACATGGGGATTCCCTATGCTAAGAATTCGATCTTCAGCTGAATAGAATTTGAGTGTGTCGCAGGTCAGGGTTCGTCCTTCCTGGATCGCAGAGACTCGTCGATACAAAATAGCAAGATCGTTTTTTTCATAATGGCGACCTTCCTGACAATTAAGGGTTAATGTCCCTTTGGTGAAAATCACATTTCCGGAAATGAATTTGACCGATTCGCCATTGATGGTTTTGCTCTCCAATACATTGGCTTTTTTCAAGCGCAAGCGATTGTCTGGAAAGAGGAAAGACGAAATTAGAAATATGAAAAAAAGTTTTCTCATTTTTCAGGATACCTTTCTTTCCAAAGTGATTTCAGTCTCTTGCGAATCCAGTCTTCTCGCCCCTGATTTGTGGGTTTGTAAAATGTTTGTGTTTCGCCATTTGGGAAATAATTCGCATCGATAAAGTGATCCGGATGTGAATGAGGGTATTGGTAATCTTTTCCATAATCCATGTCTTTCATTAGGTCAGTTGGTGCATTTCGTAAATGCAATGGAACCGATGGAGTTCCTGATTCTTTTACCGCTTGTGTGGCTGCTTTGATCGCCTTGTAACTGGCATTGGATTTGGGTGCACTAGCCAGATAAGTGGTTACTTGCGACAAAATGAGCGCACCTTCGGGCATACCAATCATATGCACTGCCTGGAATCCCGATGTAGCTAAGGTGAGTCCGTTTGGATCTGCATTGCCGATATCTTCCGAAGCCAGGATGATAAGTCGTCGGGCAATAAATTCCGGTTTCTCACCGCCTTCCAACATCACGGCTAGCCAATACAAGGCGGCATCGGGATCGGAGCCACGGACAGATTTGATAAATGCGCTGATGGTGTCATAGTGGTATTCACCTTGTTTATCATAGATCAATGTTTTGGATTGGATGGCTTCATTCAAGATTTCTTGGGTGATCTGTCCTTTTCCGCCAATCAAATTCACGGCCACTTCTAAAGTATTCAGCATTTTCCGTGCATCGCCGCCTGATGAATGAATAAGCAGGTCTTTTTCTGGATTATTGATCGTAATAGAACTTTTGGATAAAATAACATCCTTCTTAAAAACATTTTTTAGGATCTTTTGCAAATGATCTTTTCCTAACGGTTTCAACGTGAGCACACGACAGCGGGAAAGTAGGGGAGAGATCACCTCGAA